>Ga0153917_1000126_pt1 | contig 75308 bp, 69 predicted proteins | sample TSFL001MetaG_FD_104695 | JGI IMG/M metagenome (GOLD analysis project Ga0153917, IMG submission 104695) | Attine ant fungus gardens microbial communities from Florida, USA - TSFL001 MetaG | ecosystem: Host-associated > Fungi > Mycelium > Unclassified | place: USA: Florida, Paynes Creek Historic...
GTCCCCATCGGTAAGGAAACGTACCAGGTTGCGTAGTTTTACCTGGTAATCCCCTTCTTCCGTCCCTGGACGAAACTTGATTTCTTTGATCTGGATCTGCTTCTGGTTTTTCTTGGCTTCGTTGGCCTGCTTCTTCTTCTCGAAGAGGTGCTTGCCGTAGTCCATGACCTTGCAGACAGGCGGTTGCGCGTCAGCAGAGATTTCCACCAGATCCAGCTTCGCTTCATCAGCGATACGCAGCGCTTCATCAATCGAGACGATGCCAATCTGCTCGCCGTCAGCACCAATTAACCGAACCTCGCGTGCCGAGATATTCTCGTTGATCGGGGCTTTCGGTGCAGTTCGTTTATCGTTTCTCATTTCACGCTTAATAGTCATTACTCCGATTCTTGGCGACCACGCCGGGACACCGCTTGCGACAACAGTTCAGCGAACTGCGCGACGGGCATCGAGCCCAGGTCTGCGCCTTCGCGGGTGCGCACAGCGACGGTTTGCGTTTCGACTTCGCGATCCCCTATAACCAAAAGGTAAGGGACCCGCAGCAAAGTATGCTCGCGGATTTTAAAGCCGATCTTCTCATTTCTCAAGTCCGACTTGGCACGGAATCCGCTACCGTTCAGGGCTTTTTCCACCTCGAGTGCGAAATCGGCCTGCTTGTCGGTGATGTTCATGATCACCGCCTGGGTCGGCGCCAGCCACGCCGGGAACACGCCCGCGTAGTGCTCGATCAGCATGCCAATGAAGCGCTCGAACGAACCGAGGATCGCACGGTGCAGCATGACCGGGCGCTTACGGTTGTTATCTTCGGCGATATAGCTGGCATCCAGACGCTCAGGGAGGTTCGGGTCGTACTGCAGGGTGCCGCACTGCCAGTTACGGCCAAGGCAGTCGCGCAGGGTGAACTCGATCTTCGGACCGTAGAACGCGCCTTCGCCCGGCTGGTATTCCCACTCCAGGCCCGACTCGTTCAGCGCATCGGCCAGGGCGCCTTCGGCGCGGTCCCACAGCTCTTCGGAACCCACGCGCTTGGCGGGACGGGTCGAGAGTTTCATGGCGATGTCGCTGAAACCGAAGTCCTTGTAGACGTCCAGGGTCAGCTTGATGAAGTCGGCTGCTTCCTTCTTCACCTGGTCTTCGGTACAGAAGATATGGGCGTCGTCCTGGGTGAAGCCACGCACGCGCATGATGCCGTGCAGGGCGCCGGACGGCTCGTTACGGTGGCAGGCACCGAACTCGGCCAGGCGCAGCGGCAGGTCACGGTAGGACTTCAGGCCCTGGTTGAACACCTGAACGTGGCACGGGCAGTTCATCGGCTTGACCGCGAAGTCGCGGCTTTCCGACGAAGTGGTGAACATGTTCTCGGCGTAGTTGGACCAGTGGCCGGAGCGCTCCCAGAGGATGCGGTCGACGACTTGCGGAGTCTTGATCTCCAGGTAGCCGTTCTCGCGCTGGACGCCGCGCATGTACTGCTCGAGCACCTGATAGACGGTCCAGCCGGCCGGGTGCCAGAAGACCATGCCCGGGGCTTCTTCCTGCAGGTGGAAGAGGTCCAGTTGCTTGCCGATCTTGCGGTGGTCGCGCTTTTCGGCTTCTTCGATGCGCTGGATGTAGGCGGCCAGCTGTTTCTTGTCAGCCCAGGCGGTGCCGTAGACGCGTTGCAGCTGCTCGTTCTTGGCATCGCCGCGCCAGTAGGCGCCGGAGAGCTTGGTCAGCTTGAAGGCCTTGAGGAAGCGGGTGTTCGGCACGTGCGGACCGCGGCACATGTCGACGTATTCTTCGTGGTAGTACAGGCCCATGGCCTGCTCGTCGGGCATGTCCTCGACCAGGCGCAGCTTGTAGTCTTCGCCACGACTCTTGAACACGTCGATCACTTCGGCGCGCGGGGTCATCTTCTTGACGACATCGTAGTCCTTGTCGATCAGCTGCTGCATGCGCTGTTCGATAGCGGCCATGTCTTCAGGGGTGAAGGGGCGCTCGTAGGCGATGTCGTAGTAGAAGCCTTCGTCGATCACCGGACCGATCACCATCCTGGCGGTCGGGTACAGCTGCTTCACCGCGTGGCCGACCAGGTGGGCGCACGAGTGACGGATGATCTCCAGTCCCTCTTCATCTTTAGGGGTGATGATCTGCAGGGTGGCGTCGTTCTCGATCAGGTCGCAGGCGTCGACCAGCTTGCCATCGACCTTGCCGGCCAGGGTGGCCTTGGCCAGGCCTGCGCCGATGGAGGCGGCGACTTCGGCAACGGTGACGGCCTTGTCGAACGTACGTTGACTGCCATCGGGAAGAGTAATTACGGGCATGGCGCCTCCTCTCCTAGTGGTGACCCCTACCAAAGGTCACATGGGTTGGGATGAGCCAGTACAAGATCCGCCCTGCTTTTCCCGCGGGAAAACCTGCCTCACAGTGGCAGAAGCCTTTCGGCCAACCAGGGACGAACCAGAGTGACTGGAAAGAAATAGAAGACAGCCGCAAGTGTGCAGCTGCAAGCCGAGCATGCTAGCACGCGGCTCGGAAGGCAGGCAGAAATATTTGGAAATTAGCCAGACGGGGTGAACTTGTTCGGAAAAATCCACCTCAGAGTTTCTGAAGCATCCTACTCTTGATGAGATCAAACCCAAGGAGTGTGTGGTTATGCGACTTCAGTCTCTTCTAGCCCTGACCGCCGCCAGCGCCCTGCTGCTGCCCCTGGCGGCGCACGCGGAGTGGCCTGCCGGCAAGAAAGGCGCCTACATGACGCAATGTGTTCAGGTGGCGTCCGCCCAAGGCGTCGATGCGAAAACGGCGGACCAGCACTGCAAGTGTGGCGCTGACGCGATCGAGAAGAACTTCACCAAGGCGGAAATCGAAGACCTGGACAGCAAGGACGGCGTTGACGCCAAGCTGATGCAGCGGGCGCAGAGCGTGGTACGCCAGGCCTGCGCGCCGAAGAGCTGAGCCTTTTTTGCGGGACGATTTACGCATTGCTTGCCGTAGATCAGTATCCTGCGAAGGTAAAAGGCGCTAGATACGCAGAATTAGACTATGATGTCGCCGGTGCTGCGTAGCCTCGGCAACATCGCACCTCGAAAAAAAACCATGTTTCTGGAGATTCACCCATGTCCAATCGCCAAAACGGCACCGTCAAATGGTTCAATGATGAAAAAGGCTACGGCTTCATCACCCCACAAGGCGGCGGCGACGACCTGTTCGTACACTTCAAGGCCATCGAAACCGACGGCTTCAAGAGCCTGAAAGAAGGCCAGTCCGTTTCCTTCGTTGCCGAACGCGGTCAGAAGGGCATGCAGGCTGCGCAGGTTCGTCCGGAGTAATTCGGATACGAATACAAAAAACCCGCCTTCTGGCGGGTTTTTTGTGGGCGCTCGCTTGGGGATGCGGTCTTTTGGGAGGGCTTTGCCCTCCTTTCGCGACGCAAGGCCGCTCCCACAGAGCCGGCGCTATTCAGGCCTTTAGGCTCAACCGCAGTTGACGCGGGTGACCACACCGTGGTCATCGACGTTCAGGTTCAGCCGCTCGGAGCGGTACTCCAGGGTGATCACATCGTGGGGCTTGAGGATGCGCGCCAGTTGCGAGCCGCTGGCCTTGCGCGCCTGCTCGAGCAGTGCCGGGGTGGCCTGCTTGCCGATGGTGAAGTCGGCCCTGCCGGCCTCGCAGCGACCGCCGTTGTCAGCCGGGGCCGGGGCGCTGTCGCCACCGTTCGAAGAACCGCCTGTGCTGCAACCTGCCAGGACTGCAGCCGCCAGCAAGGTCGCCAGGTAAGCACGGGTACGGAACATGAATCCTCCTAATCATCATGGGAACTGCCTAATGCGACAGCTCCGCTCAACTTTTGTTGCAAAACCGAGCAAGTCTGCCTGAACGGGTCGCTCATGGCGAAAGTGAATCGTGACTGGATTTTGCGTCGTACGCTTGGCGGCTTATTCTCAAGTGGTCGTGCGGCGAACGCAAAGGCATGATTTACTGCAACAAGCGGAGCGCAGCACGCCTCCCTTCGAACGCCAGGGTCCGGTGTTCGACCCTTAGCCCGGGCTTGCCACGAGAGCCTTCCATGAGCAGCCACAGCATCGACGCCGACATCAAGGTCAAATGGGCCGAGGGCCAGAGCGCCTACAGCCCCGGCACACCGGAAGAACTGCTACTGATCGCAATCGATCTGCTGGTGCGCGACCGCGGCAGCGAGGCGGCGCGCAGCTTCATCGACCAAGTGTTCGAGCGCTACGCACCGCATACCACTATTGCAATCGGGCCAGACGGGCACTGAGACGAGGGCCTGGCCTGGTTGTCGATCGCGGCCAGTTGCCTGAAGCGCGCATTGCTGGGGATGCCCCCTCTAAAAGATCACACCGGCGATCAACGCGATGTTCAGCACCCCGGTCCTCTTCATGGCATCAGCTCCGCCAGGCAGGGGATCGAAGGCTGGGCACCCGCACGGGTCACCGACAAGGCTGCTGCGCGCTGGCCGAAGGCGATGGCCTCGCCCTCCTCCATCCCCCGCACCAGGCCCGCGGCAAAGCCGCCGATGAAGGTATCGCCCGCCGCCGTGGTGTCCAGCGGCTGCACCACCGGCGCCGGAAAGTGCTGGCTGCCGGCCCGGCTGACGAACAATGCCCCTTGCGCCCCCAGGGTGACGATCACCTTGCCCGCCCCCAGTTGCAGCAGCCGCTCGCCCGCGCGACGCGCGCTCTCGATGTCGGTGACAGGCTGGCCGGTCAGGGCTTCGGCCTCGCTCTCGTTGGGCGTGAGGTAGTCGATCCGGGCAAACCATTGCGCCGGCAGCGGGCCGGTGGCCGGTGCCGGATTGAGGATCACCGTCTTGCCCAGCTCACGTCCACGGGCGAGCGTCCAGGCCACCGTGGCCATGGGCACCTCCAGCTGGCAGATGATCACCTCGGCCGCCTGCAACAAGGCATCGAAACGCTGCACGGATTCAGGCATCAGCCGGCCGTTGCCACCGGGGATGATGACGATGGAGTTCTGGCTCGCGGCATCCACCATGATCAGCGCCACACCACTGGAAACATTCTCGCAGACGCCAACAGCCTGGCAGTCGATGCCCTCATGCTCCAGCGCCTCGCGCAGTTGCTGGCCATAGGCATCGTCCCCCACGTTGCCGACCATCGCCACGCTGGCCCCCAGCCTCGCCACGGCCACCGCCTGGTTGGCGCCCTTGCCGCCCGGTACGGTGAAGAAGCTCTCGCCGGCCAGCGTCTCGCCCGGGCGGGGCAGGCGCTGGGTACGGGCCACCAGGTCCATGTTGAGACTGCCGACCACCACGACCCTGGCGCTCATGCTCACTCCTTAGCGGTAATCATTGAACAGGTCCGGGCGTGGCCCGGTGGATTCGCGCAGCACGATGCGCGGGGCGACGATGCGCTGCTGCGCCGCACCGCTGCGGGGTGTGGCGATGCGCGAAAGCAGCAACTGCGCGGCGCTTTCGCCCAGCTCGCGGATCGATTGGCCGACGGTGGTCAACGGCGGGTAGACGTAGCGGCTGAGCTCGATGTCGTCGAAACCGACCACCGACAGCTCGCCAGGCACGCTGATGTTGCGCTCGGCGGCAGCACGCAGCACGCCGAAGCCGATCATGTCGTTGCCGGCGAAGATCGCCGTGGGCCTCACGCCATCGAACAGGCGCACGGCAGCGTCATAGCCACCCGGGCTGCTGAAGTCGCAATGCAGGATGCGCCCTTCGGCCACGGCTACCCCCTGCTCGGCCATGGCCCGGCGAAAGCCTGCCAGTCGCAATTGGCTGGCCCCGGTGTCGGCCGGCCCGCCGATGCAGGCGATGTCGCGATGGCCCAGTTCCAGCAGATGGCGGGTAGCAAGGTAACCGCCCTGTTCGTGGTCGATCCGCACCAGGTCTGCGTCGATGCCGTCCAGGGCACGGTCGACGATGACCATGGGCGTGCGCACGCTGGCCAGGCTCTTCAGCAGGTCGCTGTCCTGGCCCACCGAGGCGACGATCAGCCCGTCGATGCGTTTTTCCAGCAGCACGCGCAGATAACTGCGCTGCTTTTGCGGGTTGTCGTCGGAGTTGCAGAGGATCACGCAATAGCCGTTGCGTTCGCAGCCGTCCTCGATCCCCCGGGCCAGCTCGGCGAAGTACGGGTTGACGCTGTTGGGCACCAGCAGGCCGATGGTGGCGGTGCTGCGGGCCTTGAGCGAACGGGCCACGGCGCTGGGCACGTAGTCGAGCTCGGCGATCGCCGCCTCGACCTTCAGGCGCACGTGCTCGCTGACCGGGCGGGTCTTGTTCAGTACATGGGACACTGTGGTGTAGGAAATACCCGCCAGTGCCGCGACATCTTTGATGGTTGCCATGGTGTCAGTTCCGCCGGCCTGCGCGCCGGCTCCGGTAAGTGTCGAGCACCACGGCGATCACGATGACCGCCCCGGTGATGATGCGTTTGGTGGGTTCCGAGGCGCCGATCTGCGCCAGCCCCGCGGCCAGCACGGAGATGATCAGCACGCCGAAGAAGGTGCTGATGACCGAACCGCGCCCGCCCATCAGGCTGGTGCCGCCAATCACCACGGCGGCGATCACCTGCAGCTCGAGGCCGGCACCGGCGTTGGGGTCGGCGGCTTCGAGACGGGATATCTGGAACAAGGCGGCCAGGCCCGCGAGCAGGCCCATCAGGGCGAACACCAGCACCTTGTAGGGGCGCGGGTCGATGCCGGCCAGGCGCACGGCCTCTTCGTTGGTGCCGATGCCGATCAGGTAGCGACCGAACACGGTACGGGCCAGCACCAGCTGGGCGAGGATGATGACCAGCAAGGCAATGATGAAGGCCGGAGAAATCCCGAAGGCGATGGGGTTGGAGAACCAGGCGAAGGCATCGCCGATGTAGGCGGTGCGCGAGTCGGTGAGCTGGTAGGCCAGGCCCCGGGCCATCTCCAGCACCCCCAGGGAGACAATGAACGAGGGAATGCGCCAGGCCACGGTGATGCCGCCGGTGACACCGCCTGCCAGCGCGGCCACAGTCATGCCCAGCAGCGCGGCGGGCAGCGGACTCCAGCCCCAGCCGAGAATCGCCACGCTGACCGCCGAGGCTGCGAGCGCCAGCACCGAACCCACCGAAAGGTCGATACCGCCGATGATCAGGACGAAGGTCATCCCGACCGCCAGCACCATCAGGTCCGGAATCTGGTTGGCCAAGGTGCTGAAGGTGGCGTAGGACAGGAAGTGGCTGCTCAGGAACGAGAACAGCACGATCATCGCCAGCAAGGCGCCGGCCAGGCCCAAGTAGGTGCCCAGGCCGAAGCAACCGGCGCTGCGGCGTACGGGGGCACTGCCCGGGGTGTCGAGGGAGGTGGTTTTCATGGGGCCATCCTGGGTGCTGCTTCATGCAGCAGTGCGTCACGTTTCTGGTAGCCGGCGAACGCCGCGGCAAGCAGTTGGTCCTGGCTCCAGCCGTCACGCCCGAAGGTGTCGATCAGCCGCCCCGCCGAGAGCACGGCGATGCGATCGCAGATCAACATCAGCTCGCGCAGGTCGCTGGACACCACCACCAGGGCCTTGCCCTGGCACGCCAGCTCGGCCAGCAGGCCATAGATATCGAACTTGGCGCCGACGTCGATGCCCCGGGTCGGCTCGTCGAACAGCAGCACTCGGCAGTCGCGCTCCAGCCAGCGGCCGATCACCACCTTCTGCTGGTTGCCGCCGGAGAGCTCGCCCACGACCTGGGCGGGGCTGGCGCTGCGGATGCGCATGGCGTTGATCTGGCGCTCGGCCAGGGCACGCTCGGCCTCGTCGTCAAGGATGCCGGCGCGGGAGACGGCGCCCAGGTTGCCCAGGGCGATGTTCGCGCTGATCGACTGGGACAGCAGCAGGCCTTCGCCCTTGCGGTCCTCGGTGATCAAGGCGATGCCGGCGCGCACCGCCGCCCTGGGCGAATCGATGGTCACCGGCCGCAAGGGTTGGCCGAGCTCGATCTGCCCACTGTCGGCACGATCGGCGCCGTAGATCAGGCGAAGCAACTCCGTGCGCCCGGAGCCGATCAGGCCGCAGATGCCGAAGATCTCCCCTGCCCTGACCTGGAACGACACATCGCGCACCTTGTCGCCACGGCTCAGGTTCCGGACCTCGAGCACGGGCTGGCCGATTTCCCGGCGCCCCAGGTCGATGTGCTCGCCCAGCTCGCGACCGACCATGAGGTTGACCAGCTCGGCGCTGGTGTAGCGCTGGATCGGCTCGACGCACACCAGGTTGCCGTCGCGCAGCACGGCTATGCGCTGGGCCACGCGCTGCAGCTCTTCGAGGCGGTGGGAGATATAGACGATGGCCACGCCGCGTTGGCGCAGGCGTTCGATCTGGGTGAACAGCAGCTCCACCTCTCGGGCGGTGAGCATGGCGGTGGGTTCGTCGAAGATCAGCACATGGCAGTCGCCGATCAGGTTGCGGGCGATCTCCACCATCTGCTGGTGGCCGATGCCCAGTTCGCCGACCGGGGTGTCAGGATCGATGGCATCCAGGCCAACCTGGGCCATGGCTGCGCTGGCCAGCTGGCGCAGGCGTTTCTGGCTGATCCAGCCGGCGCGGCTGGGCAGGTTGTCGAGGAACAGGTTCTCGGCCACGGTCAGGGTCGACAGCAGGTTGAGCTCCTGCATGACCATGCGCACGCCCAGGCGCTCGGCCTCGCTGCGGCTGCCGGGCGCGTAAGGCTGGCCGCGATAGCGCATCTGGCCGGTGGTTGGCGTTTCCAGGCCGCCGATGAGCTTGGACAGCGTGCTCTTGCCCGCGCCGTTCTCGCCGGTGAGCGCCAGCACCTCGCCGGCGCGCAACTCCAGCGTCACATCGCCGAGCACGGGCTGGGTGTAGGTCTTGCCCAGGCCGCTGACGGCGAGGGTGACCTCGTTCGATTCTCTCATCGCAGACACCCCGCCCCAGGGAACGCAGCGGTCTTGTATTGCCTGTGCCGGCCTATTCGCGGGTGAACCCGCTCCCACAGTGCAAGGCAGGCCCCGCGGTGCCGGGTCATCACTGGGTAACCAGTTCGACCGGGGTCTGGATGACGTTGTCGGCATCCACCGCAGGCTTCTGGCCCTTGATCATCTGCAAAGCCGCCTGGATGCCGAACACGGCCTGGTCGGCGCCATGCTGCTCGAGGGTGGCGAACACACGGCCGTCCTTGAGCATGGGCTTGATGGCGCGGATGTTGTCGTAGCCGACCACCTGCACCTGGCCGCTCTTGCCCGCGGCGCGCACCGCCGAGACCGCGCCCAACGCCATGCTGTCGTTGCCGGCCAGCAATGCCTTGAGTTCTGGATATTCGTTGAGCATGGCGGCGGCGACGGCATTGCCCTTGTCGATCTCCCAGTTGCCCGACTGCACCGAGACCACCTTCATCTGCGCGGCGTCCATGGCGTCCTTGAAGCCCGCCGTGCGCTGCTGGGCGTTGGTGGTGGTCGGCACGCCTTCGATGATGCCGACCTGGTCACCGGCCTTGAGCTTGTGCCGGGCCAGGTAGTCACCGACCAGGCGCGCACCCTTGCGGTTGTCGGGGCCGACGAAGGGCACGCTCAGGCCCTTGCTCTTGAGCACGTCGGGGTCGAGGCGGTTGTCGATGTTGACCACGGTGATGCCGGCATCCATGGCCTTCTTGATCACCGGCACCAGGGCCTTGGAGTCGGCCGGGGCGATGACCAGGGCGTTGACGCCCGAGACGATCATCTGCTCGACGATGCGGATCTGGTTGCCGGTGTCGGACTCGTCCTTGATGCCGTTGGCCACCAGGTCGAAGTCGTCGGCATGGGCTTTCTGGTAGGTCTTGGCGCCGTCTTCCATGGTCAGGAAGAACTCATTGGCCAGGGATTTCATGACCAGGGCGACCTTGGGTTTGTCCTCGGCATGGGCGGCGGACAACGGGAGCGAGAGGGCAAGCGTGGAGAAGACAGCCAAGGCCAGCAGGCGGCCGGGGAACGGCAATTTCATGAAATTGACTCCGAATCTTGTGTTTTTATCGGATCGCAAACGTTTGCGTTGATTAACTATGAAAACAAGACCTGCTTTTGTCAAATCCATCACACGGTTTCGCCCGGACCGCGTACGTCAGGATTATCCGGAATATTTCCGAAAAACCGAACACCTTTTCCTACCCTTATTCGGGATCCCGAACATAAAGGGCTGTCATGCAGCCAGGATCGGTCCCACAGGAAACGTCGTAACGCGCCTGGCCACGGGCTGGAGCAGCGCCCTCTGCCGGCCGCTTCCCCGCTTGGTACGAAACCTGCCTGCTCACCGGCGCGACACAGCCAACCATCTCATTAGGAAGAGAGAGAATAAAAACATGAACGCTGCAGTGAAGACCTTCGCACCGGGCGCCCTCGCCCTCCTGCTGATCCTGCCAACGGGTGTTTCCGCCAAGGAAGCCGAGCAACAGCAGAAACTGGCCAACGTGGTCATCCTCGCCACCGGCGGCACCATCGCAGGCGCTGGCGCCAGCGCCGCCAACAGCGCCACCTACCAGGCCGCCAAGCTGGGCGTCGACAAACTCATCGCCGGCGTGCCGGAACTGGCCACCCTGGCCAACGTGCGCGGTGAGCAGGTGATGCAGATCGCCTCCGAGAGCATCAGCAACGATGATCTGCTCAAGCTTGGCAAACGCGTCGCGGAGCTGGCCGACAGCAAGGACGTCGACGGCATCGTCATCACCCATGGCACCGACACCCTGGAAGAAACCGCCTACTTCCTCAACCTGGTGGAGAAGACCGACAAGCCGATCGTGGTGGTCGGCTCCATGCGCCCGGGCACCGCGATGTCTGCCGATGGCATGCTCAACCTCTACAATGCCGTGGCCGTGGCCAGCAACAAGGAGTCGCGCGGCAAGGGCGTGCTGGTGACCATGAACGACGAGATCCAGTCCGGCCGCGATGTGAGCAAGATGGTCAACATCAAGACCGAGGCCTTCAAGAGCCCCTGGGGCCCGCTGGGCATGGTGGTCGAAGGCAAGTCTTACTGGTTCCGCCTGCCGGCCAAGCGCCATACCGTCAACTCGGAATTCGACATCAAGCAGATCAGCGCCCTGCCCCAGGTGGACATCGCCTACGGCTACGGCAACGTGACCGACACCGCCTACAAAGCCCTGGCGCAGAGTGGCGCCAAGGCCCTGATCCATGCAGGGACCGGCAATGGTTCGGTGTCGTCGCGGGTGGTGCCGACCCTGCAGGCGCTGCGCAAGGATGGCGTGCAGATCATCCGTTCGTCCCACGTCAATGCCGGTGGTTTCGTGCTGCGCAACGCCGAGCAGCCTGACGACAAGAACGACTGGGTGGTGGCCCATGACCTGAACCCGCAGAAGGCGCGGATCCTGGCGATGGTGGCGATGACCAGGACCCAGGACAGCAAGGAGCTGCAGCGGATCTTCTGGGAGTACTGAGGCTGACGGGGGCAGTGAATGGCTGCCCCCCTGTTGTGTACGCTTCAGATCCCGGGGCGCTTTGCGCCCCTTTCTCCCTTGCGTCGCGATGGGCTGCGCAGCAGCCTCAAATTTACCCCCCTCCCTGGAACCAAGCCCGCCAACACGGTCATATAAGCTTTTCGCCTTACACGCTGTTGCGAAATGCCTTACAGTGAAATACTGTATGCACATACAGCAAAACAAGGACAAGCCCCATGGCCAGTACCTCCTCAGCAACGCCTAGCACCTATGAACAACTGGGTCTGCGTATCCAGAAGATCATCAACAGCCCCATCGCCCAGCGCAGACGCACGGCGCTGCTCCTGCGCCTGGAGCACGAGTCGCCGGACGACTGGGAAACCTTGCTCGAGGAAATCGCCGAAAACGACAACGTCACCCTCGCCCACCGCGACGATGGCGGCGTGCAGATCTTCTGGACCGTGCCGAAGGAAGACTGACCGCACATGAGAGTTTCGCTTTTCGCAGGCATCTGCCTGTTGCTCACCGCTGTAACCGCCCATGCCGACGCCCCGCGCACCTTCCAGGAAGCCAAGAAGGTCGCGTGGCGGCTGTATGCGCCGCAGTCCACCGAGTTCTACTGCGGCTGCAAGTACAAGGGCAACAAAGTGGACCTGGCCTCCTGCGGCTATACCCCACGCAAGAATGCCCAGCGCGCCTCGCGCATCGAATGGGAACACATCGTGCCGGCCTGGCAGATCGGCCATCAACGCCAATGCTGGCAGGACGGTGGGCGCAAGAACTGCTCGCGCAACGATGATGTGTACAAGCGCGCCGAAGCCGACCTGCACAATCTGGTGCCGAGCATCGGCGAGGTCAATGGCGATCGCAGCAACTACAGCTTTGGCTGGATCCCCCAGCAACAGGGCCAGTACGGCAGCTGCCTGACCCAGGTGGACTTCAAGGCCAAGAAAGTGATGCCGCGCCCGTCGATCCGCGGGATGATCGCGCGCACCTACTTCTATATGAGCAAGCAATACAACCTGCGCCTGTCCAGGCAGGACCGGCAACTGTTCGAGGCCTGGAACAAGACCTATCCGCCGCAAACCTGGGAGTTGCAGCGCAACCAGCAGGTGGCCTGCGTGATGGGGCACGGCAACGACTTCGTCGGGCCGGTGAACCTCAAGGCCTGTGGCTGATCAGTTGAGGGTCTGCAGGTAAGCACTGGCCTGCTGGTAACGGCAGAGCCGGGCCAGGTCCGCCGGGCCTGGCGCTGGAATGCGCGACAGGTCGCTGTTGTCGGCCAGGTCCGCCAGCTTGACCTGGCGTGCCAACGGATCGACGCCCAGACGCACGACGAACGCCTCGTAGCTCTCGCCCTCGCGCCGGCTCAAGGCCAGCACGGCGGCGAGGATCTTCAGGGAGAAGCCTTCGCGAGCGAGGTCCGACAGGGTCAGCGGGGTGTCCTCCAGCACGTCGTGGAGCACCGCGACGATCCGCTGTTCGGGGGTCGAGACCCGCATCATCACCCGCAACGGGTGCAGGATGTAAGCCGCCCCACCCTTGTCGTATTGCCCTTCATGCGCCCTGGCAGCGACGGCAATGGCCCGTTCCAGCGTAGACATGAGGCCTGTCTCCCTCAACCATCCGCGTCCCCTCAAGCATAGCCGGACACGCTCTGCTTATGCACTTGCGGCCCTTTCACGACACAAGGCCGCCCAGGTACCGTGAATTGCGTGAGCAAGGCAGCCGCAAGGGCCTCAGCGCTGTACGCCGTGCTGGATGACGATCGAATCGGTCCCCAGGCGCGCCATGACATCGGCCTTGCGCGCTTGGGCCTCGGCCTTGGTGGGGAACGGCCCCATCAGCACCACCGGCTTGCCGTCGCGGTACTCGACCGAGGACGGGATGCCCTTCTCGATCAGTCGGGCGGTCATGTCGGTCAGGGCGCCCATGTTGGCCCCCTGGATCACTTCCACATCCCAGCCCTGTGGGGCCGGCTGGTCGGCCAGGGCATCGGCGCGCCGTTGCAGTTCGGCGCCGCCGCAGACTTCACGGATACGCAGGTTGTTGCCGGTGTCATCGACGAGGATCTCATACTGGCCGTCTCGCTTGATCGCCACATAGCTGCGGTACGCCTCGTACTGCCCGGCGTCGTCCTTGCCACGCACCTGGCCGCAGATCGAGCCCTGGGTGTCGATCCGTACGTTGGCGAACTTGGCCGTCTTGGGGTTGTGCAGGTGCTCGGCCACCTGCTTGTGGACGCCCTCGACCTCGTTCTCACAGCCCGCCAGGGCCAGCACTGCCATTACCACTGCCAGTTTGCGCACGCGTCTACCTCCTGATTCGAAGCGGCGGATTCTAGCATGCCGGGCGGGCGGGCCTGTCGCGTCAGATTTCAGCACCGCCGCTAGTGGGCGGGCGCCGGGCAGTTTGTCGAACCTGCGGCGCTGGCCTGTGCGATCGTCCTGGCGAGGTTGCGCAGATTGGCCTGGTGGGCCTTGACCAGCCCGTCGATGCTGCTGTCCGCCGGGGCCTGCAAGGTGCTGTGGCAGGTCAGCGCGGCCTGGTTGCCGGCCTGGCGCAGCCGCCAGGTGGTATCCAGCAGGGCATAGCGCCCCGGCACCGAATCGAAACGCTGCACTTCCACCCGCAGCGCCGCCCTCGGTGATGCGCCTGTCGGCGCGCCCAGCTGGTCTTCCAGGGCATTGCGGAACTCGTCAACGAGGTTGGCGCCCCACCATTCGGTCTCAAGGATCGCCAACCCGCTGTCGCCCTGGCGCACCACCAGCTGGGCGCGATCGACCTGCGGCGGCATCAGGACCTTCTCTATCTCGATGTTCACCCCGCCCGGACGCGCCGCCGGCTGCGCCGGCATCAGGGTGTGGTAGTTGATCGGGGCGCTGCTGCAGCCATGCAGGGCCACGACCAGGGCCGCCAGCAGGAGCCTGGGCATCTTGCGCATGTCGATTCACTCCTTTATTCGGATCGCAGGTTGGTGGTGTCTAGTGCCTTGGGCCGTCCACGGATCAGCGACTCGGGGTGCCTGCCGAGGTAATCGGACAGATCACGCAACGAACGCGACATGCGCTCCAGTTCGTTGAGGGTATCGCTCATCTTTTCGCGTTGCGGCGACCCTTGGGCAAACGCCGTCTCGGCGCTCTGGAGCGTGCCGCGCAGATCTTCCAGGGTACGGCTCACATCCGGCAAGGTGCGCCCGTTGAACTGCTTGAGGCTGGCCTGCAGCTCACGCAGGTTGGCATCGAGGTTGTTGGCGATGCTCTCGATCGGCAGCTTGCTCAGGCGTACCACCATCTGTTGCAACTGCTCCTGCAGCTTGTCCAGGCTGCCGGGCACGGTCGGAATGCGCATCGGGCGTTGCGAAGCGTCGAACGCCACTTTCGGGGCATCGGGATAGAAGTCCAGGGACACATACAACTGCCCCGTCAGCAGGTTGCCGGTACGTGCCTGTGCCCGCAGGCCATGCTCGACAAAGCTGGCGATCAGGCGCGTGGCGGCCTCATCATCACCCGGCGGACGTTCGAGTTCGCTGAACATCCTCAGGTAGACCGGCCCCAGCCGCTGCGGGTAGACCACCGCATCCACCATCACCGGGAAGCTCTGTTTCTGCCGGTCGTAGTCGAGCTGGACCGCCGTGACCTTGCCGAACTCCACACCCATGAACTCCACCGGCGCACCTATCGCCAGGCCGCGCATGGACTGGTCAAAGCGCAGGCGCAGGTACTGCGACCTGCCCGAGGGAGGCGCCAGGGCGCTTTCACGATCGTCATACAGCTCGAAGACTTGCTGGTCCTGGGCTGGCTCGGCCCGCGCCGCCGACTCCGGATCGCCGAAGACCAGGCCTCCGAGCAGGATGGACGACAGCGACTCGGTGTTGATCTTCAGGCCATTGGCGCCCAGGTCCAGGTCGATACCGCTGGCATTCCAGAACCGGGTGTCGCGGGTGACGAAGGCGTCGTTGGGGGCCTGGATGAAAATGCCGATGTCCACGCCCTTGCCGTCCTCCTGCAGGGCATAGGAGATCACCTGCCCGACCGGGATCTTGCGAAAGTAGATCGACGAGCCGATGTCGAGCGAGCCCAGGTCCGTGGCACGCAGGATGAAGCGCTTGCCCTTCTCGCCGTAGGTGATCGGCGGAGGAGACTCCAGCCCCGTGAACGCCTTGCTCACGTGGCGCGCCTGCCCCGCGTCGGCACCGATGAAACTGCCCGAGAGCAAGGTATCGACGCCGCTCACGCCACTGGCACCGATGCGCGGCCGCACCACCCAGAACTGCGCGCCTTCGGTCGCGAACGACTCGGCTTCCTTGGAGAGCTGCACTTTGGCGACCACGCTCTTCTTGTCATTGGCAAGCTCCACCGTGGTCACCTCACCGATCACCACACTGCGGTACTTGACCGGCGTCTTGTGCGCCACCAGGCCCTCCCCGGTCTTGAAGGAAATGGTGATCACCGGCCCCTGCTGCATCCAGTTGCGCACCACCAGGGATGCACCGATCAACAGCGCGATGATCGGCACGATCCACACCAGGGAGACACTCCAGCGCCGGGTGAGGATTTCAGCCTGGCCTGCCGAAACTGGCCGTTCGCTGTCTTGCGCCATCAGGATTCCTCCGTGTGCGAAGCGTTGTCCCAGATCAGTCGTGGGTCGAAGCTCATGGCCGAGAGCATGGTGAACACCACCACCAGGCCAAAGAACAGGATCCCCGCACGCGGCTCGATGGTGCCCAGCTCGCGCATCTGCACCAGGGCCGCCACCAACGCCACCACCAGCACATCGAGCATCGACCAGTAGCCGATCAGCTCGACGAAACGATAGAGCTTGGTACGCTGCCGGCACGCCCAGGCGCTGTGGCGTTGCACGGTGACCAGCAGCAGCATCATGGCGATGAACTTGACGGCCGGCACACCGATGCTGGCGATGAAGATGATCAGCGCAATATCCCAGGCGCCGCTCTCCCAGAACTCGATGACGCCGCCGACGATGGTACTGTCGCTGCCCTGCCCCAGCATCTCGGTATGCATCACCGGCAGCAGGTTGGCCGGTACATAGAACACCAGCGAGGTCAGCAGATAGGCCCAGGCCCGGGTGACGGCGTGAGCCTTGCGCGCGTGCAGCGGCGCGTGACACTGCTCGCAGCGGTGGGGGTGCAGGTGCAAGTCGCAGGCATGGCCACAGCCGTGGCAAAGGCACAGTTTCAACTCATCGGCGCAGGGCGGCAGGCTCATATCTGTCTCCAGAGGTCGCGAACGTCACGCCCGGCGATGTAGATCAGCAGAACGCTCAGGGCGGCCATGGCCAGCAGGCCGATACCCGGAATCACATCCAGCAGGCCGGCAAGCTTGATCACCGCCACCAATGCGCCCAGCAGGCACACCTCCAGCATGCTCCAGGGCCGCAGGGCCTCCAGGCCACGCATGCACCAGGCAAAACCAGGGGCGCGATGCCTTCGCACGGCGAAGGCCAGTACCCAGATCAAAAGGCCCACCTGCAATATCGGCGCGAGAATCACCGCCAACGCCACCACCAGGGCGATGAAGGTGATGCTGCCGTGACTCAGGATCATGACCGAATCCCACAGCGTGGCACTGTTGCTCAGGCCTTGCATGCCAATGGTCATGACCGGATAGACGTTGGCAAAGACCAGCAGGATCGCCCCCGTCACCGCCAGGGCCAGACGCTGTTGCACCGTCAGACCGATGTGCCGCTCCAGCACACCTGCGCAGCGTACGCACAGCGCCCGCTGGTGGCGGCTCAGCGGCATCCGTCGATACACCGCGTCGCAGTACTCGCAGATGATAACGTCGTGGTCCATCGTGCTGAGTTTTCCCCTGCGTTCAGGCAGTATGCATGCAGGCGTCATCGGCCTGGGATCTGCTCCAGCGTAGTCAAGTTTCAGCCGGTACCACCGGTTTCTGCGCTTCCATGCAGGCACCGGAGCATCGACCTGGAGCTGGCCTGCAGGGGTGACACGGACGCGGAGCAACAAAAATGCGCCCAGGCCGCACTTTGTCATGCAGTATCGACAACTGTGCGCTACATATCATTGGAGGGCGCGCGACCTGGCGCTTCCAGGAACACATCACGCGTACCTCGATTCAAAGGCCGCGGAGCAATGCCCAAATGTCCCAAGGAGAAACTGCATGAAATTGAAGTCGTTCGCTGCAACCGTGTGCCTGTCCTCGTTACTGCTCTCCGGCTGTGCGAGCAAGTACGTGGAATCCGATCAGTATTCCGGCTTTCTGAAGGACTACAGCATTCTCAAAGAAGAAAAATCGCCCTCCGGCGCGCCGGTGATGCGCTGGATCAAGCCTGGCGTCAATGCCAATGCCTTCCGCAGCGTCTACATCGAACCCAGCCAGCTCTATCCACAGCCGCAGCCGACCGAAAAGGTTCCGCAGTCCACCCTCCAGGGCATCACCCAGTACTACGACCAGACATTGAAGTCGCAATTCTCCAAAGTCCTGCCCCTGGCAAAGAGCCCAGGTCCAGGCGTGCTGGTCGTGCGTCCGGCGATCACGGCCGTCAGCGCTTCGACCAAGAGCCTGCGCCCGTATGAAGTGATCCCGATCGCCCTGATCGCCGCCGGCATCAGCACCGCCACCGGCATTCGCGACCAGGACACCAGCATCGCCACCGAGGCGGCCTTCATCGATGGCAGCACCAATCAGCTGGTGGCCGAAGTGGTGCGCAAAGGCGCCGGTACGGAGCTGGAGAACGCCTCCCAGGTCATGCAGGCCAAGGATGCCAAGGCCGTGCTCGATGGCTGGGCACAGGACATGGTCAAGTCCTTCCAGGCCCTGAAGAAGTAAACCACCCCGCACCCTGGCGTCCTGCCGGAGCGGGCAAACCCGCCCCGGCAGGACTCGAACGGGCCGTGGCGTCTCACGGCCTTGCCGTCGGCAGCGCATCCAGCAGCGCACTCACGGCATCCAGGTCACAGGCCTCGGTCAAGGCACACATATGCCCTGCCAGCTCGCCGAGCTCCTGCGGCAGGCCTTGCACCCATTCAAACAGGTCCGTGACGGCGCCAGCCTCGAGCAGGGCTCTCAATTCCCGCAGGCGCGGCTCGTCCAGACGCCCCAGCTGGTGGATGACCAGCGTCCGGTCGCACCGCACCGCTTCGTCCCTGTCCTCCTGGCGATACCCCAATCCCAGCAGCTGTGCCAATGTCTGGCGCAACGTCGCAAAGTTGATGGGTTTGATCAACGATGCATCGAACGCTGGATGCGGTGGCGTCGGCAGGTGCAGGGTGTGCTGTGTCGCGGAGATCAGCACCACCGGCAATGCAGGCCAGCGCTCGCGCAGTGCAAGCAGCAACCGGGCACCGTTGACCTTGGGCATCAGGTAGTCCGTCAGGACCAAGGCAGGCGGTTGCGCACCCGGCCCCGCGAGCCGGGTCAGGCAATCCTCGCCATCCACGGCCGTCTGGACATCGAACTGGCAATGAAGCAGTTCATCCACCAGCAGATTGCGGATGTCCTCGTTGTCTTCGACAATCCAGACCTTGCGCCCCTCTCCCAGGACCGGCGGCACGGCAATCGGGAAGTCCAGCCATTGGGGCTCGGCGATCTGGCTCTCGGAAGCGACCTTGAGGGTCAGGCGGAAACTGATGCGGGTCCCCTTCCCGACGGCACTGTCGACCTGCGCCTCGCCGCCCATCAGCCCCAGCCAGTGTTCGACGATCGCCAGACCCAGCCCACTGCCCTCGACCTCCTGGGAGTGACTGCGGAAGAAGGGCGCGAACAGGTTCGGCAAGTCTTGCGGGGGGATCCCCTGCCCCGTGTCGTGCACACAGAACTGCAAGGTCACGCAGTCGTCCGTCGAATCCGCCACACGCACCCTCAGGCCGATCACGCCATCACGGGTGAACTTGGCCGCATTGTCCAGCAGGTTGACCAGCACCTGGCGCAAGCGCTTGGCATCGACCTCCACCACCGGCGGGACGGCGCCGGACATGTCGAACGAGAATTTGTTGCTGCGCCGCTGGGCCAGGACGTGCGCCTCCATGACCACCGAATCCAGCACGCCATGGAAATAGGCGGGAGCCACCAGCAGCGTCTGCCCGGACGTACCTTTGGCGTAGTCGATCAGGTCGCTGACCAGGGCCAGCATGTGGTTTGCGCTCTTGAAGATCACCCCCGCCTTGCGCGTGGTCGCGCCGCCTTCGGCCTGCAGCAGTTGCGCGTAGCCGATGATCGAGGTCAGCGGTGAGCGCAAGTCGTGGCTGACCCGCCCGAGGAACTCGATCCTTGCCTGGCTCGCATCGTTGGCCTCCACGACCGCAGCCTGGAGTTCGCGCGTGCGCTGGGTCACGGCCTTTTCCAGGCGGTACTTCTGCTGGCGCTCGCTTTCCAGCAGTTCGTGCTCGATCTGTTTGCGCTTGACCTGCTGCTCGAGCGTGAACAAACCGATGATGCCGAGGATGATCCCCAACCGGATGAGCATGGCCGAGACGCTGAACACTCCGTCGTAGCTGATGCCGAAGGTGTAGTTGAAGGTGAACCACAGGCTCTCCAGCCAGCTGCACAGGAAAAGCACCAACAGGACCTGGCGATACGGGTTGTCGCGCAAGGCGCTGCGCGACAATGAGAAAGGCCACGCCAGCAACACGGCCAGGCTCAGGTAGGCGCTGAGAATGCGCAGGGTATTGTTGTCCCACAGCCCCTGGCTCAGTACCAGCGTCGTGCTGAGCACCACGGCCGGCCAGTAGAAGCAGCGCCAGCTCCGGCGCTGGCGAAGGTCGAGCAGCAGCAGCGCCGAGGTGAGGAAGCTGAGCAGGGCGATCTGCCAGAACGTCATGCGCAGGGCCAGGCCCAGGTGTTGCAGGCCGCTGAAAAGCTGGAAGGTCAGATAGCCCTCCTGCTCGGCCTGCATCGCGAAAGTCGCCAGCAGCCAGATAGCGAGCGTCAGGAACACCAGCTCCAGGCGCAGCACCAGGATCGCCACCAGTGCCAGCACGCACCCGAGCAGCGCCGCATGCTGCAACTGCTCGATCCGGTCCTGGGACTGGACCGCCGCCTCCTCCCACAGCCTGAGCGCAAGCATGGGACGGTTTTCACTTTGTACCCGTATCAACAGATCACGCGGCGCGCCGCCCTCGAACGCGATGGGCAGCAGGTTGCGCTGGCTGTGGATCATGCGGGCGCCGATAGGCAGCGAAGGGCCTATCCGCTGGTGCTCGATGACCTGGCCGGTGCGGGCATCGAGCCGATAGAGATCGATTTCCCCGACCCGCCACGGCGCGACCTCCAGCCATCGCACGGCCTCCTGCCCGGCCGGTGCCGGAACCTGCAGCCTGAGCCAGAGCGTGGAATGGCGGCGCAGCGCGATCAGGCGATCTTCCGTGGCAGCACGCCAGTGTTCGACGTGCAAGGCCTGCTGCGGTGAAAGGCCAGGCCCAAGCGCCTCTTCGAACACCTGGGCGCTGCCGGTCAGCTCCAGGTACGGTGCCTGGATGTTGCGCTGATCGAACACCGCCATCGAGCCAAAAGCCAGCAACAGCAGCAAGGCACCGAGAAAGACCGTGCACGCGCTACGGGCATCAGTCGACATCGCCTGGCTCCATGCTGGCGCGTGCCTGGCGGAACTGGTTGGGCGAAAGGCCATAACGGTCACGGAACGCCGTCGAGAAGCTGGCGCCACTGGTGAACCCCACTTCCAGGGCAATGGCCTGGGAAGCAAGGCCGGTGTTGGCCAGCAGACGGCACGCCTCTTTCATCCGTTCCTCACGCAGGAACTCGAACACCGTCACCCCCGCGCACTGGCGGAAGGCTTCGTTCAGGCGTTTGCTGTTGGTCCCCACCCGCGAGGCCAGCTCATGCAGGTCAGGCGTGCTGCTCAAGGCGCTCACCAACAGATTGCGGGCGGTCTGGAAGAGGATGCTGTCGAGGTTGCGTGCCGGCATCGGCACGCTGTCGTTTGCCGACGGGCCCTCACTCATGCGCCGCAGGTGGATCACCAACCGCAGACGGATCTCTTCCAGCCTGAAAGGCTTGACGATGTAATCGACCGCGCCGCAGAGCAGGCCCTGTACCCGCTGATCGGGCATGCCGGCACCGGTCAGGAAGATCACCGGAATCTGTCGGGTCAGCGGCGAGGCCTGCATCATTCGGCAGCAGGCCAGGCCATCGCAGACCGGCATCAGGATATCCATCAGCACGATATCCGGATTGACCAATTGCACCTTCTTGAATGCATCCTGACCGTTGCGTGCCAGATAGACACGACAACCTTGCTGTTGCAGGTAGTCAGCGAGAAGCATGCGCTCACTGTCGACGTCATCAACGACCAGGATGCGACGCCCGAGCAGGATGTCTGGCGCCAGATTTAGCGTCTCGATGAAACTTCCTCCTCGCCCGCCGAATAGGTGTTCATTCGTATAAACAGCATGGACAAGTGCCGCCATGGTGCTTGATGAGTTTCAACGGCATGCCAGAAGCATGAAAGACCAAACCCAATACAAGGGTTTATCGCATGCCCCTTTTATCCGCTTCAACTGCTGCTGTCGGGAAACCATTTTCGACAATAAAAAAATTCCCGCCAGCGAAAGACCTGCCCCGTTGCGCAAAAGCCTCGCCCGCACAATCGCTTGATAATCACGACAACTTCGTGCCCCTGGTGAGTGCCTGTTCGCCCTTGATCCGACCGACTCACCCGTCCCCTTGTAGTGGAGCCTCCTCATGAACTTGCGATCCCTCAACATCGGAAGCCGCTGCGCACTCATCTTCTCGATCATCGGGCTGCTGACACTCGCCGTTGGCCTGACGTCCATCCAGCAAACCCGAACCATGAACGCCTCCGCCAATGATGTCCGCCAGAACTGGTTGCCGGGTGTCATGGCCACCGGTGATATCAGCAACAACCTGGGGCGTATACGTTCTTTGTCATTGCGCAACTTCATCGAGCACGATGCCGAAGACGTCCGGAAAATAGAAACCCTCAAGGACAATGTTGCCCACGCACTCACCGAGTACGAAAGCACCATCCACAGCGAGGAGAACCGCAACCTCTTCAATGCCTTCAACCAGGCCTACACACGTTACCTGTCGATACTGGGCAGGGTGCTGGAAGGCCAGGACGACAAGGCAGCGACCTTGAACACCATCAAGCATGAACTGTCGCCCCAGGCCGACAGCATGATGGCCGCCCTCAACACGCTGGCGAAGTTCAACTCGGACAGTGCCGACCGCGCCGCCGAAGCCAGTGAAAACGCCTACCACGAGGCATTTGCCATCATTGTCATGGCGCTGCTGGTCATCCTGCTGCTGATGCTGGTCTTCTCGTTCCTGCTGACACGCAGCATCGTGCGCCCCCTCGGGGACGCCATCGCGGTCGCCCAGCGCATCTCCGGCAACGACCTGACCCAGGAAATCCACGCGCAGGAGCGAGACGAGCCAGGCCAGTTGCTGGCAACGCTCAAGCGCATGCAGGACAGCCTGCGCCAGACCCTCCAGCACATCGCCCAGTCCTCGGACCAACTCGCCTCCGCCGCCGAGGAGCTGCATGCGGTCACCGAAGACACCAACCGCGGGCTGCATCAACAGAGTGCCGAGATCGAGCAGGCCGCGACCGCGGTCAATCAGATGACCGCGGCGGTGGAAGAAGTGGCCAGCAACGCGGTCAACACCGCCCAGGCCTCCGAAGATGCCGACAGCACGACGCGCCAGGGGCGGGAGAAGGTCGAGCAGGCATTGGGTTCGCTGCAGCAGTTGGTCGACGATGTGTCCACGACCTCCGAAGAGATCGCCCAACTGGCGCACCGCGCCAACGAAATCAACCGCGTGCTCGTGGTGATCGGCGAGATCGCCGAACAGACCAACCTGCTGGCCCTGAACGCGGCCATCGAGGCAGCACGGGCAGGTGAAGCCGGACGCGGCTTTGCGGTGGTGGCCGATGAAGTACGCGCCCTCGCCCACCGCACCCAGCACTCCACCGGCGAGATCGAGCAGATGATCAGCGGCATCCGCACCGGCACCGAGAACGCGGTGGATGCCATGCGTGCGAGTGAAAACCGCGCCAACAGCACGCTCGAAATCGCCCAGGCGGCGGGCCAGGCGCTCACGGTGATTTCCCAGTCCATGTCCACCATCAACGGGCGCAACCTGGTGATCGCCAGCGCCTCCGAGGAGCAGGCTCAGGTCGCCCGGGAAGTCGATCGCAACCTGGTCAACATCCGCGACCTGTCGATGCAGACCTCCGCTGGCGCGAACCAGACCAGCGCGGCCAGCCAGGCGTTGTCCCAGCTGGCGATCGAGCTCAACGGCCTGGTTGCGAATTTCAAGATCTGACCCATTGAAGGGCCTTGACGATGAACGACATCCAATCACCTGAGTTTACGTTGTGGACATCCAGGCACGTGCATCTGAAGGGGTTCACCGAGGCCGAGTACGACGAGGCGATTCTGGAGGCGCAATTGCTCAGGCAGGAGGGGCTGGTGACCGAGCATGAGTGGATCCAGATGGTGAAGGCGGCGAATCTTCTGCTGGCCCGGGCCAGCACCTGAGTCACACGGTCGATCTTCGCCCACAGGTCCGGGTGGTACTTGTGGGCGCCCCAAGGCTCAAGACCTGGGAACCAGATCGAGCGTGCGCTCGACTTCCTCGATGTCGATCCTGAAGCCATCGCCCTCGGGAGTGCCGACCACATAGGCAAAGTGCTGGCTGTCGCGGTCGGTCAGGTACTTGTAGAAGCTCACGAAGCGGTTGGGCGGTTGCAGGGTCAGCAGCGTGCACCCAGGCTGCAGCACGTTGAGGCCATGCACCAGCTGGCTGCCTTCGACCCCGATGACCACCTGCGCCCCGGCACAGGCGGCGACGATGGACGGCACATCGCTTTTCAATGGATCGACCAGACGAAAGCCACGGGTTCGACGCAGGTGTTCGGCCAACTCCAGTTCATTGCGCAGCAAGCGCAGATCGCCGTCGCCGCCACGCAGCAGGAACACGCCAGGATGGTTCTGGTAGTTCACACGGGCCAACAGCTTGTCGCCCATCGCCCGATAACGCAGGTACTTGTTGCGGTTGTTGCAAAAGTCGTCGAACAGCACCAGCTCATGGAAGTACGCGCCGCTCAAGCGACTGGGCGTCATGCCGAGCCAGTCTTCGTAGGGCGGCGCCTGGGTGTAGATCGGAAACCGCGCCGACGGTCCGACGGTCACCGGCACGCCTTCATCGCAGGTCAACGGATAGGTCACGCAGTCTTCAACCAGCCAGTTGCCGAACCAGGTGTTGCCGTTCACCGAGCAATAGATGGCCCCACGGTCGACCTCATGCTCCACCACCACCCGCGGGAACGCGCTCGGCCGTTGGGAGAGCCAGAAACTGGCGCGCCCCTTGTACAGCACACCATCGATCAACCACACATCCTTGAGCAGGTAGCCGCGGGTCGGGCCCTGCACCACCTCGCCCAAACCCGCCATGGTGCGGGCGGGATGCTCGTACGGATAGAAGCGCTTCTCCTCCCAGCCGGTGACGCGCTCCAGTTGGCCGGGCAACGCAATGGCCGGAGGGGAAAACGACAGGCAACCCGGGGCGATGTCCCAGCTTTTTTCCGCGATGCTCTTCAGGTTGATATCGACCTGACGGGCCAGTCGTTTTCGCGCCATGTATCGATAGGCGGCTAAGGTCCAGTGCCTGCGATTACCGGAACCATACTGACTGAGCGCCGAAACATCGCTTTCCATGAACAATCCTCCCAGGAGAGGGCCAGTAGGAAACTGCGAAGCAGCAAGGATGTTTGTGATGCTTTATATATCTGTCGACTAGGCCATGATTTCGATACAAAGCCTCAACCGCCTCACCCAAGCCACTGATATATAAGTGGTGTTTAATTGACGACACACATTCACATCCAGTAACAATTAAAGTTGCAGTCGAAAAGCTTTGCAAGCGCTCTACGGCGGGTATTCAGCAGCTATTTTATGGCGTCAAATTTTCTGCTGGGACGAATAGTTTGCACTTGCACCATGCCCCTCACCATTCGCGGGTAAACCCGCTTCCACAGGTTCACCACAAACCGTGTGGGAGCGGGCTCACCGACGCGTTCGCGGGTATACCCCACAGGCGGCATGACCCGTACACAAAAGCCTCCACACGCTTACTGCCCATCCGGACAGCCACATCGATGACGTTATCCGACAACCGATAATGCTTGCCCTGACTCGGACACTGTCAATATCCCCGTAGCCAAACCCTGAATAAACAACCCTGTACCGCCACTTCATCTCCGTGATCGCGCCATTCAAACACTCGGTAAAACTTCACGCTTAAATAGAAACCATGCAACTGAAACCCTCCATGGCGCAACCCCTATCGACTCCCGATAAGCCATGGAGCTTTAAACGTGCAAGGCATCACACTTCCGCCTCTTATCATTACGCCGAATCCCACACCCCCCGCCTCCCCTACTCCTTACTTTCCGCCCACGGTGAAGCCAGGCAATTACATGGCACGCCCTCTTTACATAGCCGGTCGAAATCTGAGCATCAAAAAACCGGAAGACTTCGATCGCATTCGTGGCCTGGGCACACCCGAAAACTTTTTAGTTCTTATTTTTTTCGCTGTCAGTTTTCAAGCAGACATACAAAAGCGTTATTCGCACCACTACGCCAACTTGGATAATCAACTCGACACGGAAATCACCCATCTGGTCCGCCAGGTTCAGACTGCCGCCGTATCCCAAACCGAACAGCAACTGATCGCCGTACGCCAGTTGATCGTTCTAAAAGGCAACGCCCTACGGGAGGCGACAACAAAAATCAAATTGTTTTCCGTACGCGATCCCGTCAACCAGAACGCGATGATAGTGAATGGGCAGGAGTTCGCGAAACACCTGCAACGTGCCGTCCACCGCCGAAAAAAGCCCAGCGCTGTCTACCTATCATTCAGCGATGCCGTTACCGCACTTCATGAACGAAAACTGCTTGCACAATCGCTGAACCGACTGGAAAAAAAGGCAGCCTCGCTGTCTGCCGCTATCGCTGCCGAAAGAGCCCAAGCCGAAGCCGTACGCAAAGCCAATACCTACCACGCCTCGGGTCAACTGGCGGCAACCGGCGCGGCCTTCATCACGGCCGCTGGCAACGTAGCCTCCTCGACCGTTGACTTTTCACTGCGGGCGGCGATCAGTTCCGCCATCGGCGCGCTGGCAGGATTCACCAGCGCGGTGGCGTCCGGGTTTCTGGTTGGCGTTTCTGCGCTGATCTACTCACCGCGCCTGGGCAACGGTGAGCTCCCCCAACGCTATGCCCTGAACACACCGCTTTCGGACTTGGCGCCCGCGCTCGACAGGGAGCTCAAGGCCGGTACCACAGCCACGACAGTCAGTCTCCCTTACCGCATCAGCTCCCGAGCCGGTGTCGGCGGCCAGTCGGAAGTGTTCGTGGTCAAGACCGATGGCAAGGTGGTGCCGTCCCAGGTCCGGGTCATCGCAGCCACCTATGACCCGCAACGAAAAGTCTATAGCGCCACTACTGCCGATGTACCGCCACGCACGCTGACCTGGACACCTGCCGTCGTCCCGGGCAACGCCTCCACCACCCTGCCTGCCGAACAGACCGAAGCGCCCGTCTATACCGGCGCGACCCTCGCACCGCTCGAAATACGCATCGACAGCTTCCCCGGCGTGCCCGACGCCAGCTTTGATGACTATGTCATCGTGTTTCCAGCGGACGCCGGGCTGCCGCCGATCTATACAATGTTTCGGGATCGGCGGGAGGATCCTGGCGTTGGTAGCGGACAGGGTCTGAAGGTCGACGGAAGCTGGTCGACTAGTGCAGCCGTTGGAGCGGGGGCGCCTATCCCCAAACAGATAGCCGATCATTTAAGGGGAAAGAGTTTCACCAATTGGCGAAACTACCGAGAGACGTTCTGGAGAGCCGTGGGTAACGACGATGTCTTATCTCAACAGTTCAACCCGATCAATATTGCACGCATGAAGAATGGATTCTCCCCCTTCGCCCCCGGCAATGAACATGCCGGTGCCCGCAAGGCTTATGAGCTTCATCACCATCACCCTATCGCAGAAGGCGGAGAAGTGTACAACGCTGAAAATCTCCGTATCACCACACCACGTCTCCATATAGAGATTCACACGAGGGAGAAAAAATGAAAGCTCACATCACCGACTTCACCGAATCTGAGTTTCTGGAGTTTGTAAGAAAGATATACTTTGTAGATTATCCATCCGACAAAGCACACATTAAAGCAGTGATGGAGTTTGTCCGACTTTCTGAGCATCCAAAAGAGACCGACCTCCTTTTTTACTCTGAGGAAGGAAACATTGGACCCGAAGCGATAGTCGCAGAAGTAAAAGCCTGGCGCGCCGCCAACGGCAAACCGGGCTTCAAGGCCGAGTGACCGTCCACAAACAAACAGCCCCGGCATCACCGGGGCTGTTTCCGTTCCGTACGTGGTGCCACACCTACTGGGTAAACCTGCACTGTCGGGGCTGCTGCGCAGCCCATTCGCGGGTAACCCCCACAGGGATCGCGCCAGCCTCAAAGCCAGCGCCCCCAGACAGGATCAGGCGATCGCCTCGGCTCCCACCGCCTCGCGGTGGCGCTTGACCATCCGCTGCAACAGGCTGGACACCACCACGCCTACCACCGCCAGCACGCTCATCAGGCTGAACACGTAGGTGTAGCCCTGCTCGCCCGGGTAGTGGTCGAGCAGCGCGCCGTAGATCACGTAGGCAAACATGCCCGGCGCATAGCCGATCAGGCAGCCGATGCCGAACGCGGAGCCGGTGATGCGCGAGGGAATGCCCACTTCGCTCATCGGCGCCCAGAACACCCCACGCATGGTGAACACCACCAGGGCGAAGGACAGCGTCGCCGCAAGGCCCGCGTAGATGTAGCTCTCACCACGGGGAATGCTGAGGATGATCAGCATCAGCGGCAACAAGGCAACGAAGGCCCACTTGAGGTAGCGGCTCGAACTCTTGAGCTGCTTGTCGGCGATGAAGCCTCCTGCCGGACCGCCCAGCACCTTGAGGAAGTACTGGTTGATGATGCCGTAGGCACCCACCAAGGCCACCGGCAGGTGGTACATGTCCTTGAGGTAGGGGATGAAGTAGGTCAGGCCGCAGTACACGATGTAGACCATGAACACGTTCAGGCTCACCAGCCAGATCCCGGGCATGCGCACCGCCTCCAGCAACCCCGACATGCCGATCTGCTCGCGGGGAGCGTTGGCCTGGCGGGCATCCTTGAGCAGGAACAGCGCCAGCACGCCGACACCGATGTCGATCAGCGAATAGAATGCAATGGCCGCCTTGAGCCCGGCAGCGCCCGAGCCCAGGGCGACGAACACGCCGAGCGCGGAAAACGCCACCAGAGTGTCCACCGCGCCGCGCCCGCCTTCGAGCAGGCCGAACATGCGGCTTTGCTCCTGGTCATTGCCCAGGTTGCGGATGGCCTTGAGCAAGGACGGCCAGAAGATGCAGTCGGCGCACACCGCCAGCAGGCCGAAGATGATGAGCAGCTGGTTGTAGCCGGGGAAACTCGCCAGGTACAGGCCCAGCCCACCGATGCTCACCAGCCCCAGCGGGATCAGCTTGCGCGTTTCGAAGCGGTCGGCCAGGAAGCCGCCCAGCACGAACAGTGCGGTGGCGACGATGGCGTTGACGCTCAGCAGCGTGCCGATCTGGGTATGGGTCAGGCCCATGTGCTCCTGCATCGGGATGTAGAAGGCATCCTTGAGGTTGGACAGTTTGTAGATGGTCCCGCCGCCCAGGACGAGGATCAAAAAGCGCAGCCACTTGGCTTTGACCGATGCTGTCATTGTTGTTCTCCACGGTATCCGGATTAAGGGTCAGGCCACGGCGGCGCCGGCCAGGGTCAGCTCGGCCAGCAGGCGCATCTCGGCCAGCAGTTCACGGACGTAGCGCACCTGGTCGTTGGCCCAGCGGTGCTCGTCGGCCAGCATCTGCTCCAGGCTGTAGCCCGGTGGCAATGGCGTTTCGCTCATTTCGCGGTAGGCGATGAAGGGGTCGGCGTCCTCGCCCACCTGGCGGAACGCCGGGGCGATGTAGTGGTTTTCCTGCTCAAGGATGAAGGCCACCACCTGCGGCGCGGACTCACCCAACAGCAGCAGCTCCATCAGCATGCGCGCGCCTGGCAACTGGTCCTCGGCACGGCCCTGCAGCACGCCGTAGTGCCCGAAACCATTGGCCTCGGGAACCACGCGCACGCCCTTGAGGTGCACCTGGCGAATGAACGGCGCCAGGTTGGCCAGCGCCGGCAGGGGCTGCTCGCAGGCATTGATCATGTTGCCGAAGTCGAACAGCGCGTTGAGCCGTGGGTGCCCAACCCGGCGCAGCAAGGTGGCGATCTCTTCGCTCTTGAGCTCTTCGTGCTGCTCGAAGTCGAAGTTGAGGTCGTGCTCATCGGCCAGACGCGCCAGGCGGCGCAGGTCATCCTCGATGATGCTCATCACCCGCGACAGGTGCCCTTCATAGCGCGAATACACGCGGATATTGCGGCTGCCGATGGCTCGGGCCACGGCAACGGCCTGGTCGACATCCTCAGGCAGCGTGCTGCTGATCTCCAGGTGCACGTCCAGCCCGAGGGCCCGGGCTTTGTCGGCGAACGCCGCCAGACGCTCGGCGGACATGCGCGACAGGCTGTTGTGCTCGCCGTCGAGCAAATGCAGCGAAAGGCCGTCGAGTGCATGCCGGTAGGCAAAGTCGAGCATGTCCTCGGGGCTGACCCGTCCGTGGGTGAGGTTGGTCAGAAGCGGGTAGCCGTGGGCGAACAGACGCAGGCTGTCCAGACGTGACAGCAAGCGGCGGGCAAGGTCGGGGGTGAGCAGCACGGGCGCGCAGGACGCCTGTGCGTTGCGGGCCATGAGGCCTGCAAAACGGGCTTGGATAGGATTCATTATTGTCATTTCCTCAGAGCGATGCCGGTGTGGCCGGCGGTGCTTTTATCGCTCTGAAATGGCCCTACCCATAGAGCCATTACGCTTTTATTCGTATAGCCACTTTGACCGTACGGCTCAACCCCGCATACCCAACGCGTCAAGGGCCTGGGCCAGCTCACGCACACGCTGCGCGGCCTGCTCGACGGGCGTGGCGGCAAACCCCAGCAGCAGGCCGGGCGGCAGGTAGCGCTGAAGACAATAGTCATTCAGCGCATAGGTGTAGACCCGGTGATTGCCCAGCCCGCGCGCCAGGGCGTCGTCGTCCACGCCCTCGGGCAGCCAGCCGATCAGGTGCAGCCCCGCCTCCACCGGTGCCACCGAGAGCAGGCCGCCCACCTGGCGTTGCAACGCATCGACCAGGCTGGCCTGACGCTCCTGGTAGAGCGCACGCATGTGTCGGATGTGACCGAGGAAATGGCCATCGAGCATGAAGTCAGCCGTGGTCGCCTGGTGCAGTGTGGAGGGGCTGCGGTCCATCACCGCGCGGATGGCGCAGAACGGCTCCACCAGCGCCTCGGGCAGGATCACATACCCCAGGCGCAACGACGGATAGAGCACCTTGCTGAAGGTGCCGACGTAGATCACCCGCTGCCCCGGATCCATCGCATACAGCGCCGGCAGCGGCCGGCCCACGTAGCGAAACTCGCTGTCGCAGTCGTCCTCGATGATCCAGCCCTGGCTGCGCGCGGCCCAGTCGATCAGTTCCTGGCGCCGTGGATGGCTCATGGTGATGCCCAGCGGGTGCTGGCGCGAAGGCGTGGTGAACGCCAGGCGGGCCTCGGGACACTCGCGCATCCCCTGCTGCACGTCCAGCCCCTGCTCGTCGATACGCAGGGGCACAAGCTGGCAACCCAGCGCCTGGAACGCGATGCGCGCAGCGATGTGCCCGGGGTCTTCCATCCATACCCGGTCACCGGGATTGAGCAACAGCATGCCGAGCAGGTTGAACGCCTGCTGGGCACCGGAGGTGATCACCACCTGCTCCGGGCTGCACTCGATGCCGCGTGCATCGAACACGTACTCGACGATGGCCTCGCGCAGGCGCTGCAGGCCCTTGAGCTCGCCATACGCCAGCTGTGCCTTGTCCGGTTTGCGCAGATGGCGGTTCATCAGGCGCTTCCATATCGGCATGGGGAAGGCATCGTAAGCCGGATGGCTGGGCAACAGGGATACCGGGCGCTGGGCGTCCCAGTCGCTGTAGGAGATACCGCTGAAATGCTCGCTGCGCAGCGAATGCACGGCCTGGCTCAGGCTCGACAGCCTCGGGGGCCTGGGTGGCTGTTCGGCCCGGGCAACCCGCCCCTGCCACTCGTTGCCCACATAGGTGCCGGCGCCGGTGCGCGAGGCCAGGAAACCCTCGGCGGTGAGCAGATCGAAGGCGTTGAGCAGCGTGATCCGCGATACCCCCAGCTCCTTGCACAGGGTGCGGGTGGACGGCAGGCGCGTGCCACCGGGCAGACGGCCACAGAGAATCTGCTTGCGCAGTTGCAGGTAGAGTTGGCGATAGAGCGGGACCGGGCTGTCGTGATCGAGCTCGATGCCGCTGAGCAGCACGCCACCGGGGGTTTTCATGGAGATCGTGTCCTGAGGGCCAGGTAGCTATTGTGCGCTGGCTACCGCCTGCCATGAAACGCTTTTGAGGCAGTCATGCAGCCCATCGCAGGCTTCGCCAGCGCCTACGGATACACGCAAAATTCTAGGACCTGGGAGCGGGATCACCCGCGAATGCGATAGTGGATTCACTCAACGCTTTCGCGAGCAACCCCGCTCCTACAGCGATCGAGGCGCGGTTCAGGCCCGTACTTTGCGCACGGGCTCGGCGCTACGCTGTTGCGCCTCCCATCCCTCCACCAGCCCCACCGGCACATCCGCAGGCGCCAGGGTCTGGCGACCACGCACCAGGTCCGAAGCCCGTTCGGCGAGCATGATGGTCGGCGCGTTGAGGTTGCCGTTGGGCTCGCTCGGGAATACCGAGGAGTCGATCACCCGCAGCCCCTGCAGGCCACGCACGCGCAGTTCGGAGTCGACCACCGCCATGTCGTCCTCGCCCATGCGGCAGGAGCCGCAGGGGTGCATGGTGCTTTCCATGTTGGCGCGTACGAAGGCGTCGATCTCTTCGTCGGTCTGCACCTGGGGCCCCGGCGCCAGCTCCTCGCCACGGAAACGGTCCATCGCCGGCTGGGCGATGATCTCCCGGGTCAGGCGCACGCAACGGCGGAAGCCTTCCTTGTCTTCTTCGCTCTCCAGGTAGTTGAAGCGGATCTCCGGATGCTGGTACGGGTCGGCCGACAGCGCCCGCACATGACCACGGCTCTTGGGCTTGTTCGGCCCGGTGAGCACCATGAACCCATGCCCCTTGAACGGTTTGTCGCCGTCGTAGCGCATGGCCGCTGGCAGGAAGTGGAACTGGATGTCCGGCCAGCGCAGCCCCTTGGACGAGCGGATGAAGCCACCGGCCTCGAAGTGGTTGCTCGCACCCAGGCCATCCTTGAACAGCAACCAGCGCAGGCCGATCATCGCCTTGCCCAGCAGGTTCATCTTGCCGTTGAGCGTCACCGGCTCCTTGCAGGCGTACTGGATGTAGATTTCCGAGTGGTCCTGCAGGTTCTCACCGACACCCGGCAGGTCGTGGCGCACCTCGATGCCGGCCTTCTTCAGCACCTCCTGCGGGCCTATCCCCGAGCGCTGCAATAGGTGCGGCGAGCCGATCGGGCCGGAGGACACCAGCACCTCGCGGTTGCAGTAGACCTTGTGGGTCTTGCCGCCCTCGTCATATTCCACGCCCACCGCACGCTTGCCTTCGAGCAGGATGCGCCGGGTCATGGCGTGGGTGACCACGGTCAGGTTCGGCCGGGTCATGGCCGGACGCAGGTACGCGTTGGCCGTGGACCAGCGCACGCCGTCCTTGACCGTCATGTGCATGGCGCCGAAACCTTCCTGCATGTAGCCGTTGCAGTCGTCGGTCTTGATGTAGCCGGCCTCTGCACCGGCCTCCACCCAGGCGCCGTACAGCGGGTTGCGCATGTTGTTGCCGTTGTTGGTGGCCAGGGGGCCGCTGGCGCCGCGATACTCGTCACCGCCAAACTTGAAGGTCTCGGCACGCTTGAAGTACGGCAGGCAGTTGCGGTAGCTCCAGTTCTTCGCGCCCAGGCTTTCCCACTCGTCGAAGTCGCAGGCATGGCCGCGGATGTACACCAGGCCGTTGATCGACGACGAGCCGCCCAGCACCTTGCCCCGCGGGCAGTGCAGGCGTCGGCCATCGAGATGGGGCTCGGCGACGGTCTCATAGCGCCAGTTGTACTTCTTGGTGTTCATCGGCAGCGAGAAGGCGCTGGGCATCTGGATCAGCACGCTGCGGTCGCTGCCGCCGAACTCCAGGACCAGCACCGAGACGCCGGCGTCTTCGGTCAGGCGGTTGGCCAGGACGCAGCCGGCAGAGCCTGCGCCGATGATGATGTAGTCATATCGTTTGTTCATTTGCTGTAGCCCTTTGCTCCGAGGCCTGCTGCCTCGATGTTGCGTTCATTGCCCTTTGGGTAGCCGCCCCAGCCCAGGCGCCTGGCCAGTGCCCGGGTCAGCCCGTAATGCACCAGCCCGGCCAGCAGGCAGGACGGCAGCGAGGCGGTGGCGAAGGTGAAGAAGGTGGTGTTGGCCAGGGTCTGCGGGTTGAACACCACCACGTAGATCGCGAAGCCCGCCACCAGCGCCACCAGTGCGATGGGGTTGAAGCCCTTGCAGAAGCGCAGCGGCGATTCGCCCTGTGCGGCATAGAGTTGGCGCAGGTTCACCCGCTGGCGGCGCAGGAAGAAGTAATCGGCGATGCCGATCCCGGCCAGGGCGCTGTTGAGCGCGGAGGTCCACACCAGGAAGATGAAGAAGCCGTCGTAGATGCCCGGGAACAACAGCACGATGGCCACCGGAATCACGCAGAACAACGCCACCAGCACACCCCAGCGCACGCTGCGCAACCGCTCCCCGGTCACCTGCCGCAGGCCGATGACCGCGGTGTAGAGGATGTTGACCATGCCCGTGAGGTTGGCCAGCGCCAGGAACGCCAGCGCCACCACGCCAAAGGCCATGCCGCCGGCCAGCCGCATCCAGGCGGTCGGATCGCTGCTGCCGAGTGTCGATGCGGCGAACAGGCTGACGGTCTCACCCAGCGATGCGGCGCCGAAGATCCCCACCAGGTTGGGCCAGAAAGCCGTACGCTGGTTGCTGCACAGGCGCGACAGGTTGCCGATGTAGGGCCACCAGGAGAAACCGGCGGCGATGTTGATCTCCACGGCGATCATGAAGTTGATGCGCGAGTCGGCGAACGGCGGTTGCAGTGCCGGCATGGCCAGCAGCTGGTCCAGGCTGTGGCTGCGGGAGATGAAGTACATCAGCGCCAGCATGATCAGGATCAGGCTGGGCGCGATGATCGCGCTCAGCAGGCGGATCATGTCCGGCCCGCGCATGGCCACCAGCGCCGCCAGCACGATGGCCAGCAAGGCGCCCGAGGTCACCAGCCAGCCGTCGCCATCGGGCGGGACCTGCTGCACCAGGGTCTCCAGGTTGTCCAGCGCACGCCCGCACATCAGCCCCAGCACCGCCAGCCAGCCCATGGTGAGCAGCACCACCGACAGGATGTACACCAGGCGGCTGCCGTTGAGGCCGAACATGCTGCGCAGGAAGGTGAACTGCTCCACGCCGTACTTGCCACAGGGCACGCAGGTGGAAAACGCCGCGAGGATCACCCCCACGATGTTGCCGATGACAATGGCGCAGATACCTTGCTTGGGGCCGACGAACAGCGCGGTGGCGCCGCCGATCAGGAACACCCAGGTGGCCACGGCCAGCGCGGAGTTGGCGTAGGCGTACCCCCAGAAGCCCCACACCCGCTCGCTGGGCAGCAAGGGCGTGTCGCCGCGTTCCGCGGCCAGGCGCAACTCCTGCTCTTTGGACAGGCTCATGGACGCCCCCCCCACAGGTAGAAGCCAACCATCACGACCAGGGCGAACACCGCCAGTGCCAGATAGTCACCGACGCTCATCGCACCCGACCAGTCCGTCCTCCCTTCCAGCTCCTCATAGGCGCATATGCGCCTTTCCAGATCTTGCGCACGCTCCACATCCGCTTGGCTGTTCATGGGCATCACCTCGATAGGTTCTTGTTCTTGAAATTCGATGCATCCGATAAATCAGCGCCGCTCGCCAACCATCAGCGGCGCTGGCCAGCCCCTGACCTCAGGGCAAGGTGATCCAGACCGCCTTGGTCTCCAGCAGGAACTCCAGTTGTTCGGCACCCATGTCCTTGCCGTAGCCCGACTGCTTGTAGCCGCCGAACGGCATGGACGGGTCGAGGGTGCTGTGCGCGTTGACGTAGACCGTCCCTGCCCGCAGACGCGGAATCAGCCCATGGACCCGGCCCAGGTCGTTGGAGTAGATGGCCGCGGCCAGGCCGAACTCCGAGTCGTTGGCCAGCGCCACGGCCTGCTCCTGGGAGTCGAACGCCATGGTCACCAGCACCGGGCCGAAGATCTCTTCACGCACGATGCGCATGTCGTTGGTGCAGTTGGCGAAGATCGTCGGCTGGACGAAGAAGCCCGGGCCTTCGATCGGCTCGCCGCCGTAGTACACCTGCGCGCCTTCGGCCTTGCCGACGGCGATGTACTCCAGCACCCGCTGCTGTTGCTGACGCGACACCATGGGGCTGATGAAGCAGTCCGGATCCAGGCCAGGGGCGATCTTCAGCGTGGCGGTGTAGCGCGCCAGCGCCTCGAGGAAGGCCGGGTAGACACTGCGCTCGACATAGGCGCGGGTACCGGCGTCGCACACCTGGCCCGAGTTGAAGAACACGCCGTTGGCCACGGCCTGGGCTGCAGCATCGATGTCGGCATCGGCGAAGACGATCACCGGCGACTTGCCGCCAAGCTCCAGGGTCAGGCGCTTCATCTGGTCCATCGAGGCCTTGCCCACCGAGCAGCCGACCGGAGTGGAGCCGGTGAAGCTGAGCTTGTCGATGCCGGGGTGGCTGGACATGGCGTTACCCACCACGCTACCACGGCCGGTGACGATGTTCACCACGCCGTCGGGCAGGCCGGCTTCCTGCACCAGCTCGGCAAAACGCAGGGCCGAGAGCGAGGTGAGTTCGGCCGGCTTGACCACCACGGTGCAGCCGACCGCAAGGGCCGCGCCCAGCTTCCAGGCCATGGTCTGCAGCGGGAAGTTCCACGGCACGATCACCCCCACCACGCCCACCGCTTCCTTGCGGGTGTAGGCCAGGTAGTTGCCGGGCAGCGACGGCTCGACGGTACGGCCGTGGATCTTGCTGGCCCAGCCGGCAAAGTAGCGGAAGGTGTCGATGGTGCCCTGGATGTCCACGGCACGGGCCTGGTCGACCGACTTGCCCATGTCGATGGACTCGATCTGCGCCAGCTCCTCGCCATTGGCCTCGATCAGGTCCGCCAGGCGATGCAGCACGCGCTCACGCTCCAGCGGCTTGAGCTGGCTCCAGGCGCCACCGTCGAATTGCGCGCGGGCGGCCTTCACCGCCCGGTCGAGATCATCTGCGGTGCCCATGGGGATGCGGGTGAGCACAGCTTCGGTGGAGGGCTCGATCACCTCGGCGGTGGCGCCGTCGCTTGCCTCTACCCAGTCACCGCCGATGAACATGCGCTGCTGCTTGGAGAGAAATCGCTGGGTCGCCTCGGAAACACCGAAGGTCTGCAGGTAGCTTTTTACCTTGTTGTCCACTGTGGAAACTCCGGATCAGCGAGCCTTGGCACGCGCGTGGAAGATGAAGCCGATGCTGTTCATCAGCAGTTGCGCAGCGAGGATGGAGGTCACGCCAGCAGGGTCGTAGGCCGGGGCCACTTCCACCAGGTCCATGCCGACCACACGGCCGTTGCTGCGCTTGGCCAGCGCCTGGATGATCTCCAGCACCTCGTAGTACTGGAAGCCGCCATGGCTCGGCGTGCCGGTACCCGGCGCGATGGACGGGTCGAAGCCGTCGATGTCGATGGTGATGTAGTAGTCGATGTTCTCGGGGATCTTCGCCAGCACCCCTTCGACACCCAGGCGGCGCACATCGCGCACCGAGAGAATGTTCGAGCCGGCATCGCGGGCGGCGTCGTAGTCGTCGCGGTTGGAGGACGACACGTTGCGGATGCCCATCTGGGTCATGCCAGTGATGTTCGACAGCTCCGAGGCGCGGCGCAGCGGGTTGCCGTGGCCGTAACGCACGCCGTGGCGCTCGTCGACGAAGTCCAGGTGGGCGTCGAAGTGGATGATGTGGATCGGGTCGCGGCCCTCGAACGCCTTGATGACCGGCGCGTGGATCGAGTGGTCGCCGCCCAGCACCACCGGCATGGCGCCGCTGGCGAGAATCTGGCGCACGGCCGATTCGATGTTGGCGTTGCTGGTGGCCATGTCGGTGTGCACGATGTCGGCATCGCCCACATCGACCATGCGCACCTGGTCTTCGGTCAGGTAGGTGGCGTCATCTTCGTGGTCGTAGGCGCCGGAGTGGCCGAAAGAGAACAGCGTGGACGCCTCGCGGATGCCGCGCGGTCCGAAACGTGCGCCGGAGCGCCACTGGGTACCCATGTCGTTGGGTGCGCCGAGGATCGCCACATCGGCGTCGATCGCATTCCAGTCTGTGCAGATGGGGGACTTGGCGAACGTGCAATGCCCCACGAAGGGCAGGTTCAGGCGGCCGGATTCATAACCATGCTTTGCCATGTTCGAGCTTCTCCAATTTCTTGTTCTGGTCCGGAGACGGGGCGACTGTGCGACACCGTTGAGGCCACTATGGCCCCAGCCCGGCGCCGGAAAAATGCGCAAGTCCAGATGCATACATCGGTGGCTGCGAAGTATCTTGCGCAGTCGCCCATGGCCCGACACAGCGCCTGCGCAGCCGCGGGTGTTTTGCCAAACGCCGGCATTGCGGTTGCTTTGCGCGCATGGTTAGCTTTGGCCAAAACAGGTTCAGCCGAGCGTTCATATCAGCAGCCCGCGATGTGACGCCGGCACGGGAGGCCACGATGATCCAGCTCCACGATGTCGATCTGAAGCTCCTCAGGGTATTCGCCACCATCGTCAAGTGCGGGGGGTTTTCCGCGGCGCAGGCGGCCCTGAACGCCGGCCAGTCCACCATCAGCGAACAGATGACGCACCTGGAGACCCGCCTGGGCGTCAAGCTCTGCCAGCGCGGGCGCAGTGGCTTTCGCCTCACCGAGCAAGGCGTGGCCATCCACGAGGCCACCCTGCGCCTGCTGGGGGCCGTGGAAAGCTTCTGCATGGACGCCGACGTGCTCAAGCAGCACATCAGCGGCCAGCTCAACCTGGGAATCATCGACTCGACCCTGACCGACCCCGACTCGCCGGTGCCACGCACCACCCAGCGCTTCGTCTCGCGAGGCCACGACGCCCAGTTGAACATCTACATCGGCGCGCCCGCGGAGCTCGAAGAGCGAGTACTGGACGGGCGCCTGCACCTGGCCATCGGGCACTTTCCCCTGCGTGTGCCGGGGTTGTCCTACCTGCCCCTGTACAACGAAGCCCTGGGACTCTACTGCGGCCGGCGCCACCCCCTGTTCGCCAGCAAACCGGCCAACGGGCGCCTGCTCGAGCAAGTGCGCGCCTGCCGCCTCGTGGTGCGCGGCTACATGCAGCAGTACGACCTCACGCAGCTGGGCATGACCAAGGCCGCCGCCACCGTGGAAAACATCGAGGCGGCGGCGATCCTGATCATTTCCGGGGCCTACATCGGCTTCCTGCCGGTGCATTTCGCCGAGCAATGGGTCAAGACCGGCGAGATGTGCCGCCTGGGCGCCAACACCCTGGACCTCATCTCCCCCTTCGACGTCATCACCCGACGCGGCGTGACCCCACCGCCGATCCTGCATGCGTTTCTCGAGGACCTGAATGCCTGCATGCACCAGCCCGGGCTTGTGTGAAGCGGGGCGGCTACGCAGCCCAATCGCGGGGCGAGCCCGCTCCCACAAGGGGCTGTGCGGCTCCTGACGGCAGTGGGAACGCACCCTCCAATGCCGGACTGCTGCGGCGCTTCGTCACGGGTCTGTACCGGTACAGGCATATCGCCATTCGCTGGCTATGCTTGCTATGCGCGTGCGCAACGCACGCCTAACCGGAATCGATCACATGGAAAGAAGCCCAATGAAATCCGTCCGCGCGCTCACCCACGCCGTTGCCCTCGCCTCGCTGATGTCCGCCGCCAGTTTTTCCGCCGTGGCGGCCCCGCTGCCGCTGGGCAGCGAGGCCCTTGAAAGCCACGTCTCCACCCATGTGCTGGCAATCGACTTGCCGAACTACCAGGTCACCGTCGAAGGGGCCAACAAGACCCCGGTGACCTTGCAGCTCACCGAAAAGGCCAAGGCCTTGCCCAACCTCAAGGTCGGCGACAAGGTCGACATCTACGTGACCCGCGCGGTGGCCTATCAGCTCAATACCGACGTCGGTGGCGCGACCAAGATGAGCGAGGAGTCCGGCACCATCCGCGCCACCAAGGACAACCCCAACCCGGGCGGCGAGGCGTTCCGCCAGGTCAAGGTCACCTCCAAGATCAGCAAGATCGACCTGAAGAGCCATGAAGTGACCTTGCTGCCACCGGAAGGCAAGGTGCAGGTGGTGAAGGTCGAGAACCCGGACCTTCAGGCGCGGATGAAGAATCTCAAGATCGGCCAGACGGTCGATGCCATCTACACCGAAGTGCTGCGCGTCGAGACCTCGCGCTGACCATTCGCGGGTAGACCCGCAGCGCCGAACCACTGCTCCGGCCAGGCTTACGGTGAATCTGCGGGAGCGGGTTTGCCCGCGAAGCAGGCAGCGCGGTGTATGGCACCGGCTGCGCCGGTGTTCGCGGGTAAACCCGCTCCCACAAGGTCCGCGGTGAACACGCTCCCAACTGCCCGGCACGGCCCCCTGTGGGAGCGGGTTTACCCGCGAAGAAGACTGTTGGCTCCCGCATGCCCCTCACTCCGCGCTCGGCAACTGCGCCCGCAAGAACGCCATCAACGCCCCCGCCGCCGGCGACAGGCTGCGCCCCTTGCGGGTCAGCATGCCGATCCGGCGCTCCACTTTCGGTGCAGCCAGGGGCAGGAAGGCGAGCTTTTCGTTCTCGTGCGGAAACGCCAGATAAGGCAAGGTGCTCACCCCCACCCCCTCCTCCAGCATCGCGATCAACGAAATCATGTTGGAGACAAACAGTCGGCTGTGCTCCAGCAGACCCGCTGCATCAGTGCCTTCGAGCAACCGTGAGGTGCCGTTGCGGATCATCGACACGCCCTGCAGTTGCGACCAGTGCAGCGCATCGCCCGCTTGCGTCAGCGGATGGTCGGCCCGGCACACCACGCCCACCTGGTCATGGGCGATGGGCGCGAACTCGATCTGCTCATCCTCCATCCACAGGCTGCTGATCCCGAAATCCACCTGCCCCTGGGCCAGCAATTGCTGGACGCGTTCGGCCGTACCGTCCTGGATGCTTACCTGCACGTTCGGGTGCTCGGCCACGAAACGCGCCAAAGGCCCCGGCAGCAGACGGCTGGCCACCGAGGGCACAGTGGCGATGCTGACCTGGCCGATCTCGTGGCGGGCCAGCAAGGTGGCCTCGCGGGCAATGCGGTCGTGGTGCTCAATCAGGCCACGAAACAGCGGCAGGCAATGCGCGCCGAACGGTGTCAGTTCCACCCGGCCACCGCCCTTCTCGACCAGCGCCTGGCCGAGCTTCTGCTCAAGCTCGCGCACCGCCAGCGAGATGGCCGGCTGGGTGCGGAACGCCTGGCGGGCGGCGGCGTGGAAACTCTTGAGTTCAGCGACCAGCACGAAGTAGCGCAGCTGGGCGATCTTCAGCTCGGGCAACATGGTTAGCGTTCCTTATCAAAGCATTTTTTTTATTAATTTTTATTTGCCGCATATTGCTCGCAAGATGAACGCCAGGCAAACGGAGGCTTTCATCCATGTCACTCAAGACCTACAAGAACTACATCGATGGCCAGTGGTGCGAAGGCCACGCCACCTTGGGCAACCACAGCCCTTCGGACACCCGCGACCTGATCGGTGAATACCACCAGGCCAGCGCCGAACAGACCCGCCAGGCCATCCAGGCTGCGCGCGCCGCACAACCCCTGTGGGCCCGGAGCGGCCTCGAAGCCCGCCAGCAGGTGCTGATGGCCATCGGTGACGAACTGATTGCCCGCAAGGAAGAACTCGGCGAACTGCTCTCGCGTGAAGAAGGCAAGCCTCTGGCCGAAGGCATCGGCGAGGTCAACCGCAGCGGCCAGTTCTTCCACTACTACGCCGCCGAAGTGCTGCGTCAGATGGGCGAGACCGCAGCCTCCGTGCGTCCGGGAATCGACATCGAAGTGCACCGCGAGCCGGTGGGTGTAGTGGGCATCATCACCCCGTGGAACTTCCCCATGGCCACCGCCGCCTGGAAGATCGCCCCGGCCCTGGCCTTCGGCAACGCGGTGGTGTTCAAGCCGGCCAACCTGGTGCCGGCCAGCGCCTGGGCCCTGACCGAGATCATCAGCCGCCAAGGCCTGCCCGACGGCACCTTCAACCTGGTCATGGGCAGCGGCGCCAGCGTCGGTGAAACCCTGGTCAACTCGGCCGACATCGACGCCCTGACCTTCACCGGCTCCCTGGAGACCGGCCGGCGCGTCGCGGTCGCCACCGCCGGCAACCTGGTGCGCTGCCAGCTGGAGATGGGCAGCAAGAATGCCTTGGTGGTGATGGACGACGCCGACCTGGACCTGGCCGTGGAGTGCGCGCTCAACGGCGCCTTCTTCGGTACCGGGCAGAAGTGCACGGCGTCCTCGCGGCTGATCGTCTGCGAAGGCATCCACGATCGCTTCGTCGAAGCGCTGCGCCTGCGCATGCGCCAGCTCAAGGTCGGTCATGCCCTGCAGGCCGGCGTGCAGATCGGCCCGGTGGCCGATGCACGCCAGTTGGAGCAGAACCTGGAGTACCTGCACCTGGCCCAGGCCGAAGGCGCCACCCTGATCGAAGGCGGCGAGCGTCTGCAACTGGACACCGACGGCTACTACATGCGCCCGGCGCTGTTCATCGACAGCCGCAACGACATGCGCATCAACCGCGAGGAAGTGTTCGGCCCCATCGCCTGCGTGATCCGCGTGCGCGACTTCGAAGAGGCCCTGGCCACGCTCAATGACACCCAGTACGGCCTCACCGCCGGCATCATCACCCAATCGCTGCGCCATGCCAGCGAATTCAAGCGCCGCGCCCAGACCGGCTGCGTGATGGTCAACCTGCCGACTGCCGGCACCGACTACCACGTGCCGTTCGGCGGTCGCAAGGCCTCGAGCTTCGGTCCGCGCGAACAGGGCCAGTACGCCCGCGATTTCTACACCGTGGTCAAGACCACCTACCTGCGGCCCTGAAGGAATACGCGCCATGCACGACCTCTTGATGATCGACGGCTTGCAGTACTCCAACTGGAGCCCGGAGATATTCCAGCAAATGCGGGCCGGTGGCCTGAGCGCGGTGCACGCCACCATCGCCTACCACGAGAACGCCCGCGAAACCCTGTCGCGCCTGGGTGAATGGAACCGCCGCTTCGAGACCTGGCCCGAGCTGATCCGCCCGGTGCGCACGGCCGGTGATATCCGACTGGCCCAGGAGGAAGGCCGGGTCGGGATCTTCTTCGGGTTCCAGAACTGCTCGCCGATCGAAGACGACATCGCCCTGGTGGAAGTCTTCCGCCAGCTCGGGGTGTTCGTCATGCAGCTGACCTACAACAACCAGAGCCTGCTGGCCAGCGGTTGCTACGAGCGCGAAGACAACGGCATCAGCCGCTTCGGGCGTCAGGTTATCGCCGAGATGAACCGCGTCGGCATGCTGATCGACATGTCCCACAGCGCCGAACGCAGCACGCTGGAGGCCATCGAGCTGTCGACCCGGCCTGTGATCATCTCTCACGCCAACCCGTCGAGCTTCCACGCCGCCAAGCGCAACAAGTCCGACGCGGTACTGCGCGGGATCGCCGAATCCGGCGGGCTGCTGGGCTTCAGCACCTACCCGTTCCACCTCAAGGGCGCCTCGGACTGCAGCCTGGAAAGTTTCTGCGACATGGTCGCGCGTACTGCCGACCTGATGGGCGTCGAGCACATCGGCATCGGCACCGACCTGTGCCAGGCGCAACCGCTGTCGGTCCTCGAGTGGATGCGCAACGGGCGCTGGAGCAAGGAGAAGGACTACGGCGAAGGCTCCAAGGACAACGCCAACTGGCCGGCGCCCTTGCAGTGGTTCCGCGACAGCCGCGACTTCCCCAACATCGCCCAGGGCCTGCGTGCCCGTGGCTTTGCCGAGCAAGACGTGCGCAGGATCATGGGGCTTAACTGGTTGCGCCTGCTGGAGACAGCCACCACGGCGCAACCCTGAGCCCCTCGCACGGACAGCGTCAACAATAACAACAATCGCAGGTTCCGGAGGTTTCATGAAAAACCCAACCACCGTGCAGGCTGAAGGCCAGGCCATGCGCCTGCCGCTCTCGCGGGACATCGACTGGCCGCTGTTTCTGATCAGCGGCGGTTTCCTCGGCGCATTCCTGCTCGCGGCCCTGATCGACATCGATGCCGTATCGGCACTGGTCAACACCCTGTTCGCCTGGTCGACCAAGGCCTTTGGCCTGTACTGGCAGGTGCTGATGCTGGCAACCTTCACCATCAGCCTGGGGATCGGCTTTTCCAAATGCGGGCGGGTGCGCCTGGGCGGCGTGGCCCAACGCCCGGACATCAGCACTTTCAACTGGATCGCCGTGATCATGTGCGCCCTGCTCGCGGGCGGCGGCGCCTTCTGGGCCGCAGCCGAGCCGCTGATGCACTTCGCCAGCCCACCACCGCTGTTCGCCGGCATGCAACCGCACAGCGAGGCCGCGGCCATCACGGCGCTGGCGCAGTCCTTCGTGCACTGGGGCTTCCTGGCCTGGGCAGTGCTGGGCAGCCTGCTGGCAATCGTGCTGATGCACCTGCACTACGACAAGGGCCTGCCACTGGCGCCACGCACCCTGCTCTACCCGCTGTTCGGCGAGCGCGCGCTCAAAGGCCCGATCGGCACCCTGGCCGACGCCACGTCGATCATCGCCGTGGTCGCGGGCACCATCGGCCCGATCGGTTTCCTCGGGCTGCAGATCAGCAGTGCCCTGCATGCGGTATGGGGGGTGCCCAACGGCCTCCTCACCCAGTCGATCACCATCGTCCTGGTCACAGCGATGTACACCGCCTCCTGCCTGGTGGGGCTCAAGGGCATCCGCTTCGTCAGCGAGATCAACGTCTGGTTGATGATCGGCCTGGCGGTGTTCATGGTGGTGTTCGGGCCGACGCTGTTCATCCTCGGCGGCTTCCCGCAGGCCTTCGCCCTGCATGTGGAGCACTTCATCCCGATGACGATGTTCCGCGCCGACCCCAAGTGGCTGGACTGGTGGACGGTGTTCTACTGGGGCTGGTTCATCGGCTATGCCCCGATGGTGGCGCTGTACGTCGCACGGATCTCCCGGGGGCGCACCATCCGCGAGATCATCATGACGCTGTCGATCATCGCACCGTTGGTGACCATGTTCTGGTTCACCATGGTCGGCGGCACCGGCATCGGCCTGGAGCTGCAGACGCCCGGCATCGTCACCGCCCATGGCGCCCAGCCCGAGGACCTGCTGCTGGGCGTGACGCAGAACCTGCCGCTGGGCGGCCTGGTCAGCGCACTGTTCCTGTTCCTGAGCTTCATCTCGGTGGCCACCAACGGCGATGCCATGGCCTTCACCGTGGCGCTGGCGATGTCCAGCAACGATAAACCGAAGAAATGGCTGTGCGGCTTCTGGGCCATCGGCATGGGCCTGGCGGCGGTGGTGCTGATCACCATCGGCGCAGGCGGCGTGACGGCCCTGCAGTCCTTCATTGTCATCACCGCGGTGCCGGTGTCGCTGGTGATCCTGCCAGCGTTGTGGGATGCGGTGCGCATCGCCCGGCACATGGCCCGCGAACAAGGCGTCTGAACATGATGCATCCAGGTACGACAACAATGTCCAACACCGTGCTTGCCACCCCCGCACTGCGCCCTGCCGACCAGGTCATGGACCTGGCCCGGCTGGGCAGCCACTTCCAGAGCCCGCTGAGCTTCGTGCGCAGCAGCATGCGGCGGATGATGAACCAGCGCTGGCAGATCCAGCGCAGCCGCTTCGATCTCGATAGCGAAGGCTTCGGCACTGCGGTCTACCGCATCGACACGCCGAACGCCCATTACCACTGTGTGATCTTCTCGGCCTACCTGCCGCCGGAAAAGCGCAGCGACCGGGTGATCGCCGACCAGTGGGACGTCACCTTCGTGCTGGTGGCCGGCGACATCGACGCGGCGCAACTGGCCGACCTTGCGCGCAACGTGCCGCTGCAGGAAGCCGGACGCTTCGATGCCCGAGTGTTGGTGCTGTCCCGGGCCAACCGCAGCCTGCGCAACTTCGACCGCTTCCTGGCGGCGCTGGCCGAAGGTCAGCAACCGGACCCGCGTCAACTGGCCGAGGTGGGCTACCTCTACCGCACCACCGCCGTGTACGGCAACGGCAAGTTCGGTATCGCCGACTTCGGCTGTCTGCAGGAAAACCCCGACTTCAGCCAGCCGTTCAGCGCGCAGATGTTCACGGTGTACCTGCTGCGCCATTTCAGCATCGAGCAGATCGAGCACATGGCCCGCGCACTCGATCCGCAACGGGCGGTACCGCTGGCCCCGGCGTTGCAGCGCTACCTGGGGGTAGGCAACGCCACGGGTCTGGGCATGGCGCCCTTCTTGATCAATCACCCGCAGTTGGTGGAACGCTGGATCAGCACGCGGGAAACCGCCCTGGCGCAGGTCCTGGCCCAGCCGGCCGAGCCTGCGCACCTGGCCCGCCTGCAAGCGTTGCTGAGCCGCGCCCACCTGCACCTGAGCCAGACCCAGACCGAAGATGTGCGCCAGCATGAACAAAACCTGCGCACCCAGGCCGAGCTGTCGGCGTTGGCCGACTGGCTCGGTGGCCAGCCGGCAGGTGGCGGCCTCTGGCCGCGCCTGCAGGCCTGGAGCGAAGCCCACACCGGGCTGGGCTGTCAGGAGCTGCTGGTGAGCCTGCTGCTGGAGCTGTACCCCGATCAGGTCACGCCGCTGGCCGAGCAGATGGGTGTGGTCGAAGGCCTGCGCCTGGATGCCCAGATGCCCCTTGCGCAATTGCGTGAGCTCATCGAGCGGCAGTACGCCTGGGCCCTGGCCTATGACTTCGGCCACGTCGAAGCCGAGCACTTCTTCTGGTACCGCTCGGCCGAAAAAGAAGAACCGCGCCTGGGCATGCGCGCCGAGGAACCGGGCGCCGAAAAAGAGATGCAACTGGGTATCGCCCGCAACCTCCAGCGTTGCCATGCGGCGCTACGCGAGCACCTGCGCGAGCAGCCCCAGGCCCTGACCGCGCATTTCCTCATCGCCCAGCCGGCGTTCAAAGGCACGGTGCGCCGCCTGCAAGCCATGGCACATACCCCCTATGGCGAGATCCGCGCCAACCTGCTGGCCCAGGACATGCTGCCGATCCACCTGCTGCGCTGCAAACTGGCGTTCTTCGGAGCAGGCAAGTTCGATCCCAAGTCCAGCCGCTGGGTGCGCATCACGCTGTTCCAGGGCGCGCCGCTGGTCAGCGATATCGGCCAGCCGTTCGAGGACGACTGGAACTTCGCGGTCATGCCGCAGGGAGGCCTGTGACCATGCGCGTATCGCTCAATGAAATCCAGGTGATGTGCCGCAAGGCCTTCGAAGGCATGGGCTTTGCCGCCGGCGATTGCGAAGACGCAGCCGACCTGGTGGGCTGGCTGCACCTGCAAGGGCTGGACGGTATAGGTGCACTGGAAAAGGCCCTGGACTACCTGCAAGGCGAAGCCGAACAGCCATTCGCCCTGTGCTACGAAGACAACGCCCTGCTGGTGATCGACGCCAAGGGCCAGAGCGTGCTGCGTTGCGCCGCGACCGCTGTGGAGCTGGCCCTGGGCAAGGCCTTGCGCGGCGGCCAGGCCGTGCTGCGGATTCACCATTGCCATAACCGCCTGCTGTTGCTGGGGTACCTGAGCCGGGCTGCAGAGCTGGGGCTGCAGGTGCAGGCCCGCTGGGACGACACCCGTCAGCGCCATGTGGCCACCTTTGCCGCCGGTGCCAACCGACCCGAGTTGCACAGCGACGCGCCGCCCGCCGCCAGCGAGGCGATCGAGCAAAGCATCACGGTGCTGTTCAGCCGGCCTGCCCATCCCACTCCCTCGGTCGTTGCGACCCACGCCACGCTCAGCCAAGGCTTCACGGTCAGCGAGCGCACCTGGCAACGGCTCAGGCAGATGGCCGATCACATCCTGGTCGAAAGCACCGAAGCCTCCCGCCGCCATGGCGCAGGCGGCGGCAGCGATGCTGACTGACCCTTTCCGGACATTCAGGAACCCACTCATGAAACACGCAATCAAGACCGATCTGTTCGCCTCCAAGGCGCCACTGGAATGGGCGGTCGTAGGCAACGGCACGCTCTACACGGCGCAGATCCCCATCGATGCCCAGGGCCAGGTGGTGGCCGGCGGCATCGAGGCCCAGACCCGCCAGACCCTGGACAACCTGCGCCATACCCTGGAGGCTGCCGGCAGCTCGCTGGACGCCGTGACCCAGGTGCTGATCTACGTCACCGACCGCAGCTACCTAGCCACGGTCAACGCCCTGTACACCGACTACTTCCAGGCCCCCTACCCCAACCGCGCGGCGGTGGTGGTGGCAGGCCTGGCACGGGAGGAGATGCTGGTGGAACTGGTGGTCTACGCCTGCGTGTAAGGCCACGCCAACCCAGTGAGCCTATTCGCGGGCCCGCCCGCGAATAGGCCTCAAGAGCCGCCCCCAGGCCCACGGCCAGGGCGGTACACGCCTGCACCAGCATCGACACCTGTGTGTCCAGCCTCTGCATGGCAACATTTCGATGCAAATCTCTGCGGCAATCGGGCAATCATCTTCGTAGAATTGCCGCCTGGCGTGTGCTGCGTGCGCCCGGGAGCCTTCCCGAATACGGAGAACATTCATTTGTTTTCCGAGAGCCATGTCCATGTTGCACGCAGCCTCCAAACAGCTTTGGCGTTTTCCGTTCCGTTTTTTCACGGTCGGGTACCTTGCGCGCCATCCCCTTCCCTTTTTCTCGTCCTTCGCTGCAGTGGCCCGGAACCTCCGGAGCCATCGTTTTGCTGTGTCCGTATTCCGACGCGCCGCTGCCCTCGTGAAGGCGACGTCATGAACGAGGACTCCTTGATGAATGCACCTCTCCCAACCCTTGCCCGACCATCGCTGCTGCAGCGCCTGCTGGCCAGCGAAGCGGCGGGTGGCGTACTGCTGATGCTCACCGCCGCCCTGGCCATCATCCTCGCCAACAGCCCCTGGGCCAGCGCCTATCAACACCTGTTGCACCTGCCCGTGGGCCCAACGCTCAGCGAGAAGCTCGGCCCGATGACCGTACACCTGTGGATCAACGACGGCCTGATGGCGGTGTTCTTCCTGCTGGTGGGCCTTGAGATCAAGCGCGAGCTGGTCGACGGCCGCCTGGCCACCTGGGAGCAACGGCGCCTGCCCGCCTTGCCGGCCCTGATGGGCATGGCGGTGCCGGCACTGATCTACCTGGCGGTCTCCAGGGGCGAGCCGGACCTTGCCGGCGGCTGGGCCATCCCGGCGGCCACCGACATCGCCTTCGCCGTCGGCGCCCTGGCCCTGCTGGGCCGGCACGCTCCGCTGTCGCTGAAGGTGATGCTGGTTTCGGTGGCGATCATCGACGACATGGGCGCCGTGGCAATCATCGCGCTGTTCTATACCTCGTCGATCGACCTGCTGGCCCTGACCGCTGCCGGCGCGATCATCCTCGTGCTGCTGGCGTTCAACCGCCTGCACGTGGTGTCGTTGTGGCCTTACCTGCTGGGCGTCGCAGCGCTGTGGTACGTCACCCTGCTGTCCGGTGTCCATGCCACCATCGCCGGTGTGGTCGGCGCACTGCTCATTCCCTACAGCGCCGGGGCTGGCAAGGACGCCGGCGCCAGCCCGCTGCTCAAGCTCGAGCACGCCCTGGCGCCCTGGGTCGGCTTCCTGATCGTGCCGGCCTTCGGCTTTGCCAACGCGGGGGTTTCCTTCAGCCACCTGAGCTGGAGCGACGTGTTCGCCCCGCTGCCGCTGGCCATTGCCCTCGGCCTGCTGCTGGGCAAGCAACTGGGCGTGTTCGCCGGGGTGCTGCTGGCGGTCAAGACGGGCCTTGCGGCCAAGCCCCGTGGCGCCAGCTGGTTGCAGATCTATGGCGTGGCGATGCTGTGCGGCATTGGCTTCACCATGAGCCTGTTCATTGGCGAGCTGGCCTTCCCTGGGCAGCCTGAGCGCATCGACGAGGCCAAGATCGGCATCCTTCTTGGCTCACTGGTGTCGGCACTGGTCGCTTGCGCCATCTTGCGTTTCGCACCCAAGCGCGGGGCCTGAAGGCAGCGCACCGTTCGTCGAGGCCTGCGCACATCCGTTCCAACCCTTCAAACCAGTGCCCTTCTAACGCCAAGTGCCTATCACAGCCTTGGAGGGGCAACCGACGATGAACGAACGATTCCTCGAATCGCTGACGAACACGACGCTCTTTGGCATCTCCGCCCTCAACCTGATGCTGGCCTTGGCAGTCAGCATCATCACCTTCCTGACCGCCCGCTGGGCCATCAGTTTCGTGCAACGCCGCATCCAGCGATGGTCCAGCCAGGATGGGCATGCCGCCCAGGTGCTGGCCCGGGTGCTGGAAGGCACCAGCAATTTCCTGCTGCTGCTCGCCGCGCTGCTGGTGGGCCTGGGCGTGCTGGATCTGCCCGAACGCTGGCTGGACCGGGTCGGCAACCTGTGGTTCGTGGTCGCCGCCCTGCAGATCGGCCTGTGGGCCAACCGTGCCATTGCCCTGGGCCTTGCCCGCTACTTCACCCGCCACAGCGCCGAGGGTTTCTACCAGGGCAGCGCCCTGGCCACGCTGTCGGCCTGGGGCGTGCGGGTGCTGCTGTGGTCGATGGTGCTGCTGGCGATGCTGTCGAACCTGGGCGTGAACATCACGGCCTTCGTCGCCAGCCTCGGCGTGGGCGGCATCGCCGTGGCACTGGCGGTGCAGAACATCCTCGGTGACCTGTTCGCGTCCCTGTCCATCGCCGTGGACAAGCCGTTCGAGGTCGGCGACTTCATCGTCATCGGCCCGCTGGCCGGTACGGTCGAGCACATTGGCCTGAAGACCACGCGCATCCGCAGCCTGGGCGGCGAGCAGATCGTCATGGCCAATGCCGGCATGATCAGCAGCACCATCCAGAACTACAAACGCCTGCAGGAACGGCGCATCGTCTTCGAGTTCGGCCTGCCCTATGACACGCCCACCGAAGCGGTGAAGAAGGCACCCGGCATCGTCGCCCAGGTGATCAAGGCCCAGCACCAAGTACGCTTCGACCGCGCGCACCTGCGCGGCTTCGGCAAGGAGTCGCTGGAATTCGAGTGCGTCTACATCGTGCTCGACCCCGGCTACAACCTGTACATGGATATCCAGCAGGCGATCAACTTCCAGTTGCTGGAGCAGTTCGCCGGCATCGGCGCCAAGTTCGCCGTGCCGGCGCGGGCCATCAAGGTGACCTCTCTGCCCGAGGCTTCGAACCAGACGAGCCGCGAGGCCGGCGCGTTCAAGGCCAGGGACTGATCGGCCCGGGCTTGGGACGCATCACTTCGAAGTGGCCACGGAACACCGTTTCGACAATGCGCCATTGACCCGCCACGCGGCGGTAGCGGTCCTGGTAGAAGCCGCCGAGCTGACGGGTCACGCCGGTTTCGGCGTCGCGGTTCTGGTAATGCAGCGCCCAGCGGGCCTGCGCGTTGTCCGGGTCCTGGTAGTCGATCTGCGGATTGGCCGCATGGTGCAGGTCGATCACCCGAGGCACACAGGCCAGCTCGCTGTACAACGCCAGGAACGGCTCGCGGTCATGGAACACGCCCAGCGGGCCATAGTCGATCAGTACCGCCCCCGAGGCGAAGCAGTCGCGAATCGCGGCCACGTCCTTCAGGTCGCAGGCATTCAGATAGCGGTGCTTGAGCTCGCGGATGGCCTCCAGGGCCTCCAGGCGGGCGATGCGTTGCTCCAAGGTCATTGCGTCTTGCATGGGGCTTCTCCTGGGATGTGATGACTGCGCTAGACGCCGTATCCGCCGTCCACCGAAAGCACCTGCCCGGTGGTGTAGAGCGCGCGATTCGAGGCCAGGAAGGCAACGGCATCGGCCACCTCCGCCGCCTGCCCCCAGCGCTTGAGGCAAAGGTTGCGCTGCACGGCATCGCGCCACTTGTCATCGAAAGTGCCGTCCTGCCAGAGGCGCAGGAAAATCCCCATTTCGATCACGCCGATGGCCACGCTGTTGGCGCGCACGCCAAAGCGCCCCTCCTCCTTGGCGATGCCCTTGAGCAGTGAATCGATCGCAGCCTTCGGCGCCACCGACAGCACATCGCCCTCCGGCCAGCGGTGCATCCCCGCCGAACTCACATGCACGTAGGAGCCACCGCCGTTGGCCTTCAGGTGAGGCAGCGTGGCCTGGACGATGGCGAAGAAACCATTGAGGTCGGCATCGATCACCGCCCGCCACTGCGCGACATCCAGATCGCGTATCGACGGCTGGGTGATGTCGGAGCCCGCGGCGATGACCACCGTGTGGATACGCCCCTGGGCCAGGATGGCTTCGAGCGTGCGCCGCACGCCGTCCTGGTCGCTCATCGACAGCTGCCACGCCTGCGCACGCCGCCCTTGGGCCTCCACCGCCGCGACCACCTGGGCGGCACGGGCCTCGTTGCGGTGATAAGTCAGCACCACATCCGAGCCCATCTGCGCGAAACGGCTGCAGATGGCTTCGCCTGCGCCACCACTGCCGCCGATTACCAGCACCGCACCTTCGGGAAAGTCCTTGTGTTGGGTCGTCACTTGTATAGGCCTTCTTGTTGTTCTTGGGCTGACGGTTTCCCGGAAACTACCGTGCCCCAAACGCCCCGCGCCCCCTCCATTCAGACTAGGCCTGCGCGCCTGGGCGCTTGGCGCACGCTTTCCAGCGACATCCTTTTGCCCAGGCTCGCCATGCAAAAGGCACGCGATTGAATGTCTGGTTCTTTACACTTGCTTTACATTTGTTAATCGTTACTATTCGCACCAGAGAACAACAACGCGAGTGATTCGTAATGGCAAAAAAGTCTGTCGCCCCGGCATCCCTGTCGATGCTGGGCCTGCTGGTGATCCCTGCCGCCTATGCTGAAACCAAGGACGCACTGGCCTTGCCAGCGACCTCGGTCACCAGCGCCTATGAGCAGCAGAGCTACAAAGCCAGTGAAAGCAAGAGCGCACTGAAGATCGACGTGCCCCTGCGTGACATTCCCCAGACGGTCAACGTGGTCCCGGAAAGCGTGATCAAGGACCAGGGCGCTCAGTCGATGGAGGACGTGCTCAAGAACGTGCCTGGTGTCGGCCTCTCCAACGGCGACGGCCAGCGCGACCAGGTGACCATCCGCGGCTTCAGCGCCATCGGCGACATGTACATCGACGGGGTTCGCGACGACGCCCTGTACTTTCGCGACCTCTCCAACATCGAGCGCGTCGAGGTCATCAAGGGCCCCGCTGCCGTGCTCTACGGTCGTGGCTCGTCGGGCGGCCTGATCAACAGCGTCAGCAAGAAGCCAGGCTTTGCGCCCCAGCAGGAAGTGGGCATGACCTTCGACACCGAAGGCAAGCGCCGCACCCAGTTCGACACCGGCTACGCCGACCCTCAGGGCAACCAGGCCTACCGCCTGACCGGTGCCTTCGAAGACAGCGACACCTTCCGCGACAATGGCTACATCGACCGCAAGGCCATTGCGCCGTCTGCGTACTTCCGGCTCTCCGACGACCTGGAGCTGAACCTGGGCGCCACCTACCTGTACGACAAACGTCTGATCGACTTCGGTATCCCGGCCCTGGGCAACCGCCCCGTGGATGTGGACCGCGACAAGCGCTTCGGCTCCGGCGACGCCGACCAGGACTACGCCCGCAGCGAAGTGTTCTCGTTCACCGCGAGCCTGGACTACCACATCAACGATGATTTCACGCTGACCAACACCAGCCGCTACTACCGCTACGACCTGGACCGCAACAACACCCTGGCCGACACCACCCCGAAGCGCTTCGTCACCGCCCCCGACGGCGAGCTGCTGGTCAAGCTCAACCGCGGCAACGTGGCCCGCGACGAGTACGGCGTGTTCAACCAGACCGAGCTCAAGCAGCAGGCGCGGCTGGCCGGCATGCAGCACAACCTGCTGTACGGCGTGGAAGTGGGCTACCAGGACAAGTACCAGCGTGTGTTCAGCCAGAACGACGTGGCCCGGGTCCCGGTGTACCGCGATGGCCTGGTCCCCGTGCCGGAACATGCGGCCAACCTGACGTCCAAGGGTACCAACTACCAGCAGACCGCCGGTTTCTACGTGCAGGACCTGATCGAGCTGACCGAACAATGGAAGGCACTGGTCGGCGTGCGCTATGACATCTTCGGCCAGGAGTATGACGACATTCGCGCGCAGGACGTGGACCTCGACCGAACCGACAAGACCTGGAGCCCACGCGTGGGCCTGGTGTACCAGCCTGACCAGATCCAGTCGTACTACGTGTCCGTCAGCCGCAGCTACCAGCCCTCGGGCGAAATGTTCGCGGTCACCGCCGGCAATGCGGACCTGGAACCTGAAAAAACCACCACCTACGAGCTGGGCGCCAAGTGGGACCTGCTGGACAGCAAACTGTCGCTGACCGCCGCGGTCTTCCGCCTGGAGCGCACCAACATGCGCACGCCTGACCCGGTGGTCCCCGGCCTGACCATCCTGGCCGGCGAGCAGCGCACCGACGGTTTCGAGGCGACCCTCACCGGCCAGCTCTCGGACAAGTGGCAGATCTACGCCGGCTACGCCTACCTGGACGCGGAAATCACCAAGTCCAATGCCAAGACCAACGGCGTCGCCAACGAAGGCCAGACACCAACGCTCACCCCCCGCAACAGCGCCAATGTCTGGCTGGTGCGCAGCCTCACCCCGCAATGGCGTGTCGCCGCCGGCGCCAACTATGTGGACGAACGCTACACCTCCCTGGACAACCAGGTGGTGATGCCCGGCTACACCACCTTCGACGCCGCGCTGCTGTACAGCGAGCAGCACTGGGACATGGCGCTGCGCCTGAAGAACGCCTTCGACCGCGACTACTATGCCTCCGCCCACGGCTCGGTGGACCTGATCACTCCGGGCGCACCGCGCACACTGGAAGCCAGCCTGGCCTACCGCTTCTGATCCAAGGACCTGCCCTAGCCGACATGGCCAGGGCAGGTGCTGCCCCTTCCCGACTCATCCCGATGCCAGCCACCGCTCATTGGCTTTCAATGTCCGGCTGGAGGGCTCCAGCTCCCCGATCCGCTCCAGGCGCGCACGCACGATGTTGCGGCTGATGCCCAACAGGCGACCGGTCTGCAACTGGTTGCCGTGGCAATAGTGATAGGCCGTTCGGAACACCGCCTCCTCGATATGCTGGAAAAGGTCCGGCAGGTTGCGCTCATACAGCGCCAGCAATGCGGCATCCAGGCTCGCCTCGGTGGGCGTGGCCGGCAGTGCCTCGTGACGGGCCGGGGTCGGGCGCATGTCGACCAGGTGCAGATCGCCCGGCTGCACCTGTTGCTGGCGGCACACCAGCAGCGCATGGTGGATGGCGTTCTCCAGTTCGCGGATATTGCCGGGCCAGCTATGCCCAAGCAGCTTGCGCTCGGTGTCCGGGCTCAGGGTGGCACGCTGATAGCCCAGGCGCTGGCAATGCGCTTCGACGAAGAACCGGGCCAGCGGCAGGATATCGCCCAGGCGCTCGCGCAGCGGTGGCAGGCGGATGGTCGCCACATGCAGGCGGTAGAACAAGTCCTCGCGAAAATGCCCGGCCACCACCGCATCGGCCAGGTTGACGTTGGTCGCGGCCACCACGCGCACATCGATGGGGATGGCGCTGCGCGAGCCCAGGCGCACCACTTCGCGCTCCTGCAGCACGCGCAACAGCTTCACCTGCATGTTCAGCGGCAAGTCGCCGATTTCATCGAGAAACAGCGTGCCGCCGTTGGCCGCCTCGAACCAGCCGGCCTTGCTGGAGGAGGCCCCGGTGAAGGCGCCCTTTTCATGGCCGAACAGCTCGCTCTCCACCAGGCTTTCCGGGAAGGCGCCGCAGTTCACCGCAACGAACGGCGCCCGGGCCCGCCGGCTCAGGTGATGGATATGGCGGGCCACCAGCTCCTTGCCCGTACCGGTCTCGCCGATGATCAGCGCATTGGCCTCACTGGGGGCCAGACGCTCGATGCGGCTGAGCAGTTCGCGCGAACGCGGATCCTCGAAGACCAGCACGGTGGCACGTACCGATTTGCTCAGTTCACGGGCGTGGGGATGGGTGAGCAACGACATGGCGGCAAGGTCCTTTGGCATGCAATGCGCCGATAGTGCCTGAAACCTTTATTACAAAATAATTATAAATATTCATTTACTTATAACCATTTATCCATTGCTGCCTCAGCAGCACAGCAGCAGCAATCCCTGCTGCCTGCGCAGAACCCCAGACGCTGTCCGCATACGCTCTAAAAACCTGAAAAACCAATATATTTCAATGCGTTAAATCACAAAGCCGAAAAGCGGTACGGTTGTTGCCCTTACCCCAATGCGTCCTGCCAGAAAGGACGCAGCGGATGCCATGCGCGCCAGCCAACGGACGCACGCACCGTCATTACGACAACGCAGCAACACCGCTGCACGACGTCCGTTTTGCCATTGGGGATCAGCATGTTCAAACGCACCGCACTTTCCATCGCCGTCGCCCTGGGGGGGCTACCAACATTCGCAGCGCTGGCCGACGACACCCTCAAACCCAGCGAGTCGACCGCCGTCGACACCACCGGCTCCACCTTGTCGAAGGTGGTGGTGACCGCGCAGAAGCGCGAGGAAACCGTCCAAGAAGTCCCCGCTTCGATTTCCGTGCTCAGCGGCGACAAGATCCGCGACAGCTCATTGCAATCGGCCAACGAGGTCACCCGTTTCATCCCCAATGCCTCCGCCGGCACCACCGAGGGCCATGGTCGGCCACGCTGGTGGATCCGCGGACTGGGCACCGGTGACCAGGGCGCCAATACCGTGAGCCCCGTGGGCATCTATGTCGACGACGTGTACATCGCCAACATCAGCGCCACGGGTTTCCCGCTGTTCGACCAGGAACGCGTCGAGGTCCTGCGCGGCCCCCAGGGCACCCTCTGGGGCAAGAACACCACGGCAGGGGCGATCAACTTCATCTCACGCAAGCCCACCTTCGAGCGCTCGGGTTATGCCAAGGCCGGCTACGGCGACTATGACGACCGGGTACTCGAAGGCGCGATCAGTGACGCGTTGGTGGCCGACCGCCTTGCCGCGCGCCTGTCGTTCCGTCACCAAGGACGCGATGGCTACAACGAGAACATCGCCGACAGCAAGGACCGGGGAGCACTCGAGGATGACGCCGCACGCCTGCAGTTCCTGGCCTACCTCAACGACGACCTGGAAGCCAATCTCAACCTGCATGCCCGCAGCTATCACGATACCGGTGGCTACAGCACCGTGAGCTATGGCCTGCGCCCGGATGGCAGCAACCGGTTCGGCTATCGCATCGACCCTGCGCAAGGCAAGGTCAACTACAACGCCAAGTACGAGGTGCAGATCGACCAGGTGGGCACCAATCTCAACCTCAACTGGCAGTTGGGCGATTTGACGCTGACCTCCATCAGCGCGTTCGAGCACTTCACCCGGGACGGTTTCAGCGACTCCGACAACACCCCCCAGGAGCTGCAACGCAGCTACGCCTATGCCGACAGCCAGCAGTGGTCCCAGGAACTGCGCCTGGCTTCGCCGCGCGAGGATCGCCTGAACTGGGTCGTGGGCCTGCACTACTTCAACGAAGACCTCGACTCGCGCAATGCCAGTGCGGCGTTGGACAACCCCTTCATCCCCCGCTACTACAACAACCTCAGCTACAACCAGGGCACCGAGAGCTACGCGATCTTCGGCAGCAGCACGTTCCGTTTCACCGAGGACTTCAGCGTCACCGCCGGCCTGCGCTGGACCCGCGAGACCAAGGACATCGACCTGCGCCGCGTGCAGAACCAGGGCCAGGCCGACTTCTCCAACGGCGACTGGTGGAAGCCCGGCAGCGTGTCCACCCCGCTGGTGGCCAACGCCGTGCAGGACGAGCGCAACACCTGGAGCGACTGGACCTACGACCTCACCCCCGAATACCAGATCTCCGACAACGCCCGGGTATACCTGCGCTATGCCTATGGCTTCCGCTCCGGCGGCTACAACACCGGCGCCACCAGCCAGGAGACGGTGGCCACGGTGAACCCGGAATACCTGACCTCCTATGAACTGGGCGTGAAGTCCGAATGGCTGGACGGGCGCCTGAACGCCAACGCCGCGCTGTTCTACTACGACTACGAAGACATCCAGCTGAACATCGTCAGCGCGGTGAACAACCAGACCGTCTCGCGACTGGCCAACGGTGCCGAGGGTGAGGCCTACGGTGCCGAATTCGAACTCGAAGCGGTGCCGGTGCAGAACCTGCACCTGAACTTCGCCCTGGGCCTGCTGCACACCGAGTTCACCGACTACACCTCCGGCAACAACGACTATTCGGGCAACAAGTTCGTCCGCGCACCCAACGTCTCGGCAGTGATCGGTGCGGACTACCGCATCCCGCTGGAGGTCGGTGGCGCGCTGGTGCTGGGGACCGACTGGAACACCCGCAGCCGCCAGTACTTCTTCTCCAACGACCAGAGCCAGAACATGCGCACCGGCGGCTATACCCTGGGCAACGCACGGATCACCTACGAACTGCCTGGCGACACCACCCAGGTGAGCGCCTACGTCAGCAACCTGACCGACAAGGAATACCGCAACCACACCCTGCCAGGCGGCTTCCAGACCGCCGGCGTGATGTTCGGCGACCCGCGCACCTTCGGCGTCTCCGTCACCACCGAATTCTGACCCCATTGCCCGCGGCGCCTGCCGCGGACCTGCTCGAGGAGCACACCATGCCCATCGCTACCCTGCCCCGGTTGCTGCGCCACCTGCTGCTGCCCGCCGCCTTGCTCGCTGCCCAGGCCCAGGCAGTCGAGCCCCAGACCGTGCGCATCGCCACCGTGGCCTACGCCAATGCCGGCAAGATCATCTTCAACGGCCCGTCCTACGTCATGGACCGCGACAAGTGGCTCGAACAGCAACTGGCCCGGCGCAACATCAAACTCGAATGGGTGCCGGCCGCCACTGCCTCGGTGGGGACGTTCGTCAACGAAGAGTTCACCAACCGGCGCATCGATTTCGCCTTCTACGGTGACCTGCCGTCGATCATCGCCAATGCCTCGGGCGTCGCCACCCAACTGATCGTGCCCGGCGGCAGCGGCAACAACGTGTACCTGGTGGTGCCGCCGGGATCGCCGGTCAAATCCATTGCCGACCTCAAGGGCAAACGCATCGCCCTGCACCGTGGTCGGCCCTGGGAGCTGTCGTTCGCCAAGTTGCTGGAGGCCAACCAGCTGGGCTTCGATGACTTTCGCATCTTCAACCTCAACCCCCAGGCCGGTGCCGCTGCCCTTAGCGCCGGACGTGTCGATGCGCTCTTTACGCTGAGTGACGCGTACCTGCTGGAGGACAAGCAAGTCGGGAGGATCATCTGGTCGAGCAAGCAGGCACCGGCCGACTGGAAGATGCGCGCAGAACTCTGGGGCGCGAAGGATTTCATCGCCCGACAGCCTGAGATCACCCAGCTGGTGGTCGACGCCTACCTCAAGGCGGCCCACTGGACAGCGCAGCCGCAGAACCAGGAGGCCTACCAGGCCTACCAGGCGCAGTCCGGACAGCCCTTGAGCGTGTTGCAGCGCGAAGCCCAGGGGCAGCCCTGGGCGCAGCATTTCAGCCCGTTGTACGACCAGGCGCTGCGCCAGCATTACACCGATGCCATCGCCTATGCCCTCAAGGCCCGGTTGATTCGCAGTGAGGTGAGCGTGGATACCTTGCTGGAACCGAAGTTCGTGCAGCAAGGGTTGCAGAATCTGCAGTTGCAGCACTACTGGAAAGCGCCTGCGGCGACGGTCGCCACCCAGCCCTGATCCCCCACCGCCGGGGCTGCTGCGCAGCCCAATCGCGACGCAAGGCCGCTCCCACAGGGATCTCGTCAGCTTTTAGAAATTGAGCAAGACAGTTGCTCCCACCGGACCGTTGCAGGATCTACAACTGCAGGACGACTGGAAAGCGGCGGCACAAGGCCGCTCCTACATGACTAGCGCTGCATCAAAGAATTGCGCGGTGTCGTGGGAGCGGCCTTGCGTCGCGATTGGGCCGCGAAGCGGCCCCCTACGGATCAGGCGGCAGGCGCCAGCAATTTCTGCCCCTGCGCCCACAGGCCAGTCATCTTCCACTGCTGCTCCAGCACGCCCGGGCCGAACTCCTGCGAGCCGCCGAACAGTTCAGCCAGGCCCTGGAAGTAGGCGCCCTCCTCGATCAGCAGGATCAACCTGGACACCTGAAGCAGGTCCTCCCCCCAGAAGGTGGCACCGCCGTTGGCCTCAAGAATGGCCGGGGTGTGCGGGTTCTCCTCGATACGCTCGACGATGAACGCCTGCTCAGGCTGGCGGCGGTCGATGTAGATCGGCAGCTCCCGCGCCAGGGTCACCCGCTGTGACGCCGCATAGCGGATCGGCAGCACCCGATGCGCACTGGCCCAGCCGCCCAGGTACGGAGTGTGCACATGGATCACCACATTCACCTCCGGGCGCTGCTGGAACACCTGGGCATAACGCTGTCCATTGCCACCGGCCTTGCGCCCGCCCAGGGGCGAGCTGCCGTCGGCGGTTTCGTCCAGCACCACCTCGCCCGCATGGCTGGCGACCACTGCGCGGATGGCCGGATCATCGGCCCAGGGGCTTGGCGCATGCAGGGCAATCACCAGGTCGCTGTCCGGCACGCGCAGGTAGGCCTGGTAGGTGTTGGTGGCGGTCAGGGTGCGGGTGTCGCGCAATACCTGGAACGCCTTGGCAAAGTCGCGCCGTGCGCGGTCGAGCTGGGCGAGCAATGCCGGGGTGATTCGATGGGACATGGTGCAACTCCTCTGTGGTGCCTCGCAAAGTCGGGCCACCACTGCCTGAGCAGAAGTTGTGCCATACCAAAAACATAAGGTTTTTCAATTGGTTGCAAACGGACATCGAGAACTTGAGCGCGATGTTGGCCCAGACCTGCTGCCGCGCCAGCAACGATTGCTGGAGGGGTGTTGCTGGATCAGCAATCGAACCGCGATGCACGTCCCGGTATCCGTCGCAGCCCTTGCCGCACAAGGCTTTCAGGCTTTCGGCACAGGCCTTGCTCAATGACTGGCAAGCCCGCGCTGGATGCGCCCGGGCCCTCCTTCACGCAGCCACTGGAGCACAGTCATGAGTACCGAATTCTTCTGGCGCCTACCCCTGGGTAGCGACGGTCCTTACCTGGCCACCGACAAGAACAACCGCGGCGCCCCCACCTACCGTCCGGGCAACATCGCCCCCGGTCGTCTGCCCAACGGCGACGCGGACGGTTTCACCTACATCGACTACATCGCCCAGGTAGCCAAGGCCGCCGAGATCGCCGGTTTCGAAGGCGCCCTGCTGCCCACCGGGCCGGAGCCGTGGATCGCCGCCGCGGCCCTGGCCCGGGAGACCCGCCGCATCAAGTTCCTGGTCGCCTTCCAGGCCACCTGGACCCTGCCGGCCTATGCCGCCCAGCAGGCCGCGATCCTGCAGAACCTCAGCCACGGCCGCCTGGAGTGGAACATCATCACCGGCGGCAACCCGGCCAGCCAGCGTGCCAACGGCGACTTCCTGGAGCACGACAAACGCTACCGGCGCACCGGCGAGTTCCTCGACATCATCGACGGCCTGTGGCGCAACGAGCAGTTCAGCTACCAGGGCGACATCTACCAGCTGGAGAACGGCGCGCTGCCGCAGGGCCTCAGGCAGGAGCGCAAGCCGAACATCTACTTCTCCGGCTTCTCCGACGCGGCGCTGGATGTCGCCGCCCGCCACGCCGATGTCTACCTGAACTGGGCCGAGCCCGTGGACAAGCTCAAGCCGAACCTGGAGCGCGTACGCGAGCTTGCCGACAAACAAGGTCGCCAGGTGCGCTTCGGCATCCGCATCGACCTGTTCGCCCGCGAGACCGAAGAGGCCGCCTGGAGCGAGCTGCGCAAGCAGTACGAACGCATCGACGCCCGCACCAGCGCCGCCATCAAGCACTTCGCCAGCGGCTCCGACTCGGTGGGCGCCGCCCGCCAGAGCGCCTACCACCAGAACCTCGAACGCTTCGACGACCTGATCCTGGGCCCCAACCTCTGGGCCGGTTTCGGCAAGGCCAAGCCAGGCCCGACCGTGGGCCTGGTGGGCAGCCACGAGAACGTCGCCGAGCGCCTGGCCGAGTACCGCGACGCCGGCTTCTCGACCTTCATCCTGGCCGGCAACCCGCACCTGGAAGAGGCCCTGCGCATCGGCCAGGAAGTACTGCCGCTGGTGCACACCCACCGCCAATCGCAAGACGACCGATCCCCCGCGCTGAAGGCCAGCGCCTGACCCCTGCAAGGAGCCGCACATCATGAGTCAACCACTCGATACCCTCTGGTACACCCGCTGCCCCGTGCCCACCGGGCTTGGCATCGCCTTGCAGAAAGGCTGGCTGGAACAGGCCCTGGGCGACCAGGGCACGCGCATCCAGTCGCTGCGTGAGTCGGCAAGCCAGGCGGTGCGTGAATCGCATTTCGACCACAGCCTGCAGAACTCGGTGCGCCACGGCGGCAGCATCCCGGCCATCTGGGCCCGCGCCAGCGGGCGTGAAACCCGGGTGATCGGTTTGTCCTGGGCCGACGAGGCGCAGTTGATCCTCAGCCTGCCAGAGAGCGGCATTCGCACCGTCAAGGACCTCAAGGGCCGGCGTTTCGGCCTGCCGCACTGGACCGGCGCGCAGATCGACTTCACCCGCGCCCAGGCCATCCGCGGGCTGGAAAACGCCCTGCGTCTGGAAGGCCTGGAGGTCAAGGACGTGGAGTTGGTGGACTTCATCCAGGGTGGCACCTTCAGTGACGAAGCGCCCCAGCGCATCGCCGGCCTCGGCGCCTTCGGCGGCAGTCGCCGTGGCGGGCAGAACCCGGAACTCACCGGCCTGCTGCGCGGCGAGGTGGACGCGATCTTCCTCAAGGGTGCCCATGCGGTGCAGCTGGCCCAGCAGTTCGGCCTGCACACGGTGATCGACACCGGCTCCCACCCCGAGCCGCTGGTACGCTCGAACAACGGCACGCCGCGCACCCTGAGCGTCGACCAGCACCTGCTCGACCAGCATTTCGACAGCGCCGTGGGCATCCTCGGCGCGGTGCTGCGCGCCGAACAGTGGGCCCACGCCCATCCGGAAGACACCCGCCGCTACCTCGCGCGTGAATCCAACAGCAGCGAGTACTGGGTGGTCCAGGCCTACGGCGAGGATGCCCACCAGCGCCTGCATACCGCGCTCGACGAGCGCGCCGCCACGGCCCTGCAGGACTTCACCGACTTCCTGCAGCGCTGGGGCTTCATTGCGCGAAGCTTCGATGTGCGCGACTGGATCGACCCGCGCCCGCTAGAGGCCCTGCACAGCGCCGTCGCCAAACGCGCCAGCTGAGCATCAGCCCGGCCCCGGCGTACGCCGGGGTCGACTGCCCACCCGCACAAGGCCCTTGCATGAACAATCCACTCGACACCCTCTGGTACACCCACAGTCCGGTACCCACGGGGCTCGGCATCGCTGTCGAATCCGGCCGCCTGGCCCGGGCCTTCCAGCCCTGGGGCACGCGTATCCAGGCCCTGCGCGAATCCTCCGACCGCGAGGTGCGCGAGGCGCACTTCGACCATCACCTGAACAACTCGGTGCGTCACGGCGGCAATATCCCGGCCATCTGGGCCCGCGCCAGCGGGCGTGATACCCGCGTGCTGGGGCTGTCATGGAGCGACGAGGCGCAACTGATCGTCACCACCGCCGACAGCCCGGTGCGCAGCATCCGCGACCTTCGCGACCGCCGCTTCGGCCTCCCCAAGTGGGCCAACGTGCAGATCGACTTCACCCGCGCCCAGGCCCTGCGCGGCCTGGAAAACGCCCTGCGCCTGGAAGGCTTGGGCATCCACGACGTCGAGCTGGTGGACTACCCCTATGGCGGCACCTACAGCGACGACCCGGTGCGCCATGTGCACGGTGCCCAGGTCAGCCTCGGCAGCCGCGTGCGCCAGCGCAACAACGAACTGATCGGCCTGCTGCGTGGCGATATCGATGCGATCTTCCTCAAAGGCGCCCACGGCCTGCACCTGGCCGACGAATTCGGCCTGCGGGTGGTGGTCGACATCGGCTCGCACCCTGACCCGCTGGTGCGCGCCAACATCGGCACCCCACGTACCCTGACCGTCGACCAGCACCTGCTGGACCAGCATTTCGACGCCGCGGTGCTGATCCTCGACAGCGTGCTGCGCGCCGAACAATGGGCATGGGCCCACCCCGAGGACACCCGCCGCTTCCTCGCCCGCGAGCTGAACACCAGCGAATACTGGGTCGCGGCGGCCTATGGCGAGGACGCCCACCTGCGCCTGCGCACCAATCTGGCCGAGCGCTCGATCGAGGCCCTGCAGGACCTCACGGACTTCCTCGAACGCTGGGGCTTCATCGCGCGCCGCTTCGACGTGCGCCAGTGGATCGAGCCCCGGCCGCTGGCGCACCTGCTGGAGAACGTCAATGTTGCCCTCTAGGCCGCAAGGCTTCATCGTCAGCTTCATGTTCCTGGCGACCTTCAGTGGCGCCACCATCGGCATGGCGAAGATCGTCACCACGCTGTATGCCCTGCACCTGGGTGCCAGCCCCCTGCAACTGGGGGTGATCTCGGCCATGGAGTCGCTGGGCATGGTGCTGCTGACCCTGCCGGCGGGCTTCGTCATCGCCCGCCTCGGCGCACGCCGGGTGTACTTCCTGGCCAGCCTCGGGCCGCTGCTGCTGAACCTGGCGATCCCGTTGTTCGCCAACTGGCTGTGGCTGGCGGCGGCGCGTCTGCTGATCGGCCTGTGCATTCCGTTTCGCATCGTCGCCATGAACAGCGCCTTCTTGCGCCAGTTGCGCCATATCGGTCGCGACAAGGCCGGCTGGTACCGCGGCGCACTGACCCTCGGCATGGGCCTGCTCGGGCCGCTGCTGGGCAACGCCCTGAGCGGTGGCAGCTTCACCCTGGGCTTCGTGGTGATCGGCCTGTGCTTCGGCCTGATGGCGGTATACAGCCTGGGCTTCTGGGAACAGGAAGACCCAGCCGAGCCCGACACCGCGCTGGACGGCGGCATCCTCACCCAATCGCGCGCCCTGCTCGGCCACGCCGAGGTGGCCGAGAGCTGCCTGATCGAACTGCTGTCCGGCGCCACTGGCGCACTGTTCGGCACCTTCGTCATCGTGCTGGCCATGGAAGTGGCCCAGCTCAGCCAGGAACGCGCGGTGAGCCTGGTGATGATCCAAGGCTTGGCGGCGGTGCTGGGCCTGTTCGGCCTCGGCCGCCTGGTGCAACGCGCAGGCCGGCGCCTGGCCTACATTGCCGGTCTGGGCCTGGCGGTGGCGGGCCTGCTGGTGCTCGGCCGTGGCCAGGGTTATGCCTGGCTCGCGCTGGGGGCGGTGCTGCTGAGCGTGGCCAGCGCCCTGGCGCACCTGGTGAACATGGCGCAGATGGGCGAGTCATCCCTGGACAAGAGCAAGCTCTCGGGCCTGTTCAACCTGGCCGGGATGTTCGGCGGCTGCGCCGGCGCCTTGCTGGGCGGGGTGATCAGCCATTGGATCGGCACGGCCAACCTGTTTCTGGCGTGGATCCCGCTGGTGTTGCTCACCGCCCTGTTCTGCTGGCTGCGCCACCTGCGGCGCGGCAGCACTCGCATTGTCGCCGTGGAGGGCTGACCCGATGCGCACACTCCCTTTGCATCACCTGACGGTACTCGTCTCACCCCTGGCGCTGCTGGCGGCCTGGGCACTGCTGGCCGACAGCGGCGCCTTCCCTCGCCAGCTGCTGGTGCCGCCGTGCGAGGTCTGGCAGACCTTCGAGGAGCTGCTGGCCAGCGGCGAGCTGCGCGAGCACCTGACCAGCAGCCTGTCGCGCCTGGCCGTGGGCTTTGTGTTCGGTGCCCTCGGCGGGCTGGCCTTCGGCACCGCCATGGCCCTGTCACCCAGTGTCGAGGCCTATTGCGGGCCGCTGTTCCACACCCTGCGCCAGGTGCCGTCGATCGCCCTGATCCCGATGTTCATCCTGTTCTTCGGCGTCGAGGAAACCTTCAAGATCGTGATCGTCACCAAGGCCACGTTCTTCCCCGTGGCCTTGGCCACCTGCGAAGGCGTGCGCGGCATCCCGCGCAGCTACTTCGATGTTGCCCAGGTGCATCGCCTGCCGCTGCCGACCCTGCTTGCCGAGGTCGCCTTCCCTGCCGCCGCGCCGCCGATCCTCACCGGCCTGCGTATAGGCCTGAGCCGCGCCTGGATGGTGCTGGTGGCCGCCGAACTGCTGGCCGCCGACAGCGGTCTTGGACAGATGATCGAGATGAGCCGACAGATGCTGCGCATCGACGTGGTGATGGTCGGCGTGCTGGTGACCGGGCTGGTGGGCTTCACGCTCGACCAGGGTCTACGTCTGCTGGAGCGGCGCGTGCTGCGCTGGAAACCTCTATGAACCGACTGATCTCATTACTGCGCCGTGGTCGCGGCCTGCTGTTGCCATTGCTGCTGATCGCCGCCTGGGAAACCGCCTCGCGCCAGGGCGCCAGCCAGGCCTACGCCTTCGTGCCCGTCCAGCGCATCGCCGATGGTGTGCTGGAGCTGCTGGCCAGCGGCGAGCTGTGGCTGAGCATACAGGCCAGCCTGCAACGCACCTGCCTGGGGCTGCTGTTCGGCGTGCTGGCCGGCTTTGCGCTGGGCGCCGCCATGGCCTCGTCGCGCTGGCTGGAACGGCTGCTCGCGCCGCTGTTCCACGGCCTGCGCCAGGTGCCGATCCTCGGTCTGATCCCGCTGCTGGCGCTGTGGTTCGGCAGCGGCGAAGTGACCAAGGTGCTGATCGTCTCCCTGGCCGCCTTCTACCCCATGGCGCTCAATGCCTTCGAGGGCTTCAGCCAGGTGGAGAAGCGCTACCGCGAAGTCGGCCGCCTCTATGCCCTGTCGCCCTGGCAGCAGTTCGTGCAGATCCTGCTGCCAGGCGCCCTGCCGAGCCTGTGCAACGGCGTGCTGCACGCCCTGGCCTTCGCCTGGGTCAGCTCGGTGGGCAGCGAGCTGTTCCTGTCCACGGGCATGGGCCTGGGCAACCTGATGATGAACGCCGAGACCGGCTCACGCATGGAGATCATCGTGATCGGCGTGCTGTGCATCGGTCTGCTCGGCTACGCCATGAACCAACTGTTCTCCCGCCTCAGCCGGCACCTGCTGCGCTGGCGCGCCCTTCGTCGATAGGTGACCGCGATGACCGCACTGCTCAACTCTCTTCTTCCGGCCTACACCCTCGGCCAACCCGGCGCCCTGGAGATCCGTGGGCTGGACAAGCACTACCAGATCGACGGCAAGCCCTTGCAGGTGCTCAAAGGCATCGACCTGCAGGTGCTGCCCGGCGAGTTCGTCTGCATCGTCGGCGCCAGCGGTTGCGGCAAGTCTTCGTTGTTGCGGCTGATCGTGGGCCTTGAACAGGACTACGACGGGCAAATCCGCCTGGACGGCGAAGCCGTGCACGGCACCAGCCTGGACCGGGGCCTGGTGTTCCAGGACCACCGTCTGTTCCCCTGGAAGACCGTGGAGCAGAACGTGGCCCTGGCCCTCAAGCCCCTGCGCCTGGGCAAGCGCGAGAAAGCCGAGCGGGTCGCCGAACACCTGGCGCTGGTGGGCCTGCAAGGCTTCGAGCACGCCTATCCGCACCAGCTCTCCGGCGGCATGGCCCAGCGCGCCGCCATTGCCCGGGCGTTGATCACCCGCCCCAAGCTGTTGCTGCTCGACGAGCCCTTCGGTGCCCTGGATGCCCTGACCCGCATCCATCTGCAACGTGAGCTGCAGCGCATCTGGCTGCAACAGGGCAGCAGCATGATCATGGTGACCCACGACGTGGAAGAGGCGCTTTACCTGGGCGACCGGGTGATCGTCATGGACCCTCGCCCGGGGCGCATCCGCCATGAGGTGCGCGTGGACCTGCCGCATCCGCGCGATCGGCACGCACCGCGCCTGCAGAAGCTGCGGGACGAATTGCTGGCCGAACTCACCGGGGCCTGACGACGCAGCGTCAGGTTGCTACACAATTGCGTCACTCCGATTGAGGCCGCCGTCCGGCTTGTGGTACGAGGTTCCCCACGCCCGCCGACCCGCAGCGGGTGAGACAAGGAACCTCGTACATGCCCACGCCAAGAACAATAATCGCCGCCACTGCGCTCGTGCTCGCCGCTCCCTTCCAACTGGCGCTCGCCGATACCGCCCCTGGCAAGCCCAACCTGCTGACCGCCGCCGTCGCCTGGCGTCAGACTGCCGCCGAGTACCGTGCGCTGTATTACCAAGGCTTCAACCTGGCCAAGCTGCGCCTGGACCAGGCCTTGGCCAAGCGCAAGCCCGGCGCCAAGCCGCCGGCGATCATCAGCGACCTGGACGACACCCTCCTCAGCAGCAACACTTACTGGGGCGCGCTGATGAACGAGGACAAGGACTTCTTCGACGACGCCCTCTGGGACCGTTGGGTGGCCGCCAACGGCCCGACCCTGACACCGGGTGCACTGGAGTTCCTCGAGTATGCCAAGTCCAAGGGCGTGGAGATCTTCTATGTTTCCAGCCGCGACCAGGGCGACAAGACCGACGAGTACGCGCTCGGCAACCTGCGCGCACTGAAAGTGCCCTTCGCCGACAAGGAGCACGTGACCATCCTGCGTGAAAGCTCCAACAAGGAGCCTGCGCAAAAAGCCGTGGCCGAGCACCACGACGTGCTGCTGATGCTGGGCGACAACCTCAACGACTTCAAGCGCCGCTACTACGTCGACAACGTGCAGCAGCGCGCCACCTTGCTCGACGAGGACCGCGCCCAGTTCGGCGACAGGTTCATCGTCTTCCCCAACCCTACCGACGGGCACTGGATGAAGGCGATCTTCGGTGAGTCCGAGCCTGCCGACACGCCCGAGAACCGGGCCAAGTTCCGCGCGGCGGCAGCCTCGGGCGCCTGGAAGGCGAAGTAGGACCGCGTCAGCCGCCGGTCGCGGCGGCGTACACCTCGCCCAGCGAAGGGTTGCGCCGCAGCGTCTGGCCTCCGCTGACATGAATGACCTGGCCGGTGACGAAGCTCGACTCGTCGCTGGCCAGCCACAGCGCGGCATCGGCCACTTCCGCCGCCACGCCGCTGCGCTGCAACGGGATTTCACGGTGATAGAGCGCCGCGATGCCCGGATGCTGTAGCCCTCCACCGGACATCGGCGCATCGGCCAGCCCGCCTGGCGCGATGGAGTTCGCCCGTATTCCCTGGTGCCCGAACTCATGGGCGATGCAACGCACGACATGGTCCATGCCGGCCTTGGTGCCCATGTAGGCGGCGTGGTCATCGAACATGATGCTGGCGGTGACCGACGAGATCTGGATGATCGAGCCGCCCTTGGACATGTGCCGTAGCAAAGCCTGGAAGTACTGGAACGGCCCGGTGAACTGGACCGCGTTCATCTGGTCCAGATCCTCCCGGCTGTGCGCCAGGAAGGGTTTGAGCAACCCCCAACCGGTGGCGTTGACACCGATGTCCAGCCCGCCGAAGCGCTCCGCACTGGCGGCAACGAGTGCGTCAACTTCGGTTTGCGAGACGATGTCGCAGACCTGCCAGGACACGTCGAGGGCACCGGCGACTGCCTCCAGCGCCTCGGCACGCCTACCCGCGACCATCACCCTCGCCCCTTGCTCGACATAGCGCCGGGCAATGGCTTCACCGACGTTGCCCGGCGCGACACCGAGCACCAATGCTGCTTTACCTTTCAATCGTTCAGGCATGCAGTTCGCTCACACAAGAAAAGTGATGTGCGCCCCTCAGGGCATCAGCCCGGCGATGGCGGGAACCTGGGTAAAGCATGCGGGGGCGCTGGTGTTGCAGTGGATGCTGCTGGCCTGCAAGGGCACAGGCCGAACGAACAGCGCGATCCAGACGGTGCCTAGCGCGCAGAACAGCATTGTCAGGCCGACTTTTCTTGTAAGTGTCATCGTCGCTCTACCGTGCGTGAGGAAGAACCCTGTGCATCGGAGGCTACGGCACGGGAGCAGAGCGATCTCCGTCCGAACGGACGAGGCGGTGAAGCTCAGGACCATTGGGGCTGCTTCGCAGCCCATCGCGACGCAAGGCCGCTACACGATGGCGACCGCTGAATCACGCAACTGCACGGTACCTGGAGCGGCCTTGCGCCGCGAAAGGGCCGAGCGGCGGCCCCCGGCATTCTGAAGCGAATGGCTCTTAGCGCGACGTCTCGACCTTCAGCACCTCGGTGCGAATGGCATCCACCGTCTGCCCTACCTGCAAGTCCTTCAGATGCGCCTGCACCTTGGGGTCATTGACCGTGACGACCCGCTCGTTGCCGTCCGGGTTGAGCACGGTCACCTGGCTGTTCTGCGGGTCGATGCGGGTGATCTTGGAGGTCACCTTGACGGTGCGGTACAGCTCGCCGCCCGGCAGGCTGTCAGGGCTGGCACGGTTGATCCAGGTATCGTTGCTGACACCCGGTTCACCTTCGACACGGGTGTCCAGCACGTACTCGATCGAGCGGGTGATGCGCATGTCGACCTTGTCACCGACCTTCAGGTTGCGCGCAGCCTTGGCCTGGTCGCTGAGCTGGACGGGAATCGGCTGCTTGTCCAGGCCCTCGATGGTGACCTGGTGCTTGGCCGGGTCCACAGCCAGGACCTGGGTTTCGAAACGCTCACTCACCGCATCGCTGCCCAGCGGCACTTCGTTCGCATGGGCGGCAACGCTCACGCTCAGGAGCGACATCAGGGCGTACACGGGAGCCAGGCAGTGCAGTGGTTTCATCGATAGTTTCCATGTGATGGGAGAGCGAACAGTGCAAGGTTTCACCACCGAAATGCGCTGTTCATGCGCGCATAGTAGCAGCGGCGCCCGCGCTTGCCAGAGACAACATCAGAATTGCCAGATGGGCCCGTAGGTCCCGAAACAGGCTTTCTCCAATGCATCGCTGCGCACACCGTGGCGGGTGACCGCGCCCCACTCGTCAACCTCGAAGATCAGCTGCGGCTCACGCGCCTTCGCATTGCGGACATGAACGCTGTCATAGACCTTGAGGCTGTTGCCGGCACTGACCACACGCGTCTCGACCCAGGCGTTCGGCTCGTTCGCCTCGTCAAGGCGCGCCAGCAGCGCGTTATGCAACGGCAGGTAGCGACCATCCATGGCCCGACAGTCGATGTTGATCTTCCTGACCGCGTCCTCGGCCTGCGCCGAGCTGAAGTGCAGCCGTGCATCGAAATCCCGTTGCAAGCGCTGCACATAGGTCAGGCCATCGCCGCCTGCGGTCTTGGTGAGTGACGTGGTCTCCGGTTTTCGTTCCAGGTCCTGTTGGCAAAGCGCTTCTTTCTTGTAGTAACGATGGGAAACACGCTCGCCCGAGGGTTTGTGCTCGGCCGAAAGCACGAGAATATTGCCCTCTTCGAACAGCATGGAAGTCTGGGGGCCGTAGTCTTCGCCACTGTCCCAGGCATTCTCTGCCAGGCCCGTTGCCAATCGGACACACGTAGGCCCGGAGCCGGTGGCGCGTAGCTCGTAGACAGGGGGTTGCAGGAAGGCCGGCGGCGTTTGGGCATGGGCCGGGCAAGCCAGCAGTAATGACGCTGAACAGATTGATCCAAGGATCATCAGAGTCCGATTCACGTTTGTTTCCCATGGGCAGTCCAGTTGTTCAACATCATAGGCTGAGTTCGGCTCTGCCGGTGAAAATATCCCTGGGGTCAACACGTTGACCGGGCATCGTCCGAACGCGTGATGTCGGCTGCGGAACAAGCATGAACCATCACGACTCATTCTGTGCCGCGAACGGACCCAAGCAATGACCGACAACCAGCTGCTCGAACACCTCCAAGTGCAACGCCTCTACGTCCGTTATTGCGACATCGTCGACGGCAAACGTTTCGATGAGCTGGGCGATGTCTTCCTGGATGAAGCCACAGGCGACTACAGCCAGGCCCTGGGCCCTGGCGTCGTCAGCCCCAATCTCAAGAGCCTGATCGCTTCCATGCATTTAAACCTGGGGGCAGGCTCCAATTGCGGGCCGACCCACCACAATGTCGGCAACTTCGCCATTCAAGTCGAGGGACATACCGCAACCAGCACAGTCCATTACTACGCGGTTCATCGCGGCATCAACGACTACGCAGGCCAGCTGTATTCAATGTGGGGGCAGTATGAGGACCAGCTGGAGAAAACCGCAGCTGGGTGGCGGGTGAAGGCCAGGGTCTACAAGTGTTTCTTGTCCGAAGGGCCTTCGGGGGTGGTGAGCGCCTCAAGGGGCTGAGAGGCCGGCTCGACCGGGGGCCCTCGCAGGCCTTTGCGGAGTGGCTTCACGGCCCCGCCTCCGATCAACAGCTGGGCAGTGTGCAGGCAGCACTTCTCGGCACGACGGGCGCTGAACGCTTTCTCGTCCTTGCTGGAGAAGTGATGCCCGATCAATCCGACCGACACCTGGGCCTCGTCGCAAATGCGCTCGTTGGTGAATGACCGAAGCGTCCCAACCCGCTCTCACCCATATGGACGATGTGATGGCAGACCCCGTGCGTCATGTTGCGGGCGTGAGGTACGCCCGGAAAACAGCAAGGGCATTGCGGCATGCGCCCGTCCATCCATCAATCGGCAGACATCTGAATATGACGACATCCATTCGTTTCGAAGGCGGTACCGCGGTCATTACCGGCGCGGCCAGCGGTATCGGCAGTGGGCTGGCGCGCCATGCGGCAAAGTTTGGCATGCGGGTCGTGCTTGCCGATCTGGACCTCGGCAAGCTCCAGGCCGTCGCGGCCACACTCGACACCGAGACCCTGTGCGTACCGACCGATGTGCGCAAGCCGGAATCGGTCGACGCCTTGGCCGAAGCCACCTGGCAGCGCTTCGGCGGCGTCGACTTGTTGTTCAACAATGCCGGGGTGATGGCGACCGGATTCAGCTGGGAGATATCGCCGGAACGCTTCGAGAACAGCTTCGCGGTCAATGTCCACGGCGTCCTCAATGGCCTGCGCAGCTTCGTGCCACGCATGCTCGAACGCAACATGCCGGCGCGCATCATCAATACCGCGTCGGTTGGCGGTTTCCTGGCAAGCCCGCTGATGGCACCCTACTCGGCGACGAAGTTCGCGGTCGTTGCCCTGACCGAGTCCTTGCATGGCGAACTGAAGATGCTCGGCACGCCCGTCGGCGTGTCGCTGCTGGCGCCGGGGCCTGTACGCAGCGGCATCTTCGACAACCCCTTCGGCGATGCGCTCGACCGTCCCGAAGTACGTGGCTTCGTCGACACGATGCGCCAGATGCTGGACGAACACGGGTTGACTCCCGACCAGTTCGCCGAACGCGTGTTCGAGGGTATCGCCGAGGAACGCTACTGGCTCATCCCGCAGCCGCAGGTGCTCAATGACGCGCTGCAACGCCGTGTCGAAGACATTCTCGCCGGTCGCGACCCGGTGATGCCGACACTCTGACAACGGCCAAACAGGGGCAGTCGCACTGGCTACACTGAATCGACACATTGGCGCTGCCCATTCAGCGTATCGAGGATGCGAGGCTGCCCCTGCACATAGTCCCGCCCTTGTGCCCGGTGGATGTCTCGGTATTCAAGACCAGGCCGCGTCCTTGCTGCAACATGCCTATGAACAGACCCTCCGTTGGCTGGATCATGGAGGGCTGGAACGCACCAAGGTACCGGGGGGCCCTGACACTCCACTCGCATGCCCATGAGCATTGAGCTGCGAAAGCGGCGCGCCCCTCGCTCACAATGCTTTCATTTCCGCGATATCTCGCACCACGTGATCGGCAGAGTGGTCGAACATCGCCTGCTCCTGCGCATCCAGAGGCAACTCGATCACCCGTACAAGCCCCTCCTCTGCCAGCACACAAGGGACACCCATGGCGATGTCCGTCCGCCCGTACTCGCCCTCGAGAATCGCGACCGTCGGCAAAATGCGATGTCGTCCATTGGCGATGGCATCCACCATCTGCGCAATGGCCACGCCCGGCGCATCGCAGGCACTGCCCTGCTTCTTCAAGCCTAGGATTTCGCCGCCACCCTGACGCGTACGCTCCACGATCCGCTCTATCTGCTCACTGGACAGGAAGTGGGACAGCGGCACCGAGCCAACCGCACAGTAGCGCATCAGCGGCACCATGCTATCGCCATGACTTCCCAGCACCAGCGCCGTGATATCACGCGCGCAAAACCCTGTTTCCTCGGCAATGAAACACTTCATGCGCGCGGTATCCAGCACCCCCGCCTGCCCGAACACCTTGCCGCGCCCCAGCCCGCTAAGGCTCCAGGCTCGATAGGTCAGCACATCGACCGGGTTCGACACCACCAGCACCGTCGCCGCCGGAGCATGACGATTGATATCCCGCATGATGCCATCGAGAATCGGCAGATTGATGCTCAACACATCCTGGCGCGACTGACCCGGCTTGCGGGGCACGCCCGCCGTAATCACCACCAGGTCGGCGTCTTGCAGCAGCTGGGCATTGGACCCGCCGTGAACCCGGGTATCGGAACCTGACTCGACTGCCGCCTGCCACACATCCAGGGCCTTGCCCTGTGCCAACTCACCCTGCACATCAATCAACGTCAGTTCACGACAGAGCTCGTCCCGGGCGATGATCTGGGCCGCGGCCTCGCCCACCATGCCCGCACCCACAATTGATAGCTTGTTCATCTCGTACCTCCCACGGCGCGCGCCACCAGCAACACGCTCGCCTATACAGGGAAGTATTACCCGCCGAGGCTAAAAGGCCACCCGAAGGTGGCCTGCAGCCATGTGCTTTTCGCTATTTTCGGGTGAATTCCTGGGGCCGCCTCGCTCATTCAGGACCGTTGCCCCAGCGCGGAACATGAAAAACAAAAAAGGCCAAAGATAGAATCTTTGGCCTTTTTGAAGCACCCACTGACATCTTGGATGTCAATGAACGCTGAGATTGGAGCGGGAAACGAGACTCGAACTCGCGACCCCGACCTTGGCAAGGTCGTGCTCTACCAACTGAGCTATTCCCGCGTCGTGATGGGTGCCATTGTAGCGATCTGCAAAACAACGTCAACCCTTTGATTCAAAAAAACTTTTACTTCTGTTCGGAGCCTTCGCGCAGGTGCGGCCAGGCGGCAGCAAGGTAATGGACCATCGACAGCAACGTCAGGCCTGCAGCGACCAGAAGCAAGGCATAGCCAAGCACCACCCAGAAGCTCAGCACCGGCGGATTGGCCAACAGGATCACCAGCGCCAGCATCTGCGCGGCGGTTTTCCACTTGCCGAGGTTGGACACTGCCACATGCGCCCTCGCCCCCAGTTCGGCCATCCATTCACGCAGGGCCGAAACGACGATCTCACGACCGATGATCACCGCGGCCGGCAAAGTCAGCCAGAAGTTGGCATGGACCTGCACCAGCAACACCAGGGCGACCGCCACCATCAGCTTGTCCGCCACAGGGTCCAGGAAGGCTCCGAACGGCGTGCTCTGCTGCAGGCGACGGGCCAGGTAGCCGTCCAGCCAGTCAGTGGCGGCGGCGATGGCGAACACCGTGCTGGCGGCCATGTAGCTCCAGTGATAGGGCACATAGAACAGCAGGATGAAGATCGGGATGAGCAGGACGCGTAGAACGGTGAGCAGGTTTGGAATA
>Ga0153917_1000127_pt1 | contig 75172 bp, 62 predicted proteins | sample TSFL001MetaG_FD_104695 | JGI IMG/M metagenome (GOLD analysis project Ga0153917, IMG submission 104695) | Attine ant fungus gardens microbial communities from Florida, USA - TSFL001 MetaG | ecosystem: Host-associated > Fungi > Mycelium > Unclassified | place: USA: Florida, Paynes Creek Historic...
GATTTGTAGCCATCGTTCTGGATAGCAGAGAAGTGTACGAACACGTCTTTAGAGCCATCGTCAGGAGTGATGAAGCCGAAACCTTTATCAGCGTTGAACCATTTTACCAGACCAGTCATTTTACCAGACATAGAAATTACCTTATTAAAAATTTGTTGTGCCTTCCGGCGCGATGGTTGCGTTACAGATTTTTAAGCGATGAAGGAAGGGTCACTACGAAGGGTATCTTTGGATAACAATCTGGACTGCTTGACTAAACTGCTTTAGGTCTGTGTAACAAACCGACGAGGTGTATTAACACATACTTCGGGCACCGATGACAAGCTTTATTTTCATTACTTATAAAACCCCCGCTGTAGCGCGGGGGAGTTTTTGCTTATTCCGTTGCGGCAACGGCCGCTGCCCACGCCTGACTGAAGGCCTGGTGCTGCGACGCAAGCGGGCCGATCAGCGTGTTGTACTGGCTGGCCTGCTGGGAGGTCGGGAACTGAATGCCGTTAGAGACAAAGCTCACCTGGGTACCCTGTTGGGTAATAAAATCCCCCACCTGCACCAGCTGCTGGGTAAAGATCTGCGCGGCAGGAATGAGCGGCTGCATAGCGTCAGCGGGCTTGATCACCACTTTTTCATACGCTTTGTCGAACACCGGCTTTAACTCTTCGTTCTGTTTCAGCGCGGAGCGTGCCCCATCGGCCTGCATTTTGGCGTTCTGCAGCTGCTGGCTCAGTACGCCCAGCGCACCGTTAGCCTGGCTCAGCGGTTCACGCTGGGTCATATAATCCTGCGGCACGCGAATCGCATTGACGCTGTCCACCACCGGACGTAAACCGGAGTCCATCGCCTGATTAACCTGCTGGGAGTAGCCATACAGGATGGCGTAATCGGAGACGAAAGGTCCAAACTGTTTTTTCTGATCCGCCGTCAGCGTTGGCAGACGCTCGCCGCTGCGCATCACGGTATTTTGCAGAAAGTCGATAAACGCTTTACGCTGATCGCCTTCTTTATCGAAACACCCACTCAGGCTAACTACCATCAACAACGCCGCAAGCGGCGCAAACCAGCGAGAGCAGGACTTTCCTGTCGCCATTTTCAATACTCCTTTCACCCAAAAAAGCGCACACCGGCACACGCGTGCCCGACGGTGACAAGAATAGTCCAGGTGAGGCCTGCAAGATACTCTTTTCATGTAAAACGGCTATTGCGAATTAAATTCTTACCATTTACAAAAATTTAGTTTATGACCGCCGCTGCTGAATAATCAGTTCATTAGCGCAGGAATAGCCCCGCTTATCACGCGCGCAAACGGTTTGCGCCAAACTAATCACCTACGTGACGATCTCTATTTCATTTTACCGACTATTCTTAATTTGCTCTCTGATGTTCATGATTCCGCTGTGCGATGTATGAGGAGTTCTCAATGGAATTAAAAGATCCTGGTTTTGACCTGTTAAGCAGTCTGGAACAGATTGTTTTTAAAGATGTACCGCCAAAAGCAACCCTGAACCAAAAGGCAAATCCGTTTACTGAATTTGAGCAATTACGTAAAGGGACCGGCCTGCGGTTAGATGATTTCGCCAGAGCAATGGGTGTTAGCGTAGCGATGGTCCAGGAGTGGGAATCAAAAAGAGTGAAGCCCACCACGACCGAGCTGAAGCTGATGCGCCTGATTCAGGCAAACCCTGCCCTCAGCAAGCAGTTGATGAATTAATTACTATTGCTGGATTATCTTATTTTGCCCCCGCATAAGCGGGGGTTTTTGATCTTAGCGCACCGTACAACGCCACCCCGCTTCATGCCACACCAGCTCATGCGTCAGCCTTAACCCCTCAAGAAACGCCTCATCGTGAGAGACCACCAGCAGCGCGCCGGGAAAATCGCCCAGCGCCGCCTCGATGGCCTGCACCGAAGTCAGATCGAGATGGTTTGTTGGCTCATCCAGCAGCAGCAGCTGGGCGGCGGCCTCCCGCCACAGTACGCAGGCCAGCGCCGCTTTTAATCGTTCCCCACCGCTCAGTGCGGATAGCGGGAGCATAACTTTGTCCGCCCCCAGCTGAAGCTGCGCCAGCCGACTGCGCAGCTCGCCCTCCGCCAGCGGCGTATTGTTCAGATTAAGATGGGTGATGACCGACTGCGTCAGGTCCAGACGCGAGAGATGCTGGTCAAGCCAGGCCATCCTGACCGACGTCCGACACTGCCCAACAAGCGGGGCAATGTCGCCGAAGATAGCTTTTAGCAGCGTGGTCTTGCCGCAGCCGTTCGGCCCGCGCACGGCAACGCGCATCGGGCCATCCATGCGCCAGTTAAGCGCCGGGACATTCCCATGCGGTAACACCGCATCCTCCAGCACCAGTACCTGTTTACCCTCGGCTATCCGACTGCCCGGCAGGCTGAACATCACCGGATGCTCCTCTTCAACCCGCTCCCGGGCCAGGTTGACGGCGACATTCAGGGCCTCGCTTTGCCCGCTATGCTGCTGGCGCCACGCCGCGGGGCGCTCTTTTGCCGCCCCTTTGTATTTAACGCGCTCAAACGAGGCGATATTAAGGGTATCGACCGTGCGCAGGGTCTTAGCCGATCGCCGCAGACTGTCGTCGTGCTCTTTTTGCATGCGCAACTTCTCGCGCTTGCGCTCCGTTCTGGCGTGCTCCAGCGCCGCGTGGGCGGCCTGCCGTTCAACGTCGCGCTGGCGCAGATAATCGTCATAGTTGCCGCCATAAGTGCGCAGCCCTGCGGCGCTCAGCTCCAGGATACGCGGCACCTGGGCCAGCAGTTCACGATCGTGGGTTGCTACCAGCACGCCGCCGCTAAAGCGTGCGAGCTGGGCGTAAAACCACGCCCGTCCCTGCCGATCGAGATGGTTGGTGGGTTCATCCAGCAGCAGAAAATCGGCGTTGGCAGTAAAGGCGCCGCACAGTAGCGCCCGCACGCGCTCGCCGCCGCTCAGTTCGGAAGCGAGCTTATCGGGGCTGAACGCCGGCAGGCTAGCCCCGGCAAAGGCCTGCGTCAGCCGTTCGCTGAGATCCCAGAAGCCCTCAAGGCGCTCCAGATCTTCAGGCTGGTAGTTACCGCTGTCGATACGCTGCCGGGCGGCGAAGAGGGCCTGGTAGCCAAGCAGTTCCGCAAGCGTAGTGTGAGGAGAGATATCGTGCTGCTGGGCAACATACGCATAGGTGCCGAAGCGCTCAATATGGCCGCTGGCAGGTTCATCCAGCCCGGCGAGCAGGCGCAACAGCCGCGTTTTACCGCTGCCGTTACGGCCAACCAGCGCGCAGAGCGAAGGCTCCAGCGTCAGATTCAGCGGGCCAAAAAGGGTATCGCCCGTCGCAAACTGACAGGTGAGCTGATGCAATATAAAAGAAGGGGTTTGCGCAAAATGAGGCATAAGCACTCCTGAATGAAATCGGATTTCCCCTGCCGACGCGATGGCGTGTGGCAAGGATCGAGGTTCAAATCAGGCGTGGTTGTTCATTTTTGGGGGGCGCTCCAGGGGGAGAAAGTTAACGGGGGTAAGGATAGCGGGGTTTGACTGACTTTTTCAAGGTTAATTTTCGAGCAATGGGTTTCATGGTGAGGGGAACATGCGGCTCGGTGGTTGCGGCTGTTTCCCCTCTCCCCTTTGGGGAGAGGGCCAGGGTGAGGGGAATATGCGGCTCGGTGGTTGCGGCTGTTTCCCTCTCCCCTTTGGGGAGAGGGCCAGGGTGAGGGGAACATGCGGCTCAGGAGGATATTCCGTTCACTATGCGTTCATTGCTACTTTGCAGCCATATCACCGGTGAACGTGTGAAGGGGGCTCGCCGCCGGGCGCGATCCTGCATCCATGCAGGTCACGCCGTCTCGGCGCATCCATGCGCCTCGCCCTGGCCTTCCGGAAACGCTTCGGCGAATGGGTGCCGGACTGGGGTGCCGCTGTGATTTTTGTGATAAATGATGGTTTTCCGTGGCGGTGATTTTGCGAGGATCGTGCTGGCTAATAACGGATAAAGGTGTCATGGCGACTGGCTAACGCTAAAAACAAAAAACCCGCCGAAGCGGGTTTTTTCACGTTGCGTGCCTTACTGCTGCAGCAGCGAAATATCCGCCACGCGCAGGAACAGCTCGCGCAGTTTTTCAAGCATGGAGAGACGGTTAATACGCAGCTCGTCATCTTCTACGTTTACCATCACCTTCTCGAAGAAGGCGTCGATCACTTCACGCAGCTCGGCCAGTTCGGTCAGCGCTTCCTGGTAGCGGCCTTCCACGAACAGCGGCTCCAGCTTATCGCGCAGTACAACAACCTGCATCGCCAGGGCGATCTCTTCCGGCTCTCTCAGGGACGCGGCGTTCACGCGCTCGTTCAGCGTTTCGTCGGACTTCGCCAGAATGTTAGATACGCGTTTGTTGGCCGCAGCCAGCGCCGATGCCGCTTCCAGGGTACGGAAGTGGGACACCGCCTTCATACGGGCATCGAAATCAGCCGGACGGGTCGGACGACGCGCCAGCACCGCCTGAATGGTGTCTACGGTATAGCCTTCGTCCTGATACCAGGCGCGGAAACGGCCCAGCATAAAGTCGATAACGTCATCCACCACATTGGCGTTGGTCAGCTTGTCGCCATACAGACGCACCGCTTCTTCGGTCAGCGTTTGCAGATCCAGATTCAGGTTCTTTTCAACGATAATGCGCAGCACGCCCAGCGCAGCACGACGCAGCGCAAACGGGTCTTTGTCCCCTTTCGGATGCTGGCCGATACCGAAGATGCCCGCCAGGGTATCCATCTTATCGGCGATCGCCACGGCACAGGCCACCGGGTTGGAAGGCAGATCGTCACCGGCAAAGCGCGGCTGATACTGCTCGTTCAACGCCACGGCCACGTCTTCCGCTTCGCCATCGTGACGCGCGTAGTGCATGCCCATCACGCCCTGGGTGTCGGTAAATTCGAACACCATGTTGGTCATCAGGTCGCACTTGGAGAGCAGGCCCGCGCGGGTAGCGTGGTTAACGTCGGCGCCGATTTCACGGGCGATCCAGCCGGAGAGCTCTGCGATACGGTCCGTTTTGTCGCGCAGGGTACCCAGCTGCTGCTGGAACAGTACGGTCTGCAGGCGCGGCAGGTGGTCTTCCAGACGCTTTTTACGGTCGGTCTTAAAGAAGAACTCCGCATCCGCCAGGCGTGGGCGAACCACTTTCTCGTTACCGGAGATAATCTGCACCGGATCTTTCGATTCGATGTTGGCCACAAAAATAAAGTTCGGCAGCAGTTTGCCGTCGGTGGCGTATACCGGGAAGTACTTCTGGTCACCCTTCATGGTGTGTACCAGCGCTTCTGCCGGCACGGCGAGGAACTTCTCTTCGAATTTCGCCGTCAGCACAACCGGCCATTCAACCAGAGAGGTCACCTCTTCCAGCAGGCTTTCGCTCAGATCGGCGATGCCGCCAATCTGACGTGCCGCTTCTTCTGCATCAGCTTTAATTTTGGCTTTACGCTGCTCATAGTCGGCAATCACTTTGCCGCGCTCCAGCAGGATCTGCGGATACTGATCGGCATTGTCGATGGTGAATTCCGGCTCGCCCATAAAGCGATGGCCGCGGATCACGCGATCGGACTGAATACCCAGAATGGTGGCCGGAATAACGCTATCGCCCAGCAGCAGGGTCACGGTGTGCACCGGACGCACAAAGTGCACGTCGGAGTCGCCCCAGCGCATCAGTTTAGGAATAGGCAGTTTAGCCAGCGAGGTGGCAATCATATTCGGCAGCAGCGCTTCTGCGCTTTCGCCTTTAACGTGCGCGCGATACAGCAGCCACTCGCCTTTATCGGTGGTAAGGCGCTCGGCCTGGTCAACGGTGATACCGCAACCACGCGCCCAGCCTTCTGCCGCTTTGCTCGGTTTGCCTTCGGCGTCGAACGCCTGGGCAATGGCCGGGCCACGTTTTTCGACTTCGCGATCCGGCTGAGCCGCCGCCAGGTTTGCTACTTTCAGCGCCAGACGGCGCGGTGCGGCAAACCACTCAATTTTACCGTGCGCCAGGCCAGCGTTATCCAGCTCGGCGGTGACGTTCGCAGCGAAAGATTCAGCCAGGCTGCGCAGGGCTTTTGGTGGCAGCTCTTCGGTGCCAATTTCCACCAGGAAAGTTTTCTCAGACATGGCCGCCTCTTATTTGTTTCGGTTGCACATCGGGAAGCCAAGGGCTTCACGGGACGCATAGTAAGCTTCTGCTACGGCTTTGGTCAGGGTACGAATACGCAGGATGTAGCGCTGACGTTCAGTCACGGAGATAGCTTTACGGGCGTCCAGCAGGTTGAAGCTGTGGGCGGCCTTCAGAATACGCTCGTAGGCAGGCAGCGGCAGCGGAGTCTCCAGCGCCAGCAGCTGCTGGTCTTCTTTCTCATACTGCTCGAAGCAGGTGAACAGGAAATCCACGTCCGCGTATTCGAAGTTATAGGTGGATTGCTCCACTTCGTTCTGATGGAACACGTCGCCGTAGGTGGTTTTACCCAGCGGGCCGTCGCTCCAGACCAGGTCGTAAACGCTGTCCACGCCCTGAATGTACATCGCCAGACGTTCCAGACCGTAGGTGATTTCCCCGGTGATCGGCTTACACTCCAGGCCGCCAACCTGCTGGAAGTAGGTGAACTGCGTCACTTCCATACCGTTCAGCCACACTTCCCAGCCCAGACCCCAGGCACCCAGCGTCGGGTTTTCCCAGTTATCTTCCACGAAGCGAATGTCGTGAATGGTCGGATCCATACCCAGCTCTTTCAGTGACCCGAGATACAGCTCCTGAATGTTGTCCGGAGAGGGCTTAATCACCACCTGGAACTGATAGTAGTGCTGCAGACGGTTCGGGTTTTCGCCATAGCGGCCGTCGGTTGGACGGCGGGAAGGCTGCACATACGCCGTCGCCATTGGCTCCGGACCCAGCGCGCGCAGGCTGGTCATTGGGTGTGAAGTGCCGGCGCCAACTTCCATGTCCAGTGGTTGGACAATGGTGCAGCCCTGACGAGCCCAGTAATCCTGTAACGTCAGGATCAGGCCCTGGAAGGTCTTGGTATCAAACTTTTGCATAGTATTTCGTGCTGGATACGTGTGGTTTTAAATGGAAGGGATCAGTATACCCGTCGGATGCAAGATATACAGTACGAAACGGGGATGTTTAAGGAAAATTGGGAAATTAGCGGATCTGAAAACGGCGGAACGCCGCCTGACAAGCCAACTTCTGGGGGATCAACGCATAGAAAGGTGTAAAAAATGGCCCTCTGGGTCAAAAGAGCAGACAAAGCTTTCGTTGCGTGCAGTAAAGCCGCGCAGCTCATAGCTTCCCTGGAATTGCTCAAAGCCGATGACATCAATGGCCTGCGTGCCGGTATTGTATTTATGGGCCGCTTCGCCTTTGCACAGCTGCTCCATATCCAGCGATCGCGCCGGGCTCACCCGGCTGCTTTGCGCTTTTTGTTTTGGCGCCGTCTCCTGCGAACCACAGCCTGCGAGCAGGGCAGATAACAGAAGTAATAGTGCGCGCGTTGTCATATTTATTACCGCCCCGGCCTTTGGCTGTTATTTTTACGCTCTAAGATTTATAGGATATGGCGCAGTATTCTGCGAATCTCGCCGCATCTGCGCAAACTCGTGCGTAGAAACTCGGATTTATCCAGTGAGAGACTGGGAAAGATGGACGGTCAGACCGTTTTTAATCAGGACATTGAGGGAAGGATGCAGGAAAAAATTAGCTGGATTGATAATCTGCGAGGGATCGCCTGCTTAATGGTAGTGATGATCCATACCACCAGCGGGTACATTACCAATGTGCACAGCGTCAGCCTGGTTAACTGGGACATCGCCAATATTCTGAACTCCGCCTCCCGCGTCAGCGTTCCCCTGTTTTTTATGATCTCGGGCTATCTCTTTTTTGGCGAGCGCAGCGCCCGCCCGCGCCATTTTTTGCGTATTGCCCTCTGCCTGCTCTTTTATAGCGCCGTGGCCTTTCTGTACATCTCGCTTTTTACCTCGATTAACAGCGAGCTATCGCTGAAAAACCTGCTGCAAAAGCCGGTTTTCTATCATCTGTGGTTCTTCTTCGCGATTATCGTTATCTACCTGATGTCGCCCCTGATCCAGGTAAAAAACGTCAGCGGCAAGATGTTGCTGGCGCTGATGGTGGTTGTGGGAGTAGTGGCGAACCCGAATACGGTGTCGCAAAAGATTGGCGGCTTCGAATGGCTGCCGATCAATCTCTATATTAACGGCGACACCTTTTACTACGTGCTGTACGGCATGCTGGGACGGGCGATCGGTATGATGGATACGCAAAAGCCGTGGCTTACCGCGCTGTGTGCCGCCCTGTTTATTGCCGCCGTCTTTATTATTTCGCGCGGTACTCTATATGAAATGCAGTGGCGCGACGCCTTTGCCGACACCTGGTATCTCTACTGCGGGCCAATGGTGTTTATTGCCGCCGCCTCGCTGCTGGTACTGGCAAAGAACACTCTGAATAACCGTCCGCTGCCGGGGCTGGGGTTGATCTCCCGCCACTCGCTGGCGATCTACGGCTTTCACGCGCTGGTGATCCACGCCCTGCGCACCCGGGGCATAGAGCTGAAGAACTGGCCGCTACTGGATATTCTGTGGATTTTCACCGTCACGATAGCGGTGAGCTTGCTGCTGTCGATGCTGATGCAGCGCCTGGATAGCCGTCGGTTTGTGAGTTGAAAACGCCGGACTGCTGGCCCGGCACTCTTTTCAGGACATCAGCGGCAGCAGCTGCTGATAGATTTTGCGGAATACCTCGCGCTGCCCGGCGTAGCGGGCATGACGCGCAGGGTCTGGGACGTGCTGTTGCTCAAGGTCAAGCTGCGGCAACAGCTGCGACAGGGGAGTATCCGGATTAACCGCAATCTGCGCCAGCCGGGCAGCGCCCAGCGCCGGGCCCACGTCTCCGCCGGTGCGGTAATCCAGCTGGTGGCCGCAGATATCGGCTAACATCTGGCGCCAGTATGCGCTACGTGCGCCACCCCCGATAAGGGTAATGCTGGACGGTTTCAGGCCGCACGCGTGCACCACGTCCATACCCTCTGCCAGCGCGTATCCCACCCCTTCAAGTACCGCGCGCGCCAGCTCCGCCGGCCCGTGCTGATGGGTTAAACCGAAGAAGACCCCCTTCGCCTGCGGGTTGTTGTGCGGGGTGCGCTCCCCGGAAAGGTATGGCAGGAACCAGAGGGTACCGGCATTGTCATCCGCCTGCTGCGCCGCATCGATAAGCGCGGGCACGGTCCCCAGCCCGGTGAGCTTCGCCGCCCAGTCCAGACAGGAGGCTGCGCTGAGCATCACCGACATCAGGTGCCACTTACCCGGCAGGGCATGACAAAAACTGTGTACCGCCTTCTCGGGATCGCTGCGATACCCGTCGCTCACCGCAAAATAGACGCCGGAGGTGCCGAGCGATAGCATCGCCTGCCCGGCATCGGCCATTCCGACCCCGACCGCGCCTGCGGCGTTGTCCCCGCCCCCCGCCACCACCTGCACGGCGGGCATCTTCCAGGCCTGCGCCACCGACGGCGTAAGCGCGCCGGTAATCTCACTGCCTTCATACAGGGCGGGCATCTGCTCCCGGGAGAGCTGGCAGGCATCGAGCATCACGTCGCTCCAGTCGCGTTTTGCCACGTCGAGCCACATGGTACCGGCCGCATCTGACATATCACTGGCGAAGTCGCCGGTCATGCGCAGACGCAGATAATCTTTAGGAAGCAGCACTTTTGCCACCTGGCTGAAAATCTCAGGCTCATGGCGCTGCACCCACAGCAGTTTTGGTGCGGTGAACCCCGGCATCATCAGGTTGCCGGTGATCTCCCGCGAGTCCGGCACCTGCGCTTCAAGGAGGGCGCACTCTTCAGCGCAGCGGCCGTCGTTCCACAGGATGGCCGGGCGCAGCACCCGCTGGTGTTTATCCAGCAGCGTAGCGCCGTGCATCTGCCCGGCAATGCCCAGGGCTTTTACTTCATGCAGGCTATGCTGCTCGCCCAGCGCCTTCATGGCGCGATCCGTCGCCAGCCACCACTGTTCGGGATCCTGTTCAGACCACAGCGGATGCGGGCGCGAGACCTCCAGCTTTTCGGTATGCGCGGCCAGCACTTCGCCCTGGGGGCTTAACAGAATAGCTTTTACGCCCGATGTGCCCAGATCGATCCCGATATACATAGCGATGACTCCTTAACGAAATGGCCCGGCGGCAGAGCGCAGCCGGACTTGCGGACGAGGCGATTACTTATCGAACAGGTAGTGATTAACCAGGTTCTCCAGCAGCTCCTGATGGCCGCTCTGATGCTGCGGCGCCAGGTTATGCTGCTCAGCGTACTTCGCCACATCCGTCAGGGATAACTGGCCTTTCAAAATTTGCTGGCCCAGCTCACTGTTCCAGCCGCCGTAGCGTTTAGCGACCCGCTTATCCAGCTCGCCGTCTTCGATCATGCGCGCTGCCACCTTCAGGGAGAGCGCCATGGTATCCATCGCCCCAATATGACCATAGAAGAGATCGTATTTATCGGTGCTCTGACGGCGTACCTTGGCGTCAAAGTTGAGGCCGCCAGTGGTGAAACCGCCCGCTTTGAGGATCTCATACATCACCAGGGCATTCTCTTCCACGCTCACCGGGAACTGGTCGGTATCCCAGCCGAGCTGCGGGTCGCCGCGGTTGGCATCGACGGAACCAAAGATGCCCAGCGCAATCGCGGAGGCAATTTCATGGTGGAACGAGTGGCCCGCCAGGGTGGCGTGGTTAGCCTCGATATTCACCTTGATCTCTTTTTCCAGCCCGAACTGCTTCAGGAAGCCGTAAACCGTGGCGACGTCGTAGTCGTACTGATGTTTAGTGGGCTCCTGCGGTTTCGGTTCGATCAGCAGCGTCCCGCGGAAGCCGATTTTGTGTTTGTGATCCACCACCATCTGCATAAAGCGGCCAATCTGCTCGCGCTCCTGGCGCAGATCGGTGTTCAGCAGGGTTTCGTAACCCTCACGCCCGCCCCACAGCACGTAGTTTTCACCGCCCAGCTTGTGGGTGGCGTTCATGGCGGTAACCACCTGAGTGGCCGCCCAGCTGAATACTTCAGGATCCGGGTTGGTGGCGGCACCGGCGCCGTAGCGCGGATGGGTAAAGCAGTTGGCGGTGCCCCACAGCAGCTTAACGCCGCTCTGCTGCTGTTTTTCGGCCAGCACGTCGGTCATTGCCGCAAAGTTGTTCAGGTACTCTTTCAGCGAGGCGCCTTCAGGAGAGACGTCCACATCGTGGAAGCAGTAATAGGGCACGTTCAGCTTGTGGAAGAACTCAAAGGCGACGTCGGCTTTGCGCTTCGCCAGCTCCAGCGCGTCGCCGGGCTGCTGCCACGGGCGATCGAAAGAGCCGACCCCAAACATGTCCGCCCCGTTCCAGCAGAAGGTGTGCCAGTAGCAGGCGGCAAAACGCAGGTGGTCTTCCATGCGCTTACCCAGTACCAGCTCATCCGGATTGTAGTGACGAAATGCTAGAGGATTAGCAGATTTAGGGCCTTCGTAACGAACGCGTTCGAGTTGGTCGAAATAAGCTTGCATATTGAGCTCCATAATCAGGGATGCGGCGAGAAATCGATACTGGAGTAATAGTGAATAGACATTTCCGGTTGCTCAATTACGTTATTTCACACTGCTATTGAGAGAATGCACAAACGTGCGCTGGCTCGCAAAATTAATGCGCACGCAAACTAATTCTTCGGCATTAATTCCGAATCGATGTGTAATTAGTAGCTTACGTATTTTAAAATTCGATCGCGGTCATAAATTCAGAAATAAACCAAATATCGTAACGAGAAGATAAAAATCTGTAATTGCCAGCCAGCCTTTCCCCGTTAAGAATTTGTTGCGTCTCCTGCAGTGAAGGTCTCTTTTATCTCAGCATCACTACCCTACAAAAAAGGCTATAAAATTATGAAGATAAAGAATCTGTGCCTCACCCTCTGTGCGTCGCTGCTGCTGGCCAGCGCCGCGAGCCATGCTAAAGAAGTCAAAATCGGAATGGCCATTGACGATCTCCGTCTGGAACGCTGGCAAAAAGATCGCGATATTTTTGTCAATAAAGCAGAAGCATTGGGTGCAAAAGTGTTTGTTCAATCTGCGAACGGCAATGAAGAGACCCAGATGTCGCAAATTGAAAATATGATTAACCGCGGCGTGGATGTATTAGTTATTATTCCTTACAACGGTCAGGTATTAAGTAACGTTATTAAAGAAGCCAAACAGGAAGGTATTAAAGTTCTGGCTTACGATCGCATGATAAATAATGCCGACATTGATTATTATATCTCCTTCGATAATGAAAAAGTGGGTGAACTGCAGGCGCAAAGCCTGGTAGCGAAGGTACCACAGGGCAATTACTTCCTGATGGGCGGTTCACCGGTGGATAACAACGCCAAGCTGTTCCGCGCCGGACAGATGAAAGTGCTGAAACCTTATATCGATGACGGCAAAATTAAGATCGTAGGCGATCAGTGGGCCGACGGCTGGTTGCCAGAAAACGCGCTTAAAATCATGGAGAACGCTTTAACCGCTAATAATAACCATATTGATGCGGTCGTTGCCTCCAACGATGCGACGGCGGGTGGCGCTATCCAGGCGCTGAGCGCACAAGGGCTGGCGGGCAAAGTGGCTATTTCAGGTCAGGATGCCGATCTCGCCGGGGTGAAGCGTATTGTCGCCGGCACCCAGACCATGACGGTCTATAAACCCATCACCGAACTTGCCACCACCGCGGCGGAAATTGCCGTTGAGCTGGGTAACGGCCAGCAGCCTAAATCAGACGCCTCGCTGAATAATGGCCTGAAAGATGTCCCCTCCCGCCTGCTGACCCCGATCGAAGTCAATAAAGAGAACATTGACGCCACGGTCATCAAAGACGGCTTCCATAAAAAGAGCGAACTGTAATCCAGTGCGGCCCCCGGCTGCGGGGGCCTGAACTTTCTTCGGGTTATGCGGAGCGGTTATGTCCTATTTACTGGAAATGAAAAGTATCACTAAGGCGTTTGGCGCGGTGAAAGCCGTGGATAACGTCAGCCTGCGCCTGAACGCGGGCGAAGTGGTGTCGCTATGTGGTGAAAATGGATCCGGCAAATCCACGCTCATGAAGGTGCTGTGCGGCATCTACCCGCACGGCAGCTACGAGGGCGAGATTGTCTTTGCCGGCGAAACCCTGCAGGCCACCCATATCCGTGACACCGAGCGCAAAGGGATCGCCATCATTCATCAGGAGCTGGCGCTGGTAAAACACCTCACCGTGCTGGAGAACATCTTTCTCGGCGCCGAGATCAGCCGCCACGGGATGCTGGACTACGACACCATGACCCTGCGCTGCGAAAAGCTGCTGGCGCAGGTGAGCCTGGCGATCTCCCCCGACACCCGGGTGGGCGATCTGGGGCTGGGGCAACAGCAGCTGGTGGAGATCGCCAAAGCGCTCAACAAGCAGGTACGCCTGCTGATCCTCGATGAACCCACCGCCTCACTCACGAAACAGGAGACCGCGGTATTGCTGGACATCATTCGTGACCTGCAACACCACGGGATTGCCTGCATCTATATTTCGCACAAGCTTAACGAGGTAAAGGCCATTTCGGACACCATCTGCGTGATCCGCGACGGGCAGCATATCGGCACCCGCGACGCCCAGGGGATGAGCGAAGACGACATCATCACCATGATGGTGGGCCGGGAGCTGACCGCGCTCTACCCCAGCGAACCGCACGCTACCGGCGAGGAGATATTGCGCGTGGAGCACCTCACGGCCTGGCATCCGGTGAACCGGCACATTAAGCGGGTTAACGATGTCTCCTTCTCGCTGCATCGTGGGGAAATTCTTGGCGTTGCCGGGCTGGTGGGTGCCGGCCGTACGGAGGCGATGCAGTGCCTGTTTGGCGTCTGGCCGGGGCGGCGGGAAGGCCAGATTTTCATTGATGGTCAGCCGGTCACCCTTAATAACTGCCAGCAGGCCATTGCCCACGGCATCGCCATGGTGCCGGAAGACCGTAAAAAAGATGGGATCGTGCCGGTGATGGCGGTGGGCAAAAATATCACCCTGGCGGCGCTGGATCAGTTTGCCGGCAGGCTGAGCAGCCTCGACGACGCCGCCGAGCAGCACTGTATCCTGCACTCCTTACAGCGCCTGAAGGTAAAAACCTCTTCTCCGGATCTGGCGATTGGCCGCCTTAGCGGTGGCAACCAGCAGAAGGCGATCCTGGCCCGCTGCCTGCTGCTCAATCCACGTATTTTAATCCTCGACGAACCCACGCGCGGTATCGACATTGGCGCCAAGTATGAAATCTACAAGCTGATAAACCAGCTGGTGCAGCAGGGCATTGCCGTCATTGTGATCTCCTCAGAGCTGCCCGAAGTGCTGGGGCTAAGCGACCGGGTTCTGGTCATGCACGAAGGGAAACTGAAAGCCAACCTACTCAACCAGAACCTGACGCAGGAGCAGGTGATGGAGGCCGCCTTAAGGAGCGAACGCCATGTCGAAAAGCAACCCGTCTGAAGTGAAAGTCGCCGTGCCCGCCCCTGGCGCGTTTTCGGGGCTAAAATCATTAAATTTGCAGGTATTTGTGATGATTGCCGCCATTGTGGTGATTATGCTGTTCTTTACCTGGATGACCGACGGCTCCTATCTGAGCGCGCGCAACGTCTCGAACCTACTGCGCCAGACCGCCATCACCGGCATTCTGGCGGTGGGAATGGTGTTCGTCATTATCTCGGCGGAGATCGACCTCTCGGTGGGCTCAATGATGGGGCTGCTGGGCGGCGTGGCGGCTATCTTTGACGTCTGGCTGGGCTGGCCGCTGCCGCTGACCGTGGTCGTCACCCTGCTCCTCGGTCTGCTGCTCGGCACCTGGAACGGCTGGTGGGTAGCCTACCGCAAGGTGCCCTCTTTTATTGTCACCCTCGCCGGGATGCTGGCCTTCCGCGGTATTTTAATCGGCATCACGAACGGCACCACGGTGTCGCCCACCAGCGCCGCCATGTCGCAGATTGGGCAAAGCTACCTCTCCGACGGTATTGGCTTTACCCTCGGCGCCATTGGGCTGATGGCTTTTGTGGCCTGGCAGTGGCGCGGCAGAATGCGCCGCCAGTCGCTGGGGCTGGCGGCCAGCCCGTCCACCTCGCTGGTGGGGCGCCAGGCGCTGACGGCGGTGGTGGTGCTCGGTGCCATCTGGCTGCTGAACGATTATCGCGGCGTGCCCACGCCGGTGCTGCTGCTGGTGCTCCTGCTGCTGGCGGGGATGTTTATGGCAACGCGTACCGCCTTCGGTCGCCGCATTTACGCCATTGGCGGCAATATAGAGGCCGCCCGCCTGTCGGGCATTAACGTCGAGCGCACCAAGCTCGCGGTCTTCGCCATTAACGGCCTGATGGTGGCGATTGCCGGGCTGATTTTAAGCTCGCGTCTGGGGGCCGGGTCGCCCTCCGCCGGCAACATCGCCGAGCTGGACGCCATTGCCGCCTGCGTTATTGGTGGGACCAGTCTCGCCGGAGGGATCGGCAGCGTCGCCGGGGCGGTGATGGGTGCATTTATTATGGCGTCGCTGGATAACGGAATGAGTATGATGGACGTGCCGACATTCTGGCAATATATCGTTAAGGGCGCCATTTTACTGCTGGCGGTATGGATGGACTCCGCCACCAAGCGTCGCGCCTGAAGAGGGTTTATCACCAGTCAATGACACCGGGAAAAACGTGCCATGTTTGAGAAGCGTCACCGCATTACGTTGTTATTCAATGCCAATAAAGCCTATGACCGCCAGGTGGTGGAGGGCGTTGGCGAATATCTGCAGGCGTCGCAATCGGAATGGGATATCTTCATCGAAGAGGATTTCCGCACCCGCGTCGAAAACATTAAAGACTGGCTGGGTGACGGCGTCATCGCCGACTTTGACGATGCCGTCATCGAACAGCTGCTGAAGGATGTCGATCTCCCCATCGTGGGGGTCGGCGGCTCGTACCATACGCCGGAGCACTATCCCGGCGTGCATTACATCGCTACCGATAACCACGCGCTTGTTGAGAGCGCGTTTCTGCATTTAAAAGAAAAAGGGGTTCACCGCTTCGCCTTCTACGGCCTGCCCGCCTCCAGCGGCAAACGCTGGGCCGCCGAGCGTGAATATGCCTTCTGCCAGCTGGTGGCGAAAGAGAAATATCGCGGGGTGGTTTATCAGGGGCTGGAGACCGCGCCGGAAAACTGGCAGCACGCCCAGAATCGCCTGGCCGACTGGCTACAAACCCTGCCGCCGCAGACCGGTATCATCGCCGTCACCGACGCGCGGGCGCGCCATGTCCTGCAGGTTTGCGATCATCTGCATATCCCGGTGCCGGAAAAGCTGTGCGTGATTGGCATCGATAACGAAGAGCTGACCCGATACCTGTCCCGCGTGGCGTTGTCGTCAGTGGCGCAGGGCACCCGCCAGATGGGCTACCAGGCCGCCAAGCTGCTGCACCGCCTGCTGGATAACGAATCCCTGCCCCTGCAACGCCTGCTGGTTCCGCCGGTGCGCGTGGTGGAACGTCGCTCCACGGATTACCGCTCGCTAAACGATCCGGCCGTGATTCAGGCCATGCACTACATTCGTAATCACGCCTGCAAAGGGATTAAGGTCGATCAGGTGCTGGATGCGGTGGGCATTTCACGCTCCAATCTGGAGAAGCGTTTTAAAGAAGAGGTGGGAGAAACTATTCACGCGGTGATCCACGCGGAGAAACTGGAAAAGGCACGCAGCCTGCTAATTTCTACCTCGCTGTCGATTCATGAAATATCCCAGATGTGCGGCTATCCGTCCCTGCAATATTTCTATTCGGTGTTTAAAAAAGAGTACGACACCACGCCGAAAGATTATCGCGACCGCTATAGCGAAGTGCTGATTTAGTAAAAAAAACGCCTTCCGGATGGAAGGCGTTTATTCAGATTACATATGCGCGGCAATTAAGCGCTGGTTATCCTGGTACATTGAGAACAGGTAGTTGTTATAACGCTGTCCCTGTGTCGAATAACCTTTCAGCTTGTGGATCATGGTGCTTGCCGTCACTTCCTGATCCGCTTTACGCAGCTGGGCGCGGGACTTACGGAATGAGGCGTAGGCCGGGTGCGTATTCAGGTTTACCACGTAGGCGTTTACCGAATCTTTGACGGAATCAAAGTGGGAATAGCCACGCACTTTACCTGGGGCATTACAGCTGCCTCTTCCGCACTTCATGCCGAACAGGTTGTTATTATTACGGGCCAGCTTAGAGGTACCCCAGCCGCTTTCTGCTGCGGCCATGGTCGCCACCATGCTGCCTGGAATAATATCTACGCGCTCAAGCAACGTATTCCACGGAATACGTTTAGTATTGCCGGACCAGCTGATCTTGTAGCGTTTAGCGATATCCTTCAGGCGCGAACGCTCGGACGGGGACCAGCGGCCCTCGTACTGTTTGGAGATCAGCCAATTGCGATCTGCGGTAATAGCAGCGTTCTGGCTAGTGATATAAGGCATTACCGTCCGGAGAAACGCTTTTTTCCTTGGTGTCCCGGAAGGGTATTTTCGCAAATCAGGAAGTGAACTGCTCTTTACACTATTGCGAGAATACTCTTGTTTACTGCTAACCTTACTACTTACCTTCTTACTGCTTATTTTCTTACTGCTATGGGCTTTGTAACTCGTTGTATCCGTGTGCGTCTTCGCAAGCACCTCACCTGAAAATATCACGGTGAGTAACATGAGTATCGCAGCCCCATATCGTCGTATGGGAATCGATATCATTAGGTCTCCCGGTCGGATTTAATCATTCCAACACCTTATTTTTCTCACGAAATTGAGAGGTCAATCTCAGATCATAACAAAAATACCGTTTCAGAGCACCCTAAGAAATAGTCTAAATCCGAAACCATGTCATCAGGGAACTGTTCAGTTAAGCATCAATATCTGCAAAATGTGCGCGATATCGCAGATAAGCGGCTAAGTTTGCGCGCGATCACTCACCCTTTCGGCTCCTCCCCGCGCCTTTACGCCAGGGAGGAGTTTGCCCCAGCAAAGCGGTGGCAAACTAGGCAAAACGCTGCGACAGGAACGTGGAATGAAACGCTCTGCTTTAGCCCTTATGCTGTTACCTGCCATCGCCAGTGCTGACTGGTCCGCACCCGGTTTTCCGGCCTTTCAGCCAGAAGGAACGGGCCTCTTTACCTCTCAGGCAAAGCTTTCAAAGGGTACCCACCCGCTAAGGCTACGTTTTGACCAGACGTGCTGGCAGCCAAACAGTGCGATAAAACTCAATGAGATGCTGTCGCTCAAACCCTGCGAAGGAGACGAGCCGCAGTGGCGCCTGTTCCGCGACGGTGAGTACCAGATACAGATCGACACCCGCTCCGGCACCCCCACCCTGATGCTGACGGTCAAAGCCGCCAGCACAGAAGCCACTCCTCAGGTCACCCGCCAGTGCCCGCGCTGGGACGGCAAGCCCCTTACCCTTGATGTGAGCGGTACCTTCCCGGAAGGGAGCGTAGTGCGGGATTTCTACAGCAAGCAGACCGCCACCGTGCAGCAGGGGAAAATTACCCTGCTACCCGCCGCTGATAGTAATGGCCTGCTGCTCCTGGAGCGCGCCGAAACCGACAAAGCCGCCCCCTTCAGCTGGCAAAACGCCAGCATCTATTTTGTCCTGACCGACCGCTATGTGAATGGCGACCTGTCCAACGACAACAGCTATGGCCGGCATAAAGACGGCCTGCAGGAGATCGGCACGTTTCACGGCGGCGATCTTAAGGGGCTGACCAGCAAGCTTGATTACCTGCAAAAGCTCGGCGTCAACGCGCTCTGGATTAGCTCCCCGCTGGAGCAGATCCACGGCTGGGTTGGCGGCGGAACCAAAGGCGACTTCCCGCACTATGCCTACCACGGTTACTACACCCAGGACTGGACCCGGCTGGACGCCAACATGGGCGACGAAGCGGATCTGCGCACCCTGGTGGACGAAGCCCACCGCCGTGGGATCCGCATTCTGTTCGACGTGGTGATGAACCACACCGGCTACGCCACCCTCGCGGATATGCAGGAATTCCAGTTCGGCGCGCTCTATTTGCAGGGCGCAGAGCTGCAAAAGACGCTGGGCGAACGCTGGACCGACTGGAAACCCGCCGCCGGGCAGAGCTGGCATAGCTTTAACGACTACATCAACTTCAGCGATAAGGCCGCCTGGGACAAGTGGTGGGGCAAGCAGTGGATCCGCACCGACATCGGGGATTACGACAACCCGGGCTTTGACGACCAGACCATGTCGCTGGCCTTTCTGCCGGATCTCAAAACCGAATCCACTACCGCCTCCGGCCTGCCGAACTTCTATCGCCATAAGCCCGATACCCACGCGACGCCGATCCCCGGCGCCACGCCGCGGGATTATCTCGTTCAGTGGCTCAGCCAGTGGGTGCGTGATTACGGCATTGACGGTTTTCGCGTGGACACCGCCAAACACGTGGAGCTGGCCGCGTGGCAGCAGCTGAAAGAGAAAGCCAGCGAGGCGCTGGTCGCGTGGAAGCAGGCCAATCCGGATAAAAAACTTGATGACGCCCCCTTCTGGATGACGGGCGAAGCCTGGGGCCACGGGGTGATGCGCAGCGACTATTACCAGCACGGCTTCGACGCGATGATCAATTTTGATTATCAGGAGCAGGCGGCCAAAGCGGTGGACTGCCTGGCCAATATGGATCTGACCTGGCAGCAGATGGCGGAGAAAATGCAGAGCTTTAACGTGCTGAGCTATCTCTCTTCTCACGATACGCGCCTGTTCCGCGAAGGGGGCTCGCGGGCGGCGGAGCTGCTGATGCTGGCCCCCGGCACGGTGCAAATTTTTTACGGCGACGAGTCGGCGCGCCCCTTTGGCCCCACCGGCTCCGACCCTCTGCAGGGCACCCGCTCGGATATGAACTGGCAGGATCTGGCGGGTAAAGCGGCGCCCGGTCTCGGCCACTGGCAGAAACTGGGGCAGTTCCGCGCCCGCCATCCGGCCATTGGCGAGGGCAGGCAAACGACCCTCTCCCTGACGCAGGGATACGGTTTTGTGCGCGAGCATGGCGACGATAAGGTGATGGTGGTGTGGGCCGGCCAGCGGTAACAGCCGAAGCGCGCCTCTTCTGCCGGCAGAGGCGCATATAACCAGAGTAATTCACTACTTTCATGTAAATTATCCATACGAAACCGCATCCCGGTCCGGCAGGACCGATTTGCACCCGCGCAGTTGTAGCGTTAAGGTGGGCCAAATTGACTACCAGCCCGATAGACCACCTGCTATGACCTTTTCACTTTTTGGCGACAAATTTACCCGCCATTCAGGCATTACGCGCCTGATGGAGGATCTCAACGACGGCCTGCGCACCCCCGGGGCCATCATGCTCGGCGGCGGTAACCCGGCGCAAATCCCCGCGATGCAAGACTACTTCAGCACCCTGCTGGCAGAGATGCTCGAAAGCGGCAAAGCCACTGATGCCCTGTGCAATTATGACGGTCCGCAGGGCAAAACCGAGTTGCTCACCGCTCTGGCAGAGATGCTGCGTAACGAACTGGGCTGGGAGATCGGGCCACAGAATATTGCACTAACAAACGGCAGCCAGAGCGCATTTTTCTACTTGTTTAATCTGTTTGCCGGACGTCGTGCCGACGGCAGCACCAAAAAGGTGCTTTTCCCGCTGACGCCGGAGTATATCGGCTACGCCGATGCCGGTCTGGAAGAGGATCTCTTTGTTGCCGCGCGCCCCAATATCGAACTCCTGCCGGAAGGCCAGTTCAAGTATCACGTTGATTTTGAACATCTGCATATCGGTGAAGAGACCGGGATGATCTGCGTCTCCCGTCCGACCAACCCCACCGGCAACGTGATTACTGACGAAGAGCTGATGAAGCTCGACCTGCTCGCTAACCAGCACGGTATCCCGCTGGTAATTGATAACGCTTACGGCGTGCCTTTCCCGGGAATTATCTTCAGCGAGGCGCGCCCGCTGTGGAATCCGAACATCGTGCTGTGTATGAGCCTCTCCAAGCTGGGCCTGCCGGGCAGCCGCTGCGGGATTATCATTGCCAGTGAAAAGATCATCACCGCCATCACCAATATGAACGGCATTATCAGCCTCTCGCCGGGGGGCATCGGCCCGGCGATGATGTGCGAAATGATTAAGCGCAACGATCTGCTGCGCCTGTCAAATGAGATAATTAAGCCGTTTTACTACCAGCGGGTACAGGAGACGATCGCCGTCATTCGCCGCTATCTGCCGGAAGATCGCTGCCTGATCCACAAACCTGAAGGGGCAATTTTCCTCTGGCTGTGGTTTAAGGATCTGCCCATCACCACCGAGCTGCTCTACCAGCGCCTGAAACAGCGCGGCGTGCTGATGGTGCCGGGGGATTACTTCTTCCCGGGGCTGGATAAACCCTGGCCGCACACCCACCAGTGCATGCGTATGAACTACGTGCCGGAGCTGGAAAAAATCGAAGCCGGGGTGAAAATCCTGGCGGAAGAGATCGAGCGCGCCTGGCGCGAAGCGGCCTGAGCCCGCTCGGGTCAAATCCTGTGCGCTACGCGGAGTTGATATGCTCTTTGCAGTAGCGCCGCTTCCAGACCCCCGGCGTCAAGCCGGTGTGTTTGCGAAAAATCTGGCGAAAATAGCCCACCTCGTTAAAGCCGCAGCGGGTCGCCACCTCTTTTAAGGAGATGGCGTCGTTGAGCAGCAGCTTTTCGGCGGCCCTGACCCGCTGGCGATGGATAGCTTCGGTGAGGGTTAAATGGAATACGCGGCGAAAAACCCGCCCGAGGTAGTCGGCGTTGCAGTGCAGTTCTTTTGCCACCCGGGAGGTGCTGAGCGGCAGATGAAAGCTGGTGCCGATCAGCTGCCGCGCTTTCCAGGCCAGATTTACCCCCGCCTCGTCCTGCTGCTGCTCCGCCGTCAGAGAAATTTGCTGCAAGATCAACAGCAGCAGATACTCCAGCGCCGGGCTGCGCTGTAACTTCTCCTGCTCGGCCAGAAATTGCCTGAACAGCGAGATAACCGACTGGGGATCGCCGCTCTTCCCGTGCTGATGCACCGCAAGCGGCATCCCCCCCGTTTGACGCATGGCGCGTTCATCCACCTCGAAGTGTAGCCAGTAGAAGCGCAGATCGGCCGGAAAATCCTCCGTGCCCCTGTGCCGACGGCCAGGCCAGAGCAACAGGCTCTCGCCCGCCTGCACCGTAAAAACGGTATTCTCCTCCTGAATCGTTAACGTCCCCTTTTCGACAAAGATCGCCTCCCAGGAGGTGAGCTTGCGCGCCGGGTGGCGGCCAACGCCCCGGGAGATGAAATAGCCGCCGTTCTGCACCTTAAGCGGAAGCGCTATGGATAATTCGAGCATGGATATTCAATTTCTCGCTTAAAAAGGGGTGAAAGTGGACCTTGTTTATTGATTATTAACAGTTAATCCCCTTTCGTCCCGATCGAAATCACACTTTGGAGACGAGGTCGGAATCCTCACCTTTTTATACTTTTCCCTTCCCTTGTCGCCCCCGGCTTTCGGTGCAGAATGAAACGGGTACCCCGCAGTAACTCATATAAAAAATTTATTACCGAGGAGTTACCCTTATGACTTCCACACCGATTACGCAGACAGACATTGCCGGGCAGGCGGCTGACGAGCGCCTCTCCGTGCGTGAAAAAATAGGCTACGGCCTGGGTGATGCCGGCGGTACGGTCATTACCTGCCTGATCATGAACTTTCTCACCTTTTTCTATACCGATATCTTCGGCTTAACCCCGGCGCTGGTAGGCACGCTCTTTATCGCCCTGCGCGTGTTCGATGCCATCTCCGACCCGATCATGGGCGTGATTGCTGACCGCACCCAGAGCCGCTGGGGCCGCTTTCGCCCGTGGCAGCTGTGGGTCGCCCTGCCGATCGGCATTATCGGCGTGCTCACCTTCACCGTGCCGGACGCCGGCATGGGGGTCAAAATTGCCTGGGCCTTTGGCACCTACCTGCTGCTGTCGATGGGCTACACCGCCATCAACGTCCCCTACTGCGCCCTGATCAACACCATGACCACCCGCCACAGTGAAGTGATCGCCTGCCAGGCATGGCGCTTTGTCCTGTGCGGCGTGGCGGGCTTTCTGGTCTCGGTCGGCTTACCCTGGCTGGTGGCAGAGCTTGGCCAGGGCAACGCCGCACGGGGCTACCAGCTCGGCGTGGGGGTGCTGTGCGCCGTGGCGGTGGTGATGTTCCTCTGCTGCTTCTTCTGGGTGCGCGAGCGGGTGCCGCTGGCGCTGATGGGGAGATTCACCCTGCGCGAGCATCTTGCCGGGCTGCGTAAAAACGACCAGCTGCTGCTGATGCTGGTGATGTCCTTCCTGCTGATCAACGTCTTTAACATCCGCGGCGGCGGCTATATGTACTTCATCACCTACGTGCTGGAGGGCAGCACCGCCTATACCTCCCTGTTCTTCACCATGGTGACCTTCGCGGCCATTTTTGGCGCGATGATTGTGAACCTGCTGTCGCGCCGCATCGATACCGTCAGGCTCTACTCCACCACCAACCTGGTGCTGGCGGCGCTGGCGGTGGGAATGTGGTTCCTGCCTACCGGCCCGGCGTATCAGAGCCTGTGGCTGGCAGTGATCCTTGGTAACGGCATTATTCTCGGCTTTACCCTGCCGCTGCACTTCTCGCTGATGGCCTTTGCCGACGACTACGGCGAGTGGAAAACCGGGGTGCGCTCGTCCGGCATGAACTTCGCCTTTAACCTCTTTTTCATCAAGCTGGCCTGGGCCTCGAGCGCCGGGATCATCAGCCTGGTGTTTATTTTTGTGGCTTATCAGCCGGGCGCAGGCAACCAGACCCCCGCCTCACTAACGGGGATTACCACCATGGAAACCCTGCTGCCTGCCCTGTTCCACCTGCTGCTGGCGATCTCCCTTCGCTGGTGCAGGCTCAATAACCCAATGATGGCGCGCATAGCCACCGACCTGCGCCAGCGCCATGTTCAGTCCTGAGGAGTACACGATGTCCATAATGGAACCCGACCTGCACAAGTTAAAAATCAGCGATCCCTTTCTGGGTCAGTATCAGCAGCTGGTGCGCGATGTAGTGATCCCTTATCAATGGGATACGCTGAACGACCGCGTCAGCGAGGCCGAGCCGAGCCACGCCATCGCCAACTTCCGCATTGCGGCGGGTCTTGAGCAGGGCGAATTTTACGGCATGGTCTTTCAGGACAGCGACGTGGCGAAGTGGCTGGAGGCCGTCGCCTGGTCCCTGTGCCAGAAGCCGGACGCGGAGCTTGAGAGAACCGCCGACGAGGTGATCGCCCTGGTGGCGGCCGCCCAGTGCGACGATGGCTATCTCAATACCTACTTCACGGTGAAAGCGCCCAACGAGCGCTGGACCAACCTGGCGGAGTGCCACGAGCTCTACTGCGCCGGGCATATGATTGAAGCCGGGGTCGCCTACTTTCAGGGGACGGGCAAACGCAGCCTGCTGGAGGTGGTGTGCAAACTGGCGGACCATATCGACAGCGTCTTTGGCCCGCATGACCACCAGCTGCACGGCTACCCCGGTCATCCGGAGATCGAGCTGGCCCTGATGCGCCTGTACGATGTCACTCAGGAGCCGCGCTATCTGGCGCTGGCGAAATATTTCGTCGAAGCGCGCGGGACGCAGCCGCACTTTTACGACATTGAATATGAGAAGCGCGGCAGGACCTCTTACTGGAACACCTATGGCCCGGCGTGGATGGTAAAAGACAAAGCCTATAGCCAGGCCCACCAGCCCATCGCCGAGCAGCAAACCGCCATCGGCCACGCGGTGCGCTTTGTCTACCTGATGACCGGCGTCGCCCACCTGGCGCGCCTGAGCCAGGATGAGGGCAAGCGGCAGGACTGCCTGCGCCTGTGGAACAATATGGCGCAGCGCCAGCTGTACATCACCGGCGGGATTGGCGCCCAGAGCAGCGGCGAGGCCTTCAGCAGCGATTACGATCTGCCAAACGATACGGTCTACGCCGAAAGCTGCGCCTCTATCGGCCTGATGATGTTTGCCCGGCGGATGCTGGAGATGGATGCCAATAGCCAGTACGCCGACGTGATGGAGCGCGCGCTCTATAACACCGTACTGGGCGGCATGGCGCTGGATGGCAAACACTTCTTCTATGTGAACCCGCTGGAGGTGCACCCTAAGACTCTGGCCTTTAACCACGTTTACGACCATGTGAAGCCGGTTCGCCAGCGCTGGTTCGGCTGCGCCTGCTGCCCGCCCAACATCGCCAGGGTGCTGACCTCTCTCGGCCACTACATCTATACGCTGCGTGACGACGCGCTGTTTATTAATCTGTACGTCGGCAACAGCATGGCCTTCCCGGTGGGGGATAAAGAGTTGCAGTTGCGCATCAGCGGTAACTATCCGTGGCAGGAGCAGGTCACCATCGCCGTTACCTCTCCGGTTGCGGTGGAGCACACGCTGGCCCTGCGCCTGCCGGACTGGTGCGACGCGCCGCAGTTAACGCTTAACGGGGAGGTGCTCAGCGGCGAGGTGCGTCAGGGCTACCTTTACCTGCATCGCCGCTGGCAGGAGGGAGACACCCTGGTGCTCACGCTGCCGATGCCGGTGCGCCGGGTGTATGGCAATCCGCAGGTGCGCCAGCAGGCGGGTAAAGTGGCTATCCAGCGCGGGCCGCTGGTCTACTGCCTGGAAGAGGCCGACAACGGCGAGGGGCTGCATAACCTCTCCCTGCCGGCGAACAGCACATTCAGGGTCTTTGAAGGTAAAGGAATATTTGCCCATAAGATGCTGATCCAGGCCGAGGGCTACAGCCGTAACGTCGCGGAGCGCACGAGCCAGCCGCTGTGGCAATACGATCGTGCGCCCGCCGCGCCGCAGGCGAAAACCCTGACCTTTATCCCCTGGTTTAGCTGGGCGAACCGCGGCGAAGGGGAGATGCGGATCTGGGTGGACGAAGTGCAATGAATCGTTAGCAGGAAAACCTCAGCTATAGAAGTGCAATAAAAACAACCCGATTTATCTTTCGGGTTGTTTTTATTAGATATCGTTTAGTGCATATATGTGAGCTGTTTCTCGGAAATTATATTTTATCAAGCATGCAAAGCCATCATATTGAATATATTACGCATTAGTGTTATTCCATTAACACACACAGCGATGACAAGGGCTTATCATGGATTTTAATGAAAGGCTGAATGCCTTATCTAATAAGATAAAACAACAAATTAACTCTATCGAAACCGAAGAAGCAACCAAAAATGCTTTTGTAATGCCGTTTATTCATAATGTACTTGGCTATGATGTTTTTGATCCTACAGAAGTAACGCCAGAATTTGTCTGTGATATAGGCACAAAAAAAGGAGAAAAAATTGATTATGCAATAATGAAAAATAGCGAAGTACAAATTCTTATCGAATGTAAAAAGATAGGTGAGCCACTTAATATAAATCACGCCTCGCAACTGTTTAGATATTTCCATGTTACTAACGCGAGAATATCAATACTTACAAATGGGCAAATTTATAAATTCTTTACCGATCTCGACGCGCCTAACAAAATGGATGAAAAGCCATTTTTAGAGGTAGATTTACTGGAGATCGATGAAAATATTATCCCTGAGCTTAATAAATTGACAAAGACCTCTTTTGATCTTGAGTCAATTATCAATGCAGCTGGCGAACTGAAATATGTTAGCCAGATCAAGAAAATCCTTCATACACAACTTAATACACCTGAAGATGAGTTCGTTAAATTTTTTGCATCGCGTGTTTATGATGGCATCTTGACTCAGAAGGTAAGAGAACTTTTCCACAATCTAACCCGAAAAGCTGCCAGCCAATACATTAACGACCAGGTTAATGAAAGACTTAAATCCGCTATAACGGGCACAACGTCCATAAGTACAAATCCCGAACCAGAGATACATGACGATACTTCAATAAAGGGTGAAAGTGATGTAGTCACCACCCTTGAAGAGCTAGAGGGCTTTCATATAGTTAAAGCGATTACCAGAGCAGTACTTGACGCTCCACGCATAACTCATCGTGATAACAAAAGCTATTTTGGTATTCTGGTAGATGATAACAATCGTAAGCCTCTTTGCCGCTTGCACTTTAATCGCACACAAAAATATATAGGCCTTTTTGATATCGAAAAGAATGAAACACGCCATCCGATTGCTACTGTCGATGATATTTACTCATTTGCTGACATCCTTAAAGCAACGGCCGCACTATATACTTAATTAGTGTGAGGGCCGGTTTACTCCTCCATTAGTGGTGTAAAAAGTGGGTATAAACAGCGCTCCCCTTTTACCGGGGAGCGCCGCACTACCGGACTTCTCAGAACAGCCCGAGCGGTTTATCGGAGTAGCTCACCAGCAGGCACTTGGTCTGCTGGTAGTGCTCCAGCATCATCTTGTGGGTTTCCCGCCCGATGCCGGACTGTTTATAGCCCCCGAAGGCGGCGTGCGCCGGATAGGCGTGATAACAGTTGGTCCAGACGCGCCCCGCCTGAATACCACGCCCCATCTTATAGGCCAGATTGCCGTTACGGCTCCAGACCCCGGCGCCCAGCCCGTACTGCGTATCGTTGGCCAGCGCCAGCGCCTCGTCCATCGTTTTGAAGGTGGTTACCGCCAGCACCGGGCCGAAGATCTCCTCCTGGAAGACGCGCATGTCGTTTTTACCAAACAGGATGGTGGGCTCCAGATAGTATCCTTCATTCAGCTCGCCTCCAGGCTGCCTGCGCCGCCCGCCGGTTAAGAGGTCTGCCCCCTCTTTTTTACCGATATCGATATAGTTGAGGATGGTCTCCAGCTGGCCGTGGGAGACCTGCGCCCCCATCTGGGTCGCGTTGTCCAGCGGATTGCCGCTGCGAATCGACTCCACGCGGCGAATGGCGCGCTCCATAAAGCGTTCATAGATAGACTCCTGCACCAGCGCGCGGCTCGGACAGGTGCAGACCTCTCCCTGGTTAAAGGCAAAGAGGGCGAACCCCTCCAGGGCCTTATCAAAGAAGGCGTCCTCTTCGTCCATCACATCTTCGAAGAAGATGTTCGGGGATTTTCCGCCCAGCTCGAGGGTGACCGGGATAATGTTCTGGGTGGCGTACTGCATGATCTGCTGGCCCACTTCGGTGGAGCCGGTAAAGGCCACCTTGGCGATGCGCTTCGAGGTCGCCAGATATTCACCAATCTCTCCGCCCGCGCCGTTGACCACGTTCACCACCCCCGGCGGCAGCAGATCGCCAATCACCTCCATCAGCAGCAGCACCGAGAGCGGAGTCAGGCGCGCCGGTTTTAGCACCACGCAGTTGCCCGCCGCCAGCGCCGGAGCCATCTTCCAGCTCGCCATCAGCAGCGGGAAGTTCCACGGAATGATCTGCCCCACCACCCCCAGCGGCTCGTGGAAGTGATAAGCCACGGTGTCGCTGTCCACCTCGCTGATGCCCCCCTCCTGGGCGCGGATACAGGAGGCAAAATAGCGGAAATGGTCGATAGCCAGCGGCACATCGGCGGCCATGGTCTCTCGGATCGGTTTGCCGTTATCCCAGGTTTCGGCGGTAGCCAGTAGCTCCAGGTTCTGCTCCATGCGATCGGCAATTTTGAACAGCACGGCGGCGCGATCCTGCACCGAGGTGCGCCCCCACTGCTCTTTCACCTTGTGGGCCGCATCCAGCGCCAGGTCGATATCCCGCTTACCGGAGCTGGCGATTTCGCACAGGGGCTGGCCGGTAACCGGGGTTAAATTCTGGTAATACTCGCCGTCGGCCGGGGCAACCCAGTCGCCGCCGATAAAGTTGTCGTAGCGGGCTTTTAACTGAAGCGGGAAACCATACTCGCCGGGCAGAATGCGCGATGAGGGAGGATTATTTGTCATGGCCATCTCCTTGCGTGAACTCTCTTCAAAGGTAGACCGCGCTGGTGAATAATTCGCCAGTCGTCGCCCGCTTTGCGAGCCTCTTCACGCATTACCTTACTTTACGTTCCGTTTTTTGCCCTGAGCCATACTTACAGAGCACCCGTCTGAAGAGGTAAGGATAAATGCAGCTTTTTATCGGTTTTGACGTGGGCGGGACCCACATTAAACACGGCGTAATTGACGAGAACGGCAATGAACTTACGGAAGATCAGTTTGATACGCCGGAGGATGAAGAGACCTTCAGGCAAAAGTGGCGTGAGGTGGTCGAGGCATACCAGAAAGAGCATGAGATTGCCGGGATAGGCGTCAGCTTCCCCGGCCATATCAACACCCATACCGGCAAGGCGGCGAAGGCCGGCGCGCTGGATTATCTGGACAACGTTAATCTCTATGATCTGTTTTCTGAGCTAACCGACCTGCCCGTCACGGCGGAGAACGACGCCAACTGCGCGGCCCTCGGCGAGCTGTGGCGCGGCGCGGGGCGTGATTACGACCATTTCGTCTGCATCACCCTTGGCACCGGCATCGGCGGCGGCATCGTGGTAGGGGGCGATCTCTGGCGCGGCTCCCACTACCGCGCGGGGGAGTTCGGGGTCATGCCGGTCGGCAATAAGGGCGAGGGGATGCACGAAGTGGCCTCGGCGAAAGGGCTGATGACCGCCTGCCGCCGGGCGCTGGCGGTCTCAGAAGAGGAGATGCCGAAAGGCGAAGAGCTGTTCGAGCGCATGGAGAACGATCTGCATCTGCGCGAAGCGGTAGAAGAGTGGGCGCGCTTTCTCTCCCGGGGCGTCTACAGCGTCATCTCCATGTTTGACCCCCAGGTGGTGCTCATCGGCGGCGGGATCAGCGAGCAGAAGAAAATTTATCAACTGCTCGACAGACACCTTAAAACCTTTGACGAGTGGGAGGCGCTGCAGGTGCCCATCCTCCCCTGTGAACTGGGTAACCAGGCCGGCCGGCTTGGCGCCGTCTGGCTGGCTAAACAGTCTCTGAACCGCAAAAAGGATTAACGCGGCTTCGCCTCACTGGCAAAGAGCTGGGCATCGCGCAGCAGGTGGTCATTGCCCCGGCGGCGGGTAAAGCCGATGCGGTTAAAATACTCGAGGATCTGGATAGCCAGCTTACGGCCGATGTTCAGCCGGTCGCGGAAATCGGCCGCGCAGGTGGATCCCCGGGTCTGATCCAGCTCGCGGATCAGGTTGGCAAACGCGATGATGCGCTCGTTACGGTAATAACGATCTTTAACGATCGCCGTAATTAGCCCCTGCTGCGCCGCCTGCTTCAGCGTCTGGCGCATAGCCTGCTCGTCGGTGGCGGTTTCGCGGGCCAGATCGCGTACCCACCAGGGCTCATCGCCAAACAGCGCCTGCGCTTTTTGCCAGATGGCCTGCTGCTCTTCGGTAAAGCCCGCCTTGTGCTGCGGCAGGTGCAGCCAGCCGTGGTAGCTTTGCAGATCCCCGCTCTCGCGCATCCGCTCAATCAGCAGCAGCACCAGGGCTTCATCTTCCATCGGCAGCGCCATGCGCCGCAGCCGTTCACGCCCCGGCCCCGGCTCATCCTGATGCTGATGATGGTAGGTGGCGAGCGTTTCGAGGATTTTGCGCTGCCAGCGGGCGGCAATGGTCATGTTCAGCAGGCTGTATCCGGCCTGGATAAAGTCCGGCTGCCGGGCCAGCTCGCGCAGCCCTTCTCCGCTAAGCTGCCGCGCCCAGGCGAAGTCGACCAGATTCACCGCCCCGCGCTCAAGGTGGGTGAGCAGAGCGTCGCGATCGTTTTCTGCCCCGGCGAGCTGCGCCAGCCAGCTTAGATACTCCGGCTTACGCTTGCCGCGGCGCGGCGGATTGAGCGTAACCACCCGCGCCCCCGCCAGAGTGGTGCGCGCCGAGATATCCCGTAGCACCAGCCGGTCGTTATCGGCAAGCCATAGCGGAGTGTCCAGCACCAGCTCCGCCAGGTTGTTCTCCAGCAGCGAGACGCGCCCCGTCACGTGGCGGGCGGCGTGGTGGATATGCAGCGGCTGCCACTGGCTTAACGCCGTTTCGCCCTGCAGGGCGACAATCACCCGGCTGAAGGGCTCGGGCGGCGCGTCCGCCAGCAGCCAGTCGCCCCGGTTCAGCTGCTCTTTCCCCGCATCACCCACGATATTCAGGGCGATGCGCTGCCCGGCATGGGCCTGTTCTACCGGCTGATTCTGGGCGTGCAGGCCGCGCACGCGCATGCTCTTGTTAACCCCGGTCAGCCACAGGCTGTCGCCCACCCGCACCTCGCCGGAAAGCGCCGTGCCGGTTACCACCAGCCCCGCCCCTTTCACGGTGAAGGCCCGGTCGATAGCCAGACGAAAACGCTGCTGGCCCGCCAGTTCGCGGGCCGGAAGCTGTTGCAGATGGCTGCGTAGGGCATCGATACCGCGCCCTTCGGTGGCGACGGTGACAAACAGCGCTGCATCACCAAAGCCATATTCCGCCAGGGTGGCTTGCACCTCGTCGCGCACCGCCGCTACGCGGGCGTCATCGACGCGATCGGCTTTGGTCAGGGCCACCGTCAGCTGCGGATTGCCGGTCAGCTGCAGGATGTGCAGATGTTCACGGGTCTGGGCCATCACTCCATCGTCGCAGGCCACCACCAGCAGGGCGTGGTCGATACCCCCCACTCCGGCCAGCATATTTGAGAGAAACTTTTCGTGCCCGGGCACGTCGATAAACCCCAGCACGCGACCATCCGGCTGCGGCCAGTAGGCATAACCCAGATCGATGGTCATGCCGCGCTTTTTCTCCTCCGGCAGGCGGTCGGCATTCACGCCGGTGAGGGCCTGCAGCAGAGTGGTTTTGCCGTGGTCAACGTGACCGGCGGTGGCAATAATCATTTCAGCAACATCTCCAGAAACAGTGCTTCATCTTCCAGACAGCGTAAATCGAGCCACAGGCGCCCCTCTTTAATGCGGCCAATCACCGGCACCGGCAGCGCGCGCCAGCGTGAGGCCAGCGCTTCAAGCACGCTGCCGCGGCCATCGCGCGGGGTAAAGGTCAGCGCCGCGCCGGGCAGGCGATCCACGGGCAGCGAGCCGCTGCCGGGCTGCGAGAGGCAAGGCTCGACGCGAATCTCAAACTCGGGGTAGTGCGGCACAAGGCGCGGTTGCAGCCGCTCCCCCAGCGCGTGCAGCGTGGCGGCGTCGCGGCTCAGCAGGCGCAGGGTGGGCAGGCGCTCTGCCAGCTTCTCCGGATGCAGATAGAGCCTGAGCGTCGCTTCCAGCGCGGCAAGGGTCATTTTATCGGCACGCAGGGCGCGCTTCAGCGGGTGCTGCTGGAGTCGGGCGATCAGCTCGCGTTTACCGACGATGATCCCCGCCTGCGGGCCGCCGAGCAGCTTGTCACCCGAGAAGCTCACCAGGCTGACGCCGGCGGCAATCAGCTCCTGGGGCATCGGTTCTTTTGGCAGGCCGTACTGGCTGAGATCCACCAGCGAGCCGCTGCCGAGGTCGCTGACTACCGGTATGTTCATCTCCTGACCCATCTGCGCCAGCTCGGCTTCGCTCACGGCGTGGGTAAAGCCCTCGATGGCGTAGTTGCTGGTGTGGACTTTCATCAGCAGGGCGGTGTTTTCATTGATTGCCGCACGATAATCTCTGGCGTGGGTGCGGTTGGTGCTGCCCACTTCCCGCAGGCTGCATCCCGCCTGGAGCATGACGTCGGGGATGCGGAACGACCCGCCGATCTCCACCAGCTCACCGCGCGATACCACCACCTCTTTCTGGCTGGCCGTGGCCGCCAGCATCAGCAGCACCGCCGCCGCGTTGTTATTCACAATGCAGGCATCTTCGGCTCCGGTCAGCTGGCACAGCAGCTCCGCCAGAGGGCGATCCCGGTGGCCGCGCCCGGCGCCGTCCAGATCGTACTCCAGGGTGACCGGCTGGCGCATCGCCTGGCTGACCGCGGCCACCGCCTCTTCCGCCAGCAGCGCCCGTCCCAGGTTGGTGTGCAGCACCGTGCCCGTCAGGTTGATCACCGGGCGCAGCCCCTGCGATCCGTTTGCTGCCAGCCGCCTGGCCACCTCCTGCCCCCAGTCGTCGCACCACTGGGGTAGCCCCTGCTGCTGGCGGATATGCTCCCGGGCTTCCGCCTGCAGCAGGCGCAGCGTCTCTACCGTGCGGGTATGGCCAAAGTGTTCAACGATGGGGATGAATCGGGCGTCGCGAAGCAAACGGTCGGTGGCGGGAAGCTGGCTGTAAAGTGCGTGCTGAGTCGTCATGAAAAGGCCTGGCGGTTGGGTATCTTCCCCCCTCCCGACGGGAGAGGGAGTCAATGTGAGTCAGGATTGTACAGCGTCCGGCCAGGAAGTGTTATAGCCCACATCAAGCCTTTGGCGGTTCGGTGCGGGCAAAGCTTTCGCGCTGGAAGTGGGTTTCGGCCAGTTTCACCAGCAGCGGGCGATCGACACACCAGCCCGGCGAGACGCGACGGAAGTTAAGGTAGCCGATGGCACAGGCGATGGCGATGGTCGCCAGGTTGACGCTGTCGGCGGCGATTTTGCCTTCCCGCAACAGGGTTTCGCACCAGTCGAGGCTGCGGCTGATTTTTTCGCGCTGGCGCAACAACTCGCTTTCAGACTGCTGCGCCGGCGGACGGGCCTGCTCGCGCACCGAGGCCAGCCCCGCGTCCATAATGCCGTCCGCCAGGGCTTCAATCTGGCGCACATAGAGTGCCGCCTTCGGATCGCGCGGCACCATGGCCGGGGCAATATCCAGCTGCTCGATATACTCGGCAATGATCGGCGAGTCGAACCAGTGCTCGCCCTCGTCGGTGACCAGCGCCGGCACTTTCCCCAGCGGGTTGTACTGCGCTATCCCGGTATCGGGGTTATAGGGCTGCTCGTTGATAAATTCGAAGGTGATGCCCTTTTCCAGCAGGAGAATCGAGATTTTCCGCACGAAGGGGCTGGTATAACTGCCGATAAGTTTCATTGCCTTGTCCTTTTCGCCAACAAAAGGATAAGTATGGCTCAGGCCAAAAGAAAAGGCAGTGAGTCAGTTACAAGACGTTGTACCTGCGCGCAACGGATGGCGGTACAGCCAGGCAGAGTTGGCGCCAGATCACACCTGGACAAATCCGTATAAAAATAAATTGTGATTTTTGTCACGAATCAGAAACAAAACGGCGACATGATAATGTGATCAATTTCACATTTGCGGGGTGAATATGCCACTTTTTTGACCGCTGTATTTTTTTCACACACGACATTTGTGACGAAGATCACTTCAATAATCGTCGACCCCCCTACATTTACGTGACTGAGATCACACAAAATTTCACTCGCTGGACACCTGAACGATTCAGTGCCAGATTTCACGCATCAGAACAGGGTTGGGCTACCGCTGACACCGCATTAACAACAAACCTCGGGCTACATGCCTGCGTACACAGAAGAAGGGGTGTTTTATGTCATCCGATTTTAAGATCAAAGTACAAAGCTTTGGTCGTTTCCTCAGCAACATGGTGATGCCAAATATCGGCGCGTTTATCGCGTGGGGTATCATCACTGCGCTCTTTATTCCAACAGGATGGTTGCCGAACGAAACGCTGGCGAAGCTTGTTGGTCCGATGATTACTTACCTGCTGCCGCTGCTCATCGGTTATACCGGTGGTCGTCTGGTGGGCGGCGATCGCGGCGGCGTGGTGGGTGCAATCACCACCATGGGCGTTATCGTCGGTGCGGATATGCCGATGTTCCTCGGCGCGATGATTGCCGGTCCGCTGGGCGGCTGGGCGATTAAGAAATTCGACGTCTGGGTTGATGGCAAAATCAAATCCGGCTTCGAAATGCTGGTGAACAACTTCTCCGCGGGCATCATCGGGATGATCCTCGCGATTCTGGCGTTCCTCGGCATTGGCCCGGCGGTTGAAGTGCTCTCCAAACTGCTGGCAGCGGGCGTTAACTTTATGGTGGCACACGACATGCTGCCGCTGGCGTCCATCTTTGTTGAACCGGCGAAAATCCTGTTCCTCAACAACGCCATTAACCACGGTATCTTCTCGCCGCTGGGTATTCAGCAGTCTCATGACCTCGGCAAGTCTATCTTCTTCCTGATTGAAGCTAACCCGGGTCCGGGGATGGGCGTACTGCTGGCCTATATGTTCTTTGGTCGCGGCAGCGCTAAACAGTCTGCTGGCGGCGCGGCTATCATCCACTTCCTGGGTGGTATCCACGAGATTTACTTCCCGTACGTGCTGATGAACCCGCGTCTGATCCTGGCCGTTATCCTCGGCGGTATGACCGGCGTCTTCACCCTGAGCGTGCTGAACGGCGGCCTGGTTTCTCCGGCTTCTCCGGGCTCTATCCTGGCAGTGCTGGCCATGACCCCGAAAGGTGCCTACTTCGCCAACATCGCTGCAATCTTTGCTGCCATGGCGGTCTCCTTCGTGGTCTCTGCCATCCTGCTGAAAACCAGCAAGGTGAAAGAAGAGGACGATATCGAAGCGGCCACCCGTCGTATGCAGGACATGAAAGCGGAATCTAAAGGCGCAGCGACGCCGCTGAGCGCCGGTAGCGTCTCTAACGACCTGAGCCACGTGCGTAAAATTATCGTTGCCTGCGATGCCGGTATGGGCTCCAGCGCAATGGGCGCGGGCGTGCTGCGCAAGAAGGTGCATGATGCGGGCCTGAGCAATATCTCCGTCACCAACAGCGCTATTAACAGCCTGCCGGCGGACGTTGACCTGGTCATCACCCACCGGGATCTGACCGAGCGCGCCATGCGCCAGGTACCGCAGGCGCAGCATATCTCCCTGACCAACTTCCTCGACAGCGGCCTGTACACCAGCCTGACCGAACGCCTGGTGGCGGCGCAGCGCCATGAAGATAACGAAGTGAAGGTGCGTTCCAGCCTGCAGGACAGCTTTGACGAGAGCAATGCGCACCTGTTCCGCCTGGGCGCGGAGAACATCTTCCTCGGCCGTACCGCCAGCACCAAAGAAGAGGCGATTCGCTTTGCCGGCGAGCAGCTGGTGAAGGGTGGCTACGTGCAGCCGGAATACGTTGAAGCTATGCTGGAGCGCGAAAAGCTGACCCCAACCTATCTGGGCGAATCCATCGCGGTGCCGCACGGTACGGTTGAAGCGAAAGATCGCGTGCTGAAAACCGGCGTAGTGTTCTGTCAGTACCCGGCAGGGGTGCGCTTCGGTGAAGAAGAAGATGACATTGCCCGCCTGGTGATTGGTATCGCCGCGCGTAACAATGAGCACATTCAGGTCATCACCAGCCTGACCAACGCCCTGGATGACGAGACCGTTATCGAGCGTCTGGCCAACACCACCAGCGTGGAAGAAGTGCTGGCACTGCTGAACAAGTAATTGCGTTCCCCCCTCTCCCATCGGGAGAGGGTTAGGGTGAGGGGTAAGCCTCACCCCAGCCCTCTCGGGTAACAACATTGAAAAGGTTAACACTATGAAAGCATTACATTTTGGCGCAGGTAATATTGGTCGTGGTTTTATCGGCAAGCTGCTGGCAGACGCGGGTATCGAACTGACCTTCGCCGATGTGAACCAGACGGTCCTGGATGCCCTGAATGCCCGTCATAGCTATCAGGTGCATGTGGTCGGTGAAAATGAGCAGGTGGATACCGTTACCGGCGTTAACGCGGTCAGCAGCATTGGCGATGAGGTTATCGACCTGATCGCAGAGGTTGATCTGGTGACCACCGCCGTAGGCCCGGTAGTGCTTGAGCGTATTGCGCCGGCCGTCGCTAAAGGTCTGGCAAAACGTAAAGCGCAGGGTAACGAGGCCCCGCTCAATATCATCGCCTGTGAAAACATGGTGCGCGGCACCACCCAGCTGAAAGGCCACGTGCTGGCAGCGGTGGCAGAAGAAGATAAAGCCTGGGTAGAAGCGCACGTGGGCTTTGTGGACTCTGCCGTAGACCGTATTGTGCCACCTTCTGCCTCTGCGACTAACGATCCGCTGGAGGTCACCGTTGAAACCTTCAGCGAGTGGATCGTCGATAAAACCCAGTTTAAAGGCGCGCTGCCGACCATTCCCGGTATGGAGCTCACCGATAATCTGATGGCGTTTGTCGAGCGCAAACTCTTCACGCTGAACACCGGGCATGCTATAACCGCCTACCTCGGAAAACTGGCCGGTCATCAGACCATCCGTGACGCAATCCTCGATGAGAAGATCCGCACGGTGGTGAAAGGCGCCATGGAAGAGAGCGGCGCGGTGCTGATCAAACGCTACGGCTTCGATGCCGACAAACATGCGGCCTACATTCAGAAAATCCTCGGACGTTTTGAAAACCCGTATCTGAAAGATGACGTTGAGCGCGTCGGCCGTCAGCCGCTGCGTAAGCTGAGCGCGGGCGACCGCCTGATCAAACCGCTGCTGGGCACCCTGGAGTATGGTCTGCCGAACGGCAACCTGGTGAAAGGCATTGCCGCCGCCATGCACTACCGTAGCGAAGAGGATCCGCAGGCACAGGAGCTGGCGCAGCTGATTGACGCTAAGGGTCCACAGGCCGCGCTGGCGCAGGTTTCCGGCCTGGATGCCAACAGTGACGTGGTGCTGGAGGCGGTGAACGTTTATAACGCAACCAAATGATGATGCAGGAACTGGCGCAGGTCATCCTGCGCCCGGATGATAGATTGTCAGATATGCAGGCAATAATGGAAGAAACCCAGGCCTTTGAAAACCGCGTGCTTGAACGTCTGAATGCTGGCAAAACTGTACGAAGTTTCCTGATTTCCGCCGTCGAGCTGTTGAGCGAGGCCGTGAATATCCTGGTGCTTCAGGTGTTTCGCAAAGACGATTATGCGGTGAAATATGCAGTAGAACCGTTGCTTGACGGCGACGGGCCGCTGGGCGATTTATCCGTACGCCTGAAGCTGATTTATGGTCTTGGGGTGATTAGCCGCGCGGAGTATGAAGACGCCGAACTGTTGATGGCTCTGCGGGAAGAGCTGAATCACGACGGCAATGAATACCACTTTACCGACGACGAGATCCTCGGGCCGCTGGGCGAGCTCCACTGCGTCTCTGCCCTGCCCCCGGCGCCGCAGTTTGATACCAGCGATGCCGAGCTGTACGCCATGCAGAAGCTGCGTTACCAGCAGATGGTGCGCTCCACCATGGTCCTCTCCCTGACTGAGCTGATTTCCCGGATCAGCTTAAAAAAAGCGTTTCAGAAGTAAGCCTGCGTACATTGGTGTATCCTTCCCTGTAATCTCCCCCTGTTTTTAGAGCTATATGTGATGAAAGAAGTCGAAAAGAACGAAATTAAACGCCTGAGCGACCGCCTGGATCTGATCCGCCACCAGCAGGCCGGCCTCTCGCTGGTTGACGCTGCGGAGAAATACGCCGAGCTGGAAAAAGAGATCGCCACGCTCGAAACCGAGATCGAACGTCTGCGCAACGTCAAAGGCCAGAAGCTAAGCAAAGAGGCGCAAAAGCTGTCGGACATGCCTTTCAAGCGCGCTATCACTAAAAAAGAGCAGGCCGACATGGGCAAGCTGAAGAAGAGCGTGCGCGGCCTGGTGGTGGTTCACCCCATGACCGAGTTGGGGCGTGAAATGGGGCTGAAAGAGATGACGGGTTTTTGTAAGACCGCCTTTTAATCTGCCTGACCTCTGCCCGGCGGGCAGAGGTTTTCTCAGTTATAGATCAAATTAAAGGTCGCCATCGCGTCCGCTTTCCCCGGCGAGATGTTCTCTTCCGTCTGGATATACTTCGCTTCAAACGAATAGCTTTGCGTGGTGTTGTTGCCGCTTTGTCCCAGCTCCGGCACCTGCTGCGTATTCCACTCGACAACCTGCCCCTGCGCCTGACCCGTATTGTCACCATATATAAGCTCAATGCCGACGCCGCTGGCGCTATCTACCTGCTTTGTCAGCGCCAGCGCTTTGTTATTGGCGGGCGCGGTTTCACCAAAAAAGCCGATCTTCACCGCGGTGTTATTTTCGCAGTTCACCGGAATAGTAAACTGGCCGCCCCCGGCGGTGGAGCCCACGCCGTTAAATTCGCTGACGTTGACGGTCCCCATGGCAACGGGGATGACGGGCGAGCCGACCAGACAGCTGGTGCGTCTGGCGGTAAAGCTGGCAAGACTTAGCTCCACCTGTCCGGCGACAAGGCTGGCGCTATTCGGGCCGTCCCCCGCCTGTAAAACCACCTGCCCGACCTTCTGCTCCTGCGTATTAGCGTTATCGTTAGCCATCGGGTTGTCGGTCGGAATTTTATAAAACACCACGTAGAACTGCAGCTGGTAGCTGGTGGCATTGGAAAAGGCCGCGTTTTGCGACGAATCGCAGATGCGCAGGGACTCTCCATTATCTATGGTATTTTTATCCCCGATATAGCGCACGTCGCTGCCGCCGCAATATTGCGGTTCGCGTAAGCCGATCGCATAGCCAATGCCGGGGATCTGCGTTTGATAGATATGGCGCAGCGAGCCATCCTCTGCCGTGACGGTGTGAACGGCGATGTCTGATTCAATAAAACCGATGCTGCGCCAGGCATCCTGGCTACCTTCACAGTTATAAAAGTCAGAACCCGTTGAGGGGATGGGCGGTGAGATGGCGCTCCAGTCGGCGGCGCCCGGCGCATAGCCAATGGTGTAGGGAACCTGCACCACCCACTGGCTCTTCGTTGTACGGCAGGTTGATGCCGCATGGGCATGGAAGCTTAGCATCCCAAACAGTGAAAGCAGGCCCACGTAGATCGCCCATTTCAGTAAATTTCGCATGATGTTCCTCTAGTGACACTCAAGAGAGAGGGTGGCGATACCCGGCGCCATTTGCGCGGCGCCCAGTTTGAAAGGAGACTGGCACTGACGCTTCTCGCCATCTTCCTGCCAGCTTACGCGCAGGGTACCGTGCTCCGGGACACCGCTCAGATAGGCCTGGCCGCCGTCACCCACCATCCCCTGAGCAACATCACCGTTCTTTTCCAGCTCAACCACCAGCGCCTGCGAGCCAAAGGGCAGCGGCTTACCGCGGTAGCGCAGGGAGAAGAGCACGCGATAACCGATATGCGTCTGGTAATTCGCCAGCACCACCGCGCCGCTGGTAGGGATCACCGTTACTCCGCTTTTTTCGATATCCACATTCTCATCCAGAGTTGCCGTATCCAGATTGATGGTGTTTTTGTGATAGGCCGACATAGACGGCATCACCGCATAGCCCCGGCTATCGGTATGAATATTGCTGAACCCTTCCGGCTGGACGTTAGCCGCACCCGGTACCCGCAGCAGGGCAACGGTTTCGCCAAGGGGCGGGCTCAGTGTGACGCCGTACTGGGTGGCGACTACGCCGCCGGTGAGACCGAGGCTCATATTGCTGCCGCTACGGCTGTGGTCGTAACCAAGGCTGGCGTTGCCGTACCCGCCGTTGTACTGCAGGGCCAGGCTGGTGCTGTCGTTCTGTCCGTTGCTGGACATGCTCTGCTGCAGGCTGTAGTTCAGGTTGCGGTTTTCCAGCGCGCTGCCGTTGAGCGACACCTGCTGGCTGGTCGCGCCATGATTGTTCTGGTTAACGAAGTAGCTCACCGAGCTGTCCGGGAGCCATTTGCCGAGCGGGATATTGACGTTGAACGAGAGGGTTCGATCCGGCCGCCCCGTGCGGGCGGAGTCGGTGTAGTAGTAGCCCGCCCCCCAGGAGATCCCTTGCCAGCTGGAGTACCAGCCGATATGAATGGTTTTATCCTGGCCGCTGGTATGCCAGTAGTCCTGCATCCAGGCGGAGATATTCAGGCCCCCCAACCGGCCAAGCGACTGGTTGATGGTAATCTGGGAGCGGCTGCGGCGGTTATAAAGCTGGAGCGATGGCGTATCGGACTGGTTCAGCTCGCTGAATTCATAATAGTTGCGTGAGGCATAGCGGTAGCTGGCGAGGTTAAAGGCGGTGCCGATAGTGCTGAAATCCTTCTGATACTGCACACGCCAGGCCTGCCCCACCGCCTGCTTGCCGTTGGGCAAACGGCTTTTGGCAATGGTGTCGTCAACCCCCAACGAGCCGAAGGCGCCAAAGCCGCGGCCAATGCCGAGCGCGGCGGCCTGATAGTTATCCGCTGCCCGCACGCCGCCATAGACCGTCATCTGCGAAGGCAGACCGTAAAAGAAAACCCCTTCCAGGAAATCGGGGGTCTGCACGTCGCCAGCGCCCGAATGAAAACGTCCGGCGTTAAGGCTGTATTTAAAATGCCCCTGACGCAGCATAAAAGGCACGGCGGAATAGGGCTGGGTAAAAACGCGCTTCGAGCCGTCGCTTTCGGTGACCGTGACCTGCAGATCGCCGCTTTGCGCGCCGGGGTAAAGATCGTTGATAACAAAAGGTCCGGCGGCCACCCAGGTTTCATAGATCTGATAGCCATTCTGGCTGATGGTCACTTTGGCAAAGCTGTGCGCTACCCCGCGAATGGTGGGGGCGAAGCCGCGCTCGCTATCGGGGAGCATGCTTTCGCTGGAGGCGAGCTGCACCCCGCGAAAGGCGACGCTGTCGAACAGGTCCCCCGCAGTCCAGGCATCGCCGACGCGTAGCTGGCTGGCCAGGCTGCGAATATCCCTTGTAAGCCAGGTACTCTGGGATTGCCAGCGATCGCCGCCCTCTTCGCTGTGGCTCCAGGCAGAGGTGTTGCGCAGCCGCCAGGGGCCCAGATTCAGGCCGTTGCGCAGGCTCAGATAGCTGGATGTGGTCTCGCCTTCGCCTCGCTGTTGGGCCGATGCGCCCGAGAGGCTGTAGTCCACAAACGCCGCCGGGATACCGTCATCCCACTTTGACGGCGGCACGTAGCCGCGGCTGCGGCTTACCATCGCCGCCTGAGGGATACTGAGTGAAAGCCGCTGCTGGCTAAAATCGTATTTGGCTCTGGCGGCCGGAATGAAATCCCCGATACGGGTGAAGGTTTCGCCCTCATGCAGGCGCGAAAATGCCGGAATAGCGCTGACGTTCACACCTAGTCCGGCCAGCAGATCAACGGTAAAGACCGGCTGTAGCTCGCCCTTTTCTTCGACGAAGGTGACGATCTGCTTCTGCTCTTCCTGCTGATTAATTACCACGGTGACGGACCAGGTGCCGGGCATCTGCCCGCCCTGGCGCGAGAAGTAGTGCAGATCCGCCATCTTTTGCTCTGAGGTCGAAAGCTCCAGCGCCGCGGGATCGAAATAGTCCTCCGCGAAGCCCGTGCGGCTGAAGCTCAGCATCAGCAGCACAGCGATCGGCGCATAGCGAAACCGGCGGGCAGTCATGGTGTTACAGCGGTTGTGAATGGGTTTGAGTTATACCGCCAAAATCGTTAATGGCGGACCAGGTAACGCTACCCGATGCCGCAACAGGCCACTCGCGGCTCTGCCCTGGGGCAATCATCCCCGGCTCTGCAATCTCTTTTCCAGCCACCTTCAGGCTGTAAAACGACACGTAATAAGGGGTGGGGTTAGTGGCTTTGATGCCTTTGCCGCTGCGGGTAAAGGTCAGTTTCTCCCAGGCCGTCGCCGGATCGCCCGCCAGGTGCGCCGGGCGGTAGAAGATTTTAAATTTGGACTTTATGTTTACCTGCAGCTCGTTGTCACCGTCTTTCGGCTTAGGCGCAATGGCTTTAATGTCGAGCCAGAAAACCGACTCCCGATCGTTTGGCAAAGGCGTGCCGGTATACTGAATACGCAGCATATTGGTCTGATCCGGATCGAGGCGGAATAACGGCGGAGTGACGATAAAAGGGGCGGAATTTTTATTATTCGGCACATCACCCTCGACCCATGACTGAATAAGATAGGGCTTAATACCTTCTTTATTTGCAACCGAAAACGCCACCTCCTTTTTATTTTCTGGGTATACAATCCGTGTTCCACCCATAACAACACCGGCGGACGCCGATGCAGAACTCACCATTACTGCGGCGAGCACAATATGCGATAAACATTTCATCATTTTTATCTCTGGAGGTGGCTAAAAAAGAAATTAATCAGTTATAAACCATCAGGAAGTTAGAGACGGCATTAACGTGACCTGCCGTTACGGCATCGCTACCGGTTTTGGCGAGGCTGGCATAGAAGGTTAATTCTGCCTTGCCATCACTCCCGCGATCCACAGTATCTGAAACCTCGCCGGGTGCAATTGCCGTGTTTTGGTCATCGTTGTAAAGTTTCACCCCTAAACCTGTCGCTGTGTCTTCGACCGGGTTTAATTTCAGCAGAGTGCTGTTATTTGTGTCTTTGGTCCCGTCAAATAATACGGCAACTTTTTTAACAGAATCCGGGCAGTTCTCAACGTTGATTTTAAATTCAGTCGGTGAAGTTTCGGTATGATCATCGAAGTAGTTCACCGCCCATGTACCGAGGTTAACACTATTGCTTTGAGACCCGGTCGTTACTTCACAGGAGTCGATGGTTACTTCACCATGGAAGTTAATCACGCCACCGGCGCCCTGAGTACGATCCGCGAGTTTGGTGTCAGCCGCAGATACTACAGATGAAGACAGTACCAGACCCGTCGCGAATATCGCGAGCGCCACTTTTTTGAGTTTCATTTGAAAGACCTATCCTCTGTAACTTAAACAGATATATAAAGTTGTGCCAGATAAAATATCAGCTATGAGGGTTGTCAGGCGCCACTGGAGGGTAAATAGAGTTGGTGACGCAACCTCATACTATTAAGAGGGTCCATCCCACTAAGGTAATCCCTGGTTTCTTAACTAACCGTAAGAAATCATTTTCATTGAAAGGTAAAAGTTGAGTGCTTTCTATAAATTCTGAAAACTAAATCGCGACTTAAATAATCGCCGCAACGTTTTATGCAATAAATGTTAGAACATTTACATTTATGCGTCTACGTCAAAATTTGCCTTTAGGATACTTGTTTATATTTTATTGACATACTTTTAAGCGTTATTTTTAACATTAATTTCCATTTTTTAACACAACCCGGAAGGCCTTTTTCCTTACCAGCCTATCATTACCCTATGTTACCGTTAACATAGCCAGGTATATTTCGTAAAGAAACCAAATTAAAATCGGCCTTGCAGATAAATCTTAGGTAATAACGCTTGCAGACAAGGGTACCACCACTGTTGGCAGGGTTATAAGACCGACAGTCAATTGTTATGTCAGGTTAATAAGATTGTTAATTTTTAACTATAAAGATAATTTTATGCTAAAAGAAAGCAAAAGCACTTTTGACCAAAAAAATCTGAAAAAAAATTAAACCGCGAAAAAATAAGAACAGTTGCGTAACCTGACGTTAATTACTCATTAAACAAATAACGTGCATCATATTCAAAATTAATCATCACTTATTACTTTAATGCGCATAAATAAACATTACGTTTCTGCATAAGAACCATACTTTTTTTGCTCCGCGACGTTAGCTGCCCACCATGCCGGGAAGTAAAAATTCCCATCCCCCTGACACCATTGGTCCTACCAATCCCTGAAATTTTGAACCTCGCTTCACATAACCGCTTTCCTGCATCACAAATTAATTGCTCATCTATAACATCTGGTTAACCATTCATTGTCATTAACCCTACATCACACTATTGGCAGGACCACTTTTACAGAGCATGCAGCAGAGATGAGCAGAGACTCACCGATATGCAAAATCTGTGGTCCTCGGGAGACCTGCAATGAGCCTCTGGCAACAAAACTACGATCCGGCCGGAAATATCTGGCTGTCGAGCCTGATCGCATCGCTACCCATTCTGTTCTTCTTCTTTGCGCTGATTAAGCTCAAGCTGAAGGGATACCTGGCCGCGACCTGGACCGTGGCTATCGCCCTGCTGGTGGCGCTCTTCTTCTATAAAATGCCGGTCGATCGCGCGCTGCCGTCCGTGGTGTATGGCTTCTTCTACGGCCTGTGGCCGATTGCGTGGATCATTATTGCCGCGGTCTTTGTCTATAAAATCTCGGTGAAGACCGGGCAGTTCGACATTATTCGCTCGTCAATACTCTCCATTACCCCGGACCAGCGCCTGCAGATGCTGATTGTTGGCTTCTCTTTTGGCGCGTTTCTGGAAGGGGCCGCAGGGTTTGGCGCGCCGGTGGCGATCACCGCCGCCCTGCTGGTCGGCCTGGGCTTTAACCCGCTCTACGCCGCGGGACTGTGCCTGATCGTCAACACCGCGCCGGTCGCCTTTGGCGCGATGGGCATCCCGATCCTGGTGGCCGGGCAGGTTACCGGGCTGGACAGCTTTGCCATCGGCCAGATGGTAGGCCGCCAGCTGCCGTTCCTGACCATCATCGTGCTGTTCTGGATCATGGCGATTATGGATGGCTGGCGCGGCGTGAAGGAGACCTGGCCCGCGGTGATGGTGGCTGGCGGCTCGTTCGCTATCGCCCAGTACCTCAGCTCAAACTTTATCGGGCCGGAGCTGCCGGACATTATCTCTTCGCTGGTATCGCTGGTGTGCCTGACGCTGTTCCTCAAGCGCTGGCAGCCGGTACGTATCTTCCGCTTCGGTGATATGGGCGCCTCGCAGGTGGATATGACCCTGGCCCGCACCAAATATACCCCCGGCCAGATTATCCGCGCCTGGTCACCGTTCCTGTTCCTTACCGCAACGGTCACCCTGTGGAGCGTGCCGCCGTTTAAAGCGCTGTTTGCGCCCGGCGGCGCGCTGTACGACATGGTAATTAACATTGCCGTGCCCTTCCTCGACAAAACGGTGGCCCGTATGCCACCGGTGGTGCACGAGGCCACGCCATACGCAGCGGTTTATAAGTTCGACTGGTTCTCGGCTACGGGTACGGCAATCCTGTTTGCGGCTATCCTTTCCGTAGTATGGCTGCGTATGAAGCCGGCCGCGGCAATCCAGACCTTTGCCGCCACCATTAAAGAGCTGTTGCTGCCGATTTACTCCATCGGGATGGTGCTGGCCTTTGCGTTTATCTCAAACTACTCGGGGCTCTCCTCCACGCTGGCGCTGGCGCTGGCCCACACCGGCCATGCCTTTACCTTCTTCTCGCCGTTCCTCGGCTGGCTGGGGGTGTTCCTGACCGGGTCAGATACCTCGTCTAACGCGCTGTTTGCCGCCCTGCAGGCCACCGCCGCGCAGCAGATTGGGGTGTCGGACCTGCTGTTAGTGGCGGCCAATACCACCGGCGGCGTTACCGGGAAGATGATCTCGCCCCAGTCGATCGCCATTGCCTGCGCCGCGGTGGGGCTGGTGGGTAAAGAGTCGGACCTGTTCCGCTTTACGGTGAAACACAGCCTGATTTTCACCTGCATGGTTGGGGTCATCACCACCCTGCAGGCTTACGTACTAACCTGGATGATCCCATGATAGTGATGCCCAGACGCCTGTCCGACGAGATCGCCTCTCGCGTTCGGGCGCTGATAGAAGAGTTACAGCTGGAGCCGGGCATGAAATTGCCCGCCGAGCGCCAGCTGGCCGCGCAGCTCGGCGTGTCGCGTAATTCACTGCGCGAAGCGCTGGCGACGCTGGTGAACGAAGGGGTGCTGCTGAGCCGTCGCGGCGGCGGCACCTTTGTGCGCTGGCAGCACGAAGACTGGTCCGGGCAGAACATCGTCCAGCCGCTGAAGACGCTGCTCGAGAACGATCCCGACTACAGCTTCGATATTCTCGAAGCCCGCCACGCGATCGAGGCCAGCACCGCCTGGCACGCCGCGATGCGCGCCACCGAGGCCGATAAAGAGAAGTTGAAGAGCTGTTTTGAAGCCACCCAGAGCAAGGATCCGGATATCGCCTCCCAGGCGGATGTCCGTTTTCATCTGGCGATCGCCGAAGCCTCGCATAACATCGTCCTCCTCCAGACGATGCGCGGTTTCTTCGACCTGCTGCAATCCTCCGTGAAACAGAGCCGACAGCGGATGTACCTGGTGCCGCCGGTCTTCGCCCGGCTGACGGAACAACACGAGGCGGTACTCGCCGCCATTCTCGCCGGCGATGCCGAGGCCGCGCGCAAAGCGATGATGGCGCATCTCGGTTTCGTGCACACCACCATTAAAGAATTCGATGAAGATCAGGCCCGACAGGCGCGCATTACCCGTCTGCCTGGCGATCACGACACTTCCAGGGAGAACAAAGCATGATTATTTCCGCAGCCAGTGACTATCGCGCCGCAGCGCAACGCATTCTGCCGCCGTTCCTGTTCCACTATATCGACGGCGGCGCCTACTCCGAATATACCCTGCGCCGTAACGTGGAAGATCTGTCGGAAGTGGCCCTGCGCCAGCGCGTGCTGAAGAATATGTCCGACCTGAGCCTGGAAACGAAGCTGTTCAACGAAACGCTCTCCATGCCGGTAGCCCTGGCCCCCGTGGGGCTGTGCGGCATGTATGCCCGTCGCGGTGAGGTGCAGGCTGCAGCGGCGGCGGATGCCAAAGGCATTCCCTTTACCCTCTCTACCGTTTCCGTCTGCCCGATTGAAGAGGTCGCCCCGACCATCAAGCGCCCGATGTGGTTCCAGCTGTACGTCCTGCGCGATCGCGGCTTTATGCGCAATGCGCTGGAGCGCGCCAAAGCGGCGGGCTGCTCCACCCTGGTCTTTACCGTGGATATGCCAACGCCAGGGGCGCGCTATCGTGATGCCCACTCGGGGATGAGCGGGGCCAATGCGGCGATGCGCCGTTACTGGCAGGCCGTTACCCATCCACAGTGGGCCTGGGACGTGGGACTTAATGGCCGCCCGCACGATCTGGGCAATATCTCCACCTATCTGGGTAAACCAACCGGGCTGGAGGACTATATCGGCTGGCTGGCGAATAACTTCGATCCCTCTATCTCCTGGAAAGACCTGGAGTGGATCCGCGAGTTCTGGGATGGCCCGATGGTGATCAAAGGGATCCTCGATCCGGAAGATGCCCGTGACGCGGTGCGCTTTGGCGCCGACGGCATTGTGGTCTCTAACCACGGCGGACGCCAGCTGGATGGGGTGCTCTCTTCCGCCCGCGCCCTGCCGGCCATTGCTGATGCGGTGAAGGGCGATATTACTATTCTGGCCGACAGCGGGATCCGCAACGGGCTGGACGTGGTGCGCATGATTGCCCTCGGGGCAGACAGCGTGCTGCTGGGGCGTGCCTATCTGTACGCGCTGGCGACCCACGGCCAGGCGGGCGTGGCCAATCTGCTGAACCTGATTGAAAAAGAGATGAAGGTGGCGATGACCCTGACCGGGGCGAAGACAATTGGCGAGATTAGCCGGGAGTCGCTGGTGCAGGAGCTGAGCAAGCTCCCGGCAGCGCTGGCCCCGCTGGCTCACGGGGATGCGGCTTAGGCTGGTGCAGCCTGATCCCCTCACCCTAACCCTCTCCCCAAAGGGGAGAGGGAATGGTATTCTGCCCGCCGCAAAGCTTTGAGCCTAATGAAATGGGGCAGTATGCTTAACATCGTCTTATTTGAACCAGAAATTCCACCCAATACCGGCAATATTATTCGCCTGTGCGCTAATACCGGCTTTCGTCTGCATATTATCGAGCCGATGGGCTTTACGTGGGACGATAAGCGCCTGCGCCGCGCCGGGCTGGACTATCATGAATTTACCGCCGTTGTTCGCCATCACGACTACGCCGCTTTTGTTGACGCAGAAAAGCCGCAGCGCCTGTTCGCCCTTACCACCAAAGGTACGCCAGCCCACAGCGCCGTGAGCTATCAGGCGGGAGATTATCTGCTGTTTGGCCCGGAGACGCGCGGCCTGCCGGCCACTATTCTTGATGCCCTGCCCACTGAGCAGAAAATTCGAATTCCAATGATGCCGGACAGCCGCAGCATGAACCTGTCTAACGCGGTGTCGGTGGTAGTGTATGAAGCCTGGCGCCAGCTGGGTTATGCGGGCGCCGTGCTCAGAAGCTAAGCGGTCAGATACCGTCACCATACTCAAAGGTATGGTGAATACCGTTGAAGAACTGGTCCATATCCATCGAGGGTTTATCGCTGTCGGGTTTACCCACGATCCGCGCCGGTACCCCTGCCGCAGTGGTGTGCGGCGGCACCGGCTGCAATACCACAGAGCCGGCGCCAATCTTCGCGCCCCGTCCTACCTCGATATTGCCAAGGATCTTCGCCCCGGCGCCAATCATCACCCCTTCGCGAATTTTCGGATGACGATCGCCGCTGGTTTTACCCGTCCCGCCGAGGGTGACAGACTGCAGGATCGAGACGTCATTCTCAATCACCGCCGTTTCACCCACCACAATACCGGTGGCATGGTCGAGCATAATACCGTGGCCAATCTTCGCGGCCGGGTGAATATCCACCTGGAAACTGACCGACACCTGGTTTTGCAGGAAGATGGCCAGCGCGCGGCGGCCTTCATTCCACAGCCAGTGGCCGATACGGTAAGACTGCAGGGCGTGGAAGCCCTTCAGGTAGAGCAGCGGCGTAGAGTATTTATCCACCGCCGGATCGCGGTTACGCACGGCCTGAATATCGCAGGCGGCGGACGCAATCATCTCCGGGTCGGCGGCGTAGGCCTCCTCCACCACTTCACGAATGGCGATGGCCGGCATGATCGGCGAGGCGAGCTTGTTGGCGAGCATATAGCTCAGGGCGCTGCCGAGGTTTTCGTGCTTAAGTAGCGTCGCGTGGTAGAAACTGGCAAGCATAGGCTCACAGTCGGCCAACGCCCGGGCTTCGGCTTTAATATTGTTCCAGACGATTTCCAGTTCTTCACACGGCATGGCTTACTCCAGACGTAATAGTACGATCGGCCAGTCTGTGCTGGCCGTATCGTTGAGGGGCAACGTTTTCCAGTTAGTTACTGCTGCGCTCATCTTTGCGTGCGCGGCCTAATAAGGTCAATGCTGCCTCGCGCGCATTTTTTCCGCAATACAATACCTGATAAATTTCCTCGGTTATTGGCATTTCGACACCAAAGCGGTGCGCCAACTCGCGGACTTCCTTGGTATTGCGGTAGCCTTCGACCACCTGACCGATCTTCTCCTGCGCGCCCGTAACATCCATACCCTGGCCGAGCATCATGCCAAAGCGGCGGTTACGGGACTGGTTGTCGGTACAGGTCAGCACCAAATCGCCCAGGCCCGCCATGCCCATAAAGGTGGCCGGATCGGCGCCCAGCGCCGCGCCCAGGCGGGACATTTCGGTCAGCCCGCGGGTGATCAAGGCCGTACGCGCGTTAGCGCCAAAGCCGATACCGTCGGACATCCCGGCGCCGATAGCGATCACGTTCTTCACCGCGCCGCCCAGCTGTACGCCGATAAAATCGGGGTTGCTGTAAACGCGAAAGCTCTTGCCGCAGTGCAGCAGCTGCTGCAGATCGTCAGCAAAGGTCTCGTCGGTGGAGGCCAGCGAAATCGCGGTTGGCAGCCCGGCGGCCAGCTCTTTGGCAAAGGTAGGCCCGGAGATCACCGCCAGCGGGATCTGGTCCCCCAGCGCTTCGCGGGCAACGTCCTGCAGCAGGCGTCCGGTTTCGGCTTCAAGCCCTTTCGTCGCCCAGACCACCCGCGCATCGGAGCGCATCAGGGGTTTAATCTGGCGCAGAACCTGGCCAAACACGTGGCTTGGTACCACCACCAGAATGTTACGGCTGGCGGCAAGGGCGGTGGCGAGATCGCTCTCAAGATGAAGCGAGTCGGGGAAGGTCACATCGGGAAGAAAGGCGGCATTGCAGCGGTCTGCCTGCAACGTGGCGATGTGTTTTGGGTCATGGCCCCAGAGCACAACCTGGTGGCCATTTCTTGCCAGGGTAATGGCAAGAGCGGTGCCGTATGAGCCGGCACCGATCACAGTCATTGACGCATTAACAGTACTCATCAGGCATCCTGATGTTGTTCAGTACCTTCGCCAGCTTGCTGCTGCAGATAGTTCATGAACAGCGCATCGAAGTTCACCGGCGCAAGGTTCAGTTGCGGGAATGTACCGCGGGAAACCAGGCTGGTGATGCACTCGCGAGCATACGGGAACAGAATGTTCGGGCAGTATGCACCCAGGCAGTGAGCCATCTGGTTACCATCGATGCCGCCAATAGAGAAGATGCCGCCCTGCTGTACTTCACACAGGAATGCAGTTTCTTCGCCCAGAGACGCGGTAACGGTAACACGCAGTACGACTTCGTATACATCATCCGCCAGCTGGGTGGATGCGGTATCCAGATCAAGTTTAACCTCTGGCTGCCAGTCTTTCTGGAAAACGTGCGGCGCATTCGGTGCTTCGAAAGAGATATCCTTGGTGTAAACACGCTGGATCTGGAAAGTCATTTCGGTGTTGTTTTGTTCTGACATGTAAAAGCCCTTTTTTATTGTCCTGAGTCGCCTTAGCGCAGCAGCGGATCAAGCCCGCCACGCGCATCGAGCGCATGTAAATCATCACAGCCACCAATGTGCTGTGCATCGATAAAAATCTGGGGAACCGTCGTGCGGCCACTACGTTTAATCATCTCTTCGCGCTTTGCGCCGTCGCCATCAATGGGCAACTCCTGATACGCCACGCCTTTGCTGTCCAGCAGCGCTTTGGCGCGATGGCAGAACGGGCAGGTCGCTTTGGTATAGATTTCGATATTGGCCATGACTTGTCTCCTGTTTATTTACCACGAACCAGAGGCAGATTCTCACCGCTCCAGCCAGAGATGCCCTCTTTCAGGACGCTGACTTTCTCGAAACCGGCTTTGATAAGTGCGTTTGCCGGCTCCTGGGCCTGCATACCGGTGCCGTCGACAACGATAATCGGTTTGTCTTTGTGCTTTTCCAGTTCGCCAACGTTGTTAGCTTTGATTTCGGCTGGCAGCAGGTTGATCGCCCCGGCGATATGACCTTTACGGAAATCGTCGCGCTGGCGCAGATCCACAACTACCGCATCTTCTTTGTTAATAAGACGCGTTGCTTCGCCACGGGTGATCACCTTCACTTTGGAGGTGAGGCCTTTAAACGTGGTGAAGAGCACGGCTGCCAGTAAACCAATCCACGCGATACAAAGTATGGGGTGGCGGCTAACAAATTGCATAATTTCTTGCATGGGGGGTAACGACTCCCGACTGAGTTAATAAAAAACCAGGACAGGAGTATACCTGTGCGTTGTGGCAAATACAGCCAGCGACGTTAAGCTAATCCATTTTCTGCGGCCTGCCACGAAAAAAAATGACCAAAATCGCCTTTAACCGGCCATTTACCCGGCGCTTTCTTTGATCTTCTGCGGCTATTTTAACGATTCAGCTGTAGTAAAATTACGCAAATTTTTTGTCTTTTGAACAAAGAGGTTGTCGCAATGTCGGTTTCGAAAAAACCTATGGTACTGGTGATTCTGGATGGCTATGGTTACCGTGAAGAGCACCAGGATAACGCCATTTTCAACGCTAAAACCCCGGTCATGGATGCTCTGTGGGCCAAACGTCCTCACACCCTGATCGATGCGTCTGGTCTGGAAGTGGGTCTCCCGGATCGCCAGATGGGCAACTCCGAAGTTGGACACGTCAACCTGGGCGCGGGCCGCATTGTTTATCAGGATCTGACCCGTCTGGATGTTGAAATTAAAGAACGTACCTTCTTTACTAACCCGGTGCTGACGGGGGCGGTTGATAAGGCCGCCGCTGCGGGTAAAGCGGTGCATATTATGGGCCTGCTCTCCGCCGGTGGCGTACACAGCCATGAAGATCACATCCTGGCAATGGTGGAGCTGGCAGCGGAGCGCGGCGCAGAAAAAATCTACCTGCACGCCTTCCTCGACGGTCGCGACACCCCGCCGCGCAGCGCGGAATCTTCTCTTAAAACCTTTGAAGCGAAATTTGCTGCCCTGGGCAAAGGCCGCGTGGCCTCTATTATCGGCCGTTACTACGCTATGGACCGCGATAACCGTTGGGATCGCGTGGAACAGGCCTACGACCTGATGACCCTGGCGAAAGGCGAGTTCCAGTTCGCTACCGCCGTTGAAGGGCTGGCAGCCGCCTATGCGCGTGATGAAAACGACGAGTTCGTGAAAGCGACCGTGATCCGCGCCGAAGGTCAGGCCGATGCCGCCATGGAAGATGGCGATGCGCTCATCTTTATGAACTTCCGCGCCGACCGCGCGCGTGAAATCACCCGTGCCTTCGTAAACCGCGACTTTGACGGCTTTGCGCGTAAAAAAGTGGTGAACATCGACTTTATCCAGCTGACTGAATACGCGGCAGATATCAAGGCGCCCTGCGCTTATCCACCAGCCTCACTGGCAAACACCTTCGGTGAGTGGATGGCCAAGAATGACAAAACCCAGCTGCGCATCTCCGAAACCGAGAAATATGCGCACGTCACCTTCTTCTTTAACGGCGGCGTGGAAGAGCCGTTTAAAGGCGAAGAGCGCATCCTGATCAACTCACCGAAAGTAGCGACCTACGATCTGCAGCCGGAGATGAGCTCCGCCGAGCTGACCGAGAAGCTGGTCGCCGCCATCGAAAGCGGCAAGTACGACACCATTATCTGTAACTATCCGAACGGCGATATGGTTGGCCATACCGGCGTGATGGAAGCGGCAATCAAGGCGGTTGAAGCGCTGGATAACTGCGTTGCGCAGGTCGCAAAAGCGGTGGAATCCGTCGGCGGCCAGCTGCTGATCACCGCTGACCACGGTAACGCCGAGCAGATGCGCGATCCCGCAACCGGCCAGGCGCACACCGCGCACACTAACCTGCCGGTACCGCTGATCTACGTGGGTGACAAATCGCTGAAAGCGGTAGAAGGCGGCAAGCTTTCTGACATCGCCCCGACCATGCTGACGCTGATGGGTATGGAAATCCCGCAAGAGATGACTGGCAAGCCGCTGTTCATCGTGGAATAATCCTTCCCCATGAGGGGAAAGGCGATTTTTTCAATCACATGGGTCGTGAAGCCGTTACGGTTCTCAGTCAGGCCTCTGTTTTACGCCAGCGCACTCAGCGCTGGCGTATTGCTGTGTGCGGCATCCGCTCAGGCGGACGATCGCGATCAGCTTAAATCCATTCAGGCCGACATCGCCGCGAAAGAGCGTGCGGTGCGTCAGCAGCAGCAGCAGCGTTCCGCGCTTCTTGCGCAACTCAAGCAGCAGGAAGAGGCGATCTCCGCCGCCACGCGTAAGTTACGCGAAACTCAGAACACCCTCACCCAGCTCAATAAGCAAATCGACGAGATGAACGCTTCGATTGCGAAGCTTGAACGCCAGCGCGACGCCCAGGAGCGCAATCTTGCCGCCCAGCTCGACGCGGCCTTTCGTCAGGGCGAACATACCGGCCTTCAGCTGATCCTCAGCGGAGAAGAGAGCCAGCGCGGCCAGCGGCTGCAGGCCTACTTTGGTTATCTGAACCAGGCCCGTCAGGAGACCATCGCGCAGCTGCAGCAGACGCGTGAAGAGGTCTCCACCCAAAAAACGGAGCTGGAAGAGAAGCAGAGCCAGCAGCAGACCCTGCTTTACGAGCAGCAGGCGCAGCAGGCGAAGCTGGAGCAGGCACGCAACGAACGTAAGAAAACCCTTGCCGGGCTGGAGTCCTCCATTCAGCAGGGCCAGAGCCAGCTGAGCGAAATGCGCGCCAACGAATCTAAACTGCGCAACAGCATTGCGCGGGCCGAAGCGGCTGCCAAAGCGCGGGCCGAAAAAGAGGCCCGTGAAGCGCAGGCGGTGCGCAACCGTCAGCAGGAAGCCTCCCGCAAAGGTACCACCTACAAACCCACTGAAAGCGAGCGCTCGCTGATGTCCCGTACCGGCGGCCTCGGCTCGCCGCGCGGCCAGGCTTACTGGCCGGTTCGCGGCACGATTCTGCATCGCTATGGCGAACAGCTGCAGGGTGAGCTACGTTGGAAGGGGATTGTTATCGGTGCGTCTGAAGGTAGCGAAGTCAAAGCCATTGCCGATGGCCGCGTGATCCTCGCCGACTGGCTGCAGGGTTATGGCCTGGTGGTCGTGGTGGAGCACGGTAAAGGCGATATGAGTCTTTACGGCTACAACCAGAGCGCGCTGGTCAGCGTGGGCACCCAGGTGCGCGCAGGCCAGGCAATCGCCCTTGTAGGCAGCAGTGGCGGTCAGGGCCGCCCGTCACTCTATTTCGAAATTCGTCGTCAGGGTCAGGCGGTCAATCCACAGCCGTGGTTGGGAAGATAAGTTTTGCTTCAATTTCGTCGTATTGTTCTTTCCGTCGCCGGCGCACTGGCGCTGGCGGCACCGGTTTACGCAGGCAAGCTGGCAATCGTCATTGACGACTTTGGTTATCGGCCGCACACGGAGAACCAGGTGCTGGCGATGCCCTCCGCCATTTCCGTCGCCGTCCTGCCCAATGCCCCCCATGCGCGGGAGATGGCAACCAAAGCCCACAATGGCGGTCATGAGGTGCTAATCCACCTGCCCATGGCACCGCTCAGCAAACAGCCGCTGGAAAAAGACACCCTTCGTCCGGAAATGAGTAGCGATGAGGTGGAGCGTATTATCCGCGAGGCCTACGGCAAAGTACCCTTTGCGGTGGGGCTGAACAACCATATGGGCAGCGCCATGACCTCCAGCCTGTTCGGCATGCAGAAAGTGATGCAGGCGCTGGAACGCTATAACCTCTACTTTCTCGACAGCATGACCATCGGCAATAGCCAGGCGATGCGCGCCGCGCAGGGAACGGGCGTGAAGGTCATTAAGCGCAAAGTGTTCCTTGATGACACCCAGAACGAGGCCGATATCCGCGTGCAGTTTAACCGTGCCGTACAGCTTGCGCGCCGCAACGGTTCCGCCATTGCGATTGGCCATCCGCACCCTTCCACGGTACGCGTCTTACAGCAGATGCTGCCGTCGTTACCTTCAGATATCACGCTGGTACGTCCCAGCAGCCTGCTTAACGAGCCGCAGGTTGACACCTCCAGGCCAGAAACGTCGCCCAAAAACGGCACGCCAGCCGCACCGCGAAATCCGTTCCGCGGCGTGAAGTTGTGTAATCCGAAAGGGGCGATTGAGCCTGTCTACGCCAGCCGCTTCTTTGAGGTGCTGAGCGACAGTATTGCGAACAGCATGCTGGTTAACTATTTCCAGCATCAATGGCAGGGTTGGGGGAGATCCCCCAACGGTAAAGCGATTAGCGAAGGTTAAGGGCCTTACGGGTGACGCGACGGGGCGACAGGGTTTTGTCGCGCCACTGCCAGAGCCGCCATGACCAGAGCATCGCCTGCCAGGCGAGCTTAGCGCTGCGCACGTTGGTAGCCATGCGTTTATACATGCCGGAAGCGTAAATTTCGGCAATCATACGCTGACGGGTTGAAATATCCGGCTCTTTACGCACGCAGTGGCAAACGCGTAATGCTTCATAGGTTATTTGCTGATGGAATTCCGGATAAATCGTAATACGATCGGCGTAGTCGCGATTTAATTTCTCAAGTAATCGTGTGATCTTAATATAATGACGCTGGTAATTAAGATTTTTCTCCCCGTGTCTTTTAAGACGACTTACGGATTGATCGTGAAGGAAATATTTATATAACGATTGTTCAGTATATCGGGCACGAACCGCGTTAAACATAAATTCGGTAGACCAGACAATATCCTGGTGATGTAAACCCGGAACAAACTGAATGTTATTTTTAATAATAACGTCGCGACGGTATACGCCCATCCAGACCACGTGCGTCCAGCGGCGCGATTTAAGCGCCATGCGCAGCCAGTCCGGGCCGGTCATTACGCCGGTGGAGCGGATGCGGTCGGTAGGAATAGATTGCCAGGTGCTGCCCGTCTCCCGCACGCTCCAGTCCGCGTTGCACTGCGCAACGTCCAGATCGTCTTCCAGCGCCATGGTCATCAACGTTTCGTACATGTTCGGGTAGACCAAATCATCCGCATCCACAAAGGCGACATACTCGCCCGTTGCGACTGCCAGCCCACGGTTACGGGCTACCGACGCGCCGGCGTTGCCCTGATGCAGGAACCGGACGTGGGGATAAGTGTCTGCATAATATTGCGCGATTTTTTCGGAACCATCTGTCGAACCGTCGTTAACAATAATGATTTCCAGAGCAGTCCATGTTTGCCCGATTAATGATTCCATGCAGGCAGTAAAGTCCTTTGCCGCATTGTATAACGGAATAATAACGCTGAGCTTTTTTGAACTATTCATCATAACTTACCGGGTACCTTTGAGGTTTATCGCAGCATCTTACAGCCTTAATATTAAGAAAGTATTAAGGTTGCAAATGCCGGCTTTTTTATGTGCAGGTTTATTTAAATTTAAGACTATGAAAGTGAAGAGTTCAGTACAACGAGAGGAATGCTTAATTACGCAATATTTATAGCAGATGACGTTAATTTACAGTTTTTCAGAAAATCCGCAAAAATAAGGCCGAACAAGTCGGCCTTTTTTTATTATTTATCCCAGCTCAGGATCACTTTGCCGGATTGCCCCGAACGCATGGCATCGAAGCCCTGCTGGAACTCATCAATACCAAAACGGTGGGTAATGAGTGGGGAGAGATCCAGACCAGACTGGATCAACGCCGCCATCTTATACCAGGTTTCGAACATCTCGCGGCCGTAAATACCCTTGATGAACAGCCCCTTAAAGATCACTTTGTTCCAGTCGATAGACATGTCGGACGGCGGAATACCCAGCATGGCGATACGCCCGCCGTGGTTCATGGTATCGAGCATGGTACGGAAGGCTGGCGGCGCGCCGGACATCTCCAGGCCGACGTCAAAGCCTTCGGTCATGCCCAGCTCTTCCATCACGTCGTTGAGATTCTCTTTCGAAACATCTACCGCACGAGTGACGCCCATTTTGCGCGCCAGCGACAGACGGTATTCATTCACATCAGTGATAACAACGTTGCGCGCACCCACGTGCTTCGCTACCGCTGCCGCCATGATGCCGATCGGGCCTGCGCCCGACACCAGCACGTCTTCGCCCACCAGGTCGAATGACAGCGCGGTGTGTACCGCGTTGCCGAACGGGTCGAAGATGGCGGCCAGGTCGTCGGAGATATTGTCCGGGATCTTAAAGGCGTTAAATGCCGGGATCACCAGATACTCCGCAAAGCTGCCCGGGCGGTTAACGCCCACGCCTACGGTGTTGCGGCACAGGTGCGTGCGCCCGCCGCGGCAGTTACGGCAATGGCCGCAGGTGATATGACCTTCGCCGGAGACGCGATCGCCAATTTTAAAACCTTTGACCTCCTGACCGATGCCGACTACTTCGCCCACGTATTCATGACCCACAACCATAGGTACCGGAATGGTCTTCTGTGACCACTCATCCCAGTTGTAGATATGCACGTCGGTGCCGCAGATGGCAGTTTTACGAATTTTAATCAGCAGATCGTTATGACCGACTTCCGGCTCCGGCACGTCGGTCATCCAAATCCCTTCTTCTGCTTTTAGTTTGGATAACGCTTTCATCACAGGTCCTCAGGCAATCACGCCCAGTTGTTTGCCAATGCGGGTAAAGGCTTCAACCGCACGCTCGATTTGTTCAGGGGAATGGGCCGCAGACATCTGGGTACGGATGCGTGCCTGGCCTTTTGGCACCACCGGGAAGAAGAATCCGGTAACGTAAATGCCCTCTTTTTGCAGCTCACGGGCAAAGTTCTGCGCCACCACGGCATCGCCCAGCATCACCGGGATAATGGCGTGATCGGCACCGGCCAGGGTAAAGCCGGCAGCGCTCATTTTTTCACGGAACAGACGGGCGTTAGCCCAGAGCTTATCGCGCAGCTCGCTGCCCTCTTCCACCATCTCCAGCACCTTAATGGAGGCGGCGACAATCGCCGGGGCCAGCGAGTTGGAGAAGAGATACGGGCGGGAACGCTGGCGCAGCCACTCCACCACCTCTTTACGCGCGGCGGTATAGCCGCCGGACGCGCCGCCAAGGGCTTTACCCAGGGTGCCGGTGATAATGTCCACACGCCCCATGACGTCGCAATATTCATGAGAGCCGCGGCCGTTCTCGCCAACAAATCCCACCGCGTGCGAGTCATCGACCATCACCAGCGCATCGTATTTGTCCGCCAGGTCGCATACGCCTTTCAGGTTGGCAATGACGCCATCCATAGAGAAGACGCCGTCGGTGGCGATCAGTACGTGGCGGGCGCCGGCTTCGCGGGCCTCTTTCAGGCGCGCTTCCAGCTCCGCCATGTCGTTATTGGCATAGCGGAAACGCTTTGCTTTGCACAGACGCACGCCGTCGATGATGGAGGCATGGTTCAGCGCATCGGAGATAATGGCATCTTCTGCTCCCAGCAGGGTCTCGAACAGGCCACCGTTGGCGTCGAAGCAGGAGGAGTACAGAATGGCATCTTCCATTCCGAGGAAATCGGCCAGCTTCTTCTCAAGCTGTTTATGGCTGTCCTGCGTACCGCAGATAAAGCGCACGGAGGCCATACCAAAGCCGTGGGAGTCCATGCCGTTTTTGGCTGCGGCAATGAGATCCGGGTGATTCGCCAGCCCCAGGTAGTTGTTCGCACAGAAGTTGATCACATGGCTGCCGTCCGCAACGGTGATATCCGCCTGCTGAGCAGAGGTGATGATTCGCTCTTCTTTAAACAACCCTTCCGCACGGGCGGTCTCCAGGTCGCTGTTTAACTGTTTGTAAAAATCCCCACGCATTGCAATTCTCCAGACTCGGCAAATTTCGGCACATATTACCCAAAGCTATACGTTGATACGAGATGACGCGTCATCTGTTCTCGTTTTTGCAGCATAAATCACGTGTACCCCTGCGCTGTGAAGGTGAATGGCTGATGGGGAGCCATACTAATGATATGATATGACTAATAGTGCGCGGGATTGTCCCCGGGCTCCACACTTCAAAGGTTACAGTTATGATCATCGTTACCGGCGGCGCTGGCTTTATCGGCAGCAACATTATCAAAGCCCTGAATGACAAAGGCATCACCGACATTCTGGTGGTGGATAACCTGAAAGACGGCACCAAGTTTATCAACCTGGTAGACCTGAACATTGCCGACTACATGGATAAAGAAGATTTTCTGATCCAGATTATGGCCGGCGAAGAGTTTGGCGAGATCGAAGCTATCTTCCACGAAGGCGCGTGCTCCTCCACCACCGAGTGGGATGGCAAGTACATGATGGATAATAACTATCAGTACTCCAAAGAGCTGCTGCACTACTGCCTGGAGCGTGAAATCCCGTTCCTGTACGCCTCTTCCGCGGCGACTTACGGCGGCCGCACCTCGAACTTTATCGAGTCCCGCGAATACGAACAGCCGCTGAACGTTTACGGCTACTCTAAGTTCCTCTTCGACGAATATGTACGTCAGATCCTGCCAGAGGCAAACTCGCAGGTTGTTGGCTTCCGCTATTTCAACGTTTACGGACCGCGTGAAGGCCACAAAGGCAGCATGGCGAGCGTCGCCTTCCACCTGAACACCCAGCTGAACAATGGCGAAAGCCCGAAACTGTTCGAAGGCAGCGATGGCTTTAAGCGCGACTTCGTTTACGTCGGCGACGTGGCCGCGGTAAACCTGTGGTTCATGGAGAACGGCGTATCCGGCATCTTTAACCTGGGTACAGGTCGCGCGGAATCCTTCCAGGCCGTGGCGGACGCCGCGCTGGCATACCATCAGAAAGGCACCCTTGAGTACATTCCGTTCCCGGAAAAACTGAAAGGCCGCTATCAGGCCTTTACCCAGGCGGACCTGACAAATCTGCGCGCTGCTGGCTACGACAAGCCGTTTAAAACCGTTGCCGAAGGCGTGGCAGAGTATATGGCCTGGCTGAACCGAGACCGCGATATAAATTCACAAAATCATTCGAGCGGTATCAAGGCGGCAACTAATTGAACCTCCGGGAACTTACAAAAGTAAGTGACCGGAGTGAACGCAAGCAGCCAACGCAAAGACAGCTTGAAGGATGAAGTGAATGAGAATACTGGTGATTGGCCCATCCTGGGTGGGCGACATGATGATGTCGCAAAGTCTCTATCGCACGCTCAAGGCGCGCTATCCCCAGGCGATAATAGACGTGATGGCACCCGCGTGGTGCCGTCCGCTTTTATCGCGTATGCCAGAAGTCAATGAGGCGATCCCGATGCCGCTCGGCCACGGCGCGCTGGAAATCGGCGCCCGGCGCAAGCTCGGGCAGAGCCTGCGCGATAAACGCTACGACCGCGCCTACGTCCTGCCTAACTCCTTTAAGTCTGCCCTTGTGCCCTTCTTTGCCGGTATCCCCCACCGCACCGGCTGGCGTGGCGAGATGCGCTACGGCCTGCTGAACGATGCCCGCGTGCTGGATAAAGCGGCCTGGCCGCTGATGGTTGAGCGCTATGTGGCGCTGGCTTACGACAAAGGGGTGATGCGCAGCGCGAAAGATCTGCCTCAGCCGCTGTTGTGGCCGCAGCTACAGGTCGCGGAGGGTGAAAAAATGCAGACCTGCGCTGCATTCAATCTCTCAGCAGAGCGTCCGATAATTGGTTTCTGCCCAGGAGCAGAATTTGGCCCGGCGAAACGCTGGCCGCACTATCATTACGCGGAGCTGGCCAGACAGCTGATCGACGAAGGTTATCAGATAGTTCTCTTCGGCTCGGCCAAAGATCATGAGGCGGGGAATGAAATCCTGGCGACGCTCAGTAATGAGCAGGCGGCATGGTGCCGTAACCTGGCAGGTGAAACCCAGCTGGAACAGGCGGTTATCCTGCTTGCAGCATGTAAAGCAGTGGTCACCAATGATTCGGGGCTGATGCACGTTGCGGCGGCGCTGAATCGGCCGTTGGTCGCCCTGTATGGCCCCAGCAGCCCTGACTTTACGCCTCCGCTGTCGAACAAGGCGCGCGTGATCCGCCTGATTACGGGCTATCACAAAGTACGTAAAGGTGACGCGGCCGAAGGCTATCACCAGAGCCTGATCGATATTACGCCACAGCGCGTGCTGGAAGAGCTTAATAACTTGTTGTTACAAGAGGAAAGCTGACGAATGCGGGTTTTAATCGTCAAAACATCCTCTATGGGTGATGTGTTACACACTCTGCCGGCGCTGACCGATGCCCAGCAGGCCATTCCGGGTATTCGCTTTGACTGGGTAGTTGAAGAGGGGTTTGCGCAGATACCCTCCTGGCACCCGGCGGTTGAGCGTGTCATACCTGTTGCTATTCGCCGCTGGCGTAAAGCGTGGTTTTCTGCTGCTATTAAAGCGGAGCGCGAAGCCTTTCGCAAAGCGGTGCAGGCACAAAAGTATGATGCGATTATCGATGCCCAGGGGCTGGTGAAAAGTGCGGCGCTGGTTACGCGTCTGGCACATGGGGTGAAGCATGGTATGGACTGGCGCTCTGCCCGTGAGCCTCTGGCTTCACTCTTCTACAATCGCCGGCACGCTATTGCGAAGCAACAGCATGCTGTCGAACGTACCCGGGAGCTCTTTGCCGTGAGCCTGGGCTACGTTAAACCTCACTCTCAGGGTGATTATGCTATTGCCGCTCATTTCCTGAAACATCCTAAGGATGTTTCAGGAGAGTATGCGGTATTTTTACATGCCACCACGCGGGATGATAAACACTGGCCAGAAGCCAACTGGCGCGAGCTGATTGCTTTACTAAGTGAATCGGGAATACGTATTAAGCTGCCCTGGGGCGCCCCGCATGAAGAAGAGCGGGCGAAAAGGCTGGCGGAGGGGTTTGATTACGTCGACGTTCTGCCCAGAATGAGCCTGGAAGAGGTGGCGCGCGTACTGGCGGGAGCGAAGTTTGTCGTATCCGTAGATACTGGTTTAAGCCATCTGACGGCGGCGCTGGATCGACCGAATATTACGTTGTATGGCCCGACGGATCCCGGGTTGATAGGAGGTTATGGGAAGAACCAGGTGGAGTGCCGTTCGCCGGAAAATAATTTAACAATGCTGAGTGCTAATTCAGTCTGGAACATTTTATTATCATTATTCTAAAGGTAAATTAATGCCAGCCTTACGTCATATTGATTCATGGAAGCCGAGGATAATAAAGGCATCCACTTTTCTCGAAATATGCACCTATGTTTTATGTTTCTCGGCTTTTATTATTGCATTAGTCGATGATAATTTAAGCATGAAGATTTATAGTATAACTGCGGTAATGGGTGTAATAGCGTTGATTTTACGGGGGAAGCCGCAAAGCTATAACATCCAGCACTGGCTTCTGCCTCTTTCGTTATTAACTATAGGGATACTGGATCTGATATGGTATTCCATGTTTAAAGAGAGCCATTCGCCCTTTCGTTCTACTTATCATAGCTATCTTAATACCGCTAAGATATTCATGCTTGGTGCACCTCTGGCCTTGTTAGCCCTGAACACCAGAATAAAGACCAAAAAAGAATTTCATCTCTATATTCTATATAGCCTGTCATTTATTATCGCGGCTTATGCGCATTATATAAAAGCGGAAACCGGAGTAGCTCGTATTGACTTTGGTATCGGCACGGCAACGGGCGCAGCCTATTCAATAATGTTTATCGGCATTGTGAGCGCCGTTTCCATTCTGTACACTAAGCGAAATCATCCTTTACTCTTTATTCTGAACGTCAGCGCCATATTCTATGCACTGGTACTAACTCAGACTCGGTCATCCTTGCTGCTTTTCCCTGTGATCTGTGCGTTAGCCCTGGTAGCATGCTATATAAAATCACCCAAAAAGCTTTTTTATTCTGTTATTAGTTTTTTAATATTAATGGTTGCGCTCATCGCGATATTTAGCAAGCCTATTTATAACAGATATCATCAAGCTGTATCTGATATTGATCGCTACAATAATAATAACAGCGTCAGCTCCCTGGGTGCTCGTCTGGCTATGTATGAAATTGGTTTTGACATTTTCAAAGAGCATCCCTTCAATCTCAGATCTGCCGATGAGCGCGCACAGAGAATGAACGAGATTGTAAAAGAGAAAAATTATCTTAAAGGGTCGCTGGTTTTCACCAACGTTCACTTACACAATGAGTTTGTTGAAGCTGCCTCACTAAAAGGTATCGCTGGCGTTCTTGCAACATTACTCTTTTACTGCACTCTCTTCTTTACCGTTTACCATCGCCGATCCCTGGGACTATTTGCATTAACAATCGCTTTTATCGGCACCGGATTAAGCGATGTTATCATCTGGTCACGCAGTATTCCCATTATTATGGTTACGGCAATAATATTGGTACTATTTATTAAAAAGAACAGAGATGATGTTATACCTTAATATGTAAGGTTATTTTCAAAGTGGGCCCCGGCCCACTTTTTATTTATGCAGCATTTTATGTAGCGAATCGCTGATTACTGGCAATGTGATATCTTTAACAGTAAAGGTGGGTGAAACAACCTGGACCGCTTTTTGGTTATTTGGAGACCATATCACATGAGAAGGATAGGATGGGTGACGGCAGTTCGGATATAAGGCGAGGGTTGGAATATTGTACGCCGAGGCAATATGAACCAGGGCTGTATCAACACTAACCACGTAATGGCTGAATTTTGTTAATGCGACCGCATGTATGAAATCATTGAATGGCAGCTTTTCTATATCCGGAATAGAAATAGTGGCCAGATCGGCGGATAGGCCCGTAAAAATGACTCTGTATTCCGGCATAGTCTCATGGAGCTGAGAATAAATAGCCTGAATTTGCTCATTAGTTAAACGGCATATCTTTTTGGCGCCTAAGGGATTAACAATAATAATTTTTGAGTCACCGATAAAGCTAAGTACCTCTTTCTGAACGTGTTCAGGAAGCGGTAGGTCATAACTGATATCGAATTTACTTTCAGAATCACTATAAATGTGTTCAAGGATCTCGTGCGCCCTCGTACACATATGCGCATCTAACTTATCATCGTGAGGATGATAAAAAGAGTAATACCTTTTATACCATCTATCAAAGCCGAGTATATAAGAAGTACCTACACTGGTGAGTAATAAACTATGGGTAAATGAAGGCATCGTTTCGAAAGGATCCAGAACCATATCAAAATGATATCCGGATAGTTCGGTACGCAATGCCATCACATCTTTGAAAGAATTGGATTTTTTAACAAAGAATTGTGCTATTTTTTTGTTACCGACAAGAAAATTTTTGCCCGCGTCTGTAGTAAGGATAGATAATTTTACCCCCCGCGCCGTCAGCTCGCGATAAAGAGAGCTGAGTACAATCAGGTCTCCCAGTTTGTTATTGTCATGTATAAGCAGGCAGGTTTTAACTTCAGGACGAATATTACCAACTGATTTTTTTGCTTTTTTAAATAAAGATAAAAAATTCACCTTTATTTTATTCAATAAATACTTTTTTTTCTTATGAAAAGTACCAAGACGCATGCTTTTTACCAAATCCCACTGAATTGATATTCTCTCTAACCTATGCAACTATCAACGCTTTCCTGAAAAGCAATAGTATTTCTGGATAAAGACTTCGTCCGAACTAAATGAGGAACTTCTCTGGCAGTAATATACGGAATTATGTCATAGCTGATGGCGGTATCGTCTGACAGATTATATATATTTAGATCGCTGACGTTATCGCGCATAAAGCGTAAGAAAGGAATAATTTTAATTAAGTCTTTACTCAACTCGGACGGCATTGGATTATTGTTTTCATCATAAAAGCGAGCACAGCTACCGGTAATATCCAGACCGGAACAAATAACATTGTCATACTGTAGAGAGTATGCAATTTGAATTGCTGTATAGGCAACGGTATGGCATGAGCAATAACCGAGGCTAATGTCTTTACAGAATCCAACCAGGCGGCGTTTTTTTGACAGAGGCACTTTTATAAGCAGATTGTCATTCAACCGAGAACGCAGATGAAGTTTAAATTTCTTAAACACACCGCCTTTCTCTCGTTTATAAAAAGCACGCAGTATCAAACAATTACGGCGCAAATAGACCTTATCTTCTTCAGAAGCCGCTTCGTAAACATCTGTGTTAACAATCGTGTAACGACTACTAGTCGAAAACCTATAGAAATCTTCACGTCTTTGCAGCAAGAAGCGGGCATCCGTTAAGACATATATAAACGGAGCGACGCCATTATCCAGCAGGTATCCGGCAGCCCCATTAACCGTTATAACATCATTGCTACGCAGCAAGGAGAGAGGGGTATGACGAGAAGTAGGCCCCGAAAGGAAAATTATTGCGTTTTCAGATGTTCTATCTGCAATAAGTTGCTGAACATCGGCGCGAGTGATAAAAGTAACTTTACTCATGTGTAACCTGTATGTTTGTTTTGCAACTTAAATCAACGGCATAACTTTGACGATATTTTCATAACCACGTTATGAAGCTATACAACGTACCGCATTTCTGGCCTGCTGAAAAAATATACAGCGCCTATTTTTGCATCTAAGCCAGACAATTGCAATGTTTTAAACCTTTAATCAGTGCTTAACGTATATCTTTACCTTTCAGTCTACGGATAAAGTTTCGCCATTTTTTCTTATACGTAAGTGCATAATAACCAAAGTCTTTCTTCTCATTTTTAATGGCGTAATGTCGTTCAAGATCGACGCGGTCTTTTGCTTGCCTTTGTAAGGAGGGTCGTTTTCCGGACAGATCAATAATTCTTACTTCACCATTTTGTAAGATAAAATTACCTTTATGCGGATCGCCAGAGACCATACCGTGTTTATGTAGCTCGCTAATTGAGTGTTGAATTTTTCTTTTAATTTCTGGTGTAATATCAGGGATATCTGCAAGCTCCACCCCTTCAATATATTCAATCAGCATAACGTAAGTGTGCACAAACCTGAGGGTTTTGATCTCTGCAAGCAGGTAGAAATCATTCAGGGCATCAAAACCTTCTTGTCTGACACGATCGGTCTGACGGAAAAGATTTTCATAATAATCACCTTTAATAAGCGATTTTATAAATCGCTCATTATTTTTCAACATTGGGTGGAAAACTTTAAGGATATATTTACCATACTGTGTATCGATCAATACTACTTTAGTATCTTCTATACTGCGGAAAACTTTAATGACATTAAGTTTATTCGATAAAAAGTCATTAAATATATCAATATATTTTTCACCATCAGATTTGGTGAATACGGTGAAGTTTTTGATTTTTGTTTGCGAGATCATATAAATTATTACTATTTTATTTATTAAGGATTTTACGATAGAGGTAGGCAAGGCCAGCCGTAATCCCCTTAACGTAATGTTTCTGTACAAGAAGATGCTTATATCTCTTTTTATACTCCATCATAGTTTTAGCTTCTCTGGCAGAGTCGTCTTTCCAGGGCGATTTTTTCAGCGCATTTCTAAAATAAATGACTGATGGATAGTTGGCCCATGCATGCCATGGTTTAGTCGCTCCGGTATAATGAATTAGTCTGGTATCGGAGGTGATAACATCAGCATATTTGCTATGTTTCTTATCTTTCAGTTCACTTTTGATCGTATAGATAGTGTTATACTCGCGAGGAAGAAAGATTACGCGATTTATCAAAAGGATATTTAAAACATCCTGATCGGGATATTTATAATACATGGAGTTAGCATCATTACCTGAAAGCAACGATAATGCTTTTGTAGTAAGGGAATTAGCAGCCCATTGTGGTAAATTAACTAAAACAACCCCGGAGTTAAAATAGTGATCTTTCAAATTAAGACCCGGTAGTCTATCATTTACCTTATATTGTATTGACTCTACGTCCTTAACAACCGCAGCGATGTTATCATGTAGTTCTACATCAAGAAGTGGAGCCAGAGAACCCTTACATATAACGTCGGCATCAAGATAGAGTAGTTTGTCTATACTCTTACTAAAATGGTCAAAAGCAAATAGCCGGAAATACATAGCCCTGGACCAAACTTTAGTTTGTGGCAAAGCTTTAAGGCGGGCAATGTCTATCAAATACAATGATATTTTTACATTATATTGATTTGATAATCCCTCAATTTTATCGAGAAAAGCTTCTGGGTATTTGTCGCAGATAATATGAAATGCAAGGCCGATGGTATTGTTTAAGATCACCGACGTTATTGAAACACCAACACCATCAAGATAATTTTCGTCCGCACCATAGGAGATATTTAAAGTATTGTTATTGGTAGCATAGTCACTACCAAAAACCTTAAATACTTTAACCTCAACTTCAGGAAATGGTTCCACTGCATCACCTATAATTATTTTTATTAAAGATTTTCATTTTGAAGTAATGAAAATAATTAAGCATGCCAGAGATATATTTTTTATGATTGAACATATGCTTTGCAGCATAACGTAACTGATGACTATTTTTAGGTTTAAGTAAATCAACCTCTTTCCAGGGAGAAGCGTTTTTTGCGTTTAAAAAACTATCTGCAACAGGGTAAATGCCCCAGCTATGCCAGGGCTTCGTCGGCCCGATATAATGTATGAATACCGTGTCACCATTAACAGGGTTTATAACATTATCTTTTAATTCATAGTTGATGCTAAACTGGGTATTAAATTTTTTATCAATAAAACGTGCTTTACCCACCAATAACATATTCAATACGTCCTGGTCCAGATGGGTAATACGCTGAACTATATCGGGATCCCTTAGCATTTCAATAGCTTCACTTGAAATGTTATTCTCTGCCCATCGAGGAATATTAATAAGTAAAAAACCAGCATTAAAATAGCCTGTTTTCAGGCCTGCTAACTTTAACTGAGCAGCACGTTTATCCCACCATACCTCATTACGTTCAACAACTACCGCCGCTATTTCATTCTCGCTAAATTCAAGATCGACCAATTCCTGTATGCTACCTTTACAGGCTATGTCGGCATCAAGGTAAAGCAACTTTTCTACTTTTCCGGCGAATTGATCGGCAATAATGAATCTGAAGTATGTTGCGTATGACCAGTTTTTAGTGCTCGGCAGCGATTTTAGCTGCTCACAATCAACGATATAAATAACTATTTTTGTAGCATATTTTTTAGCGAGCCCTTCAAAACGTTGCTTATCATCATCGCTAAAAAAATCGGTAAACACATGAAAAGCCAGATTCAGCGCAGGATTGGCGATCAAGATAGAGGCTATTGATACTCCACAGCCAAACAGGAAATTTTTATCGATCCCGTATGATATATCAAACCTTTTGCTATCTTTATTATCGGAATGATCATAGTCGAGGACAGACTGAATGACTTTATCATCAAAATATTTTTGATTCATAGTGGCCGCTTATTAACTTTAAAAATGACGCTCCGGACAGTATTACAAAATATTGCATCTGCTTTAAAGATTCTTACGTATCGTTCTTTCTTTAATTCGATGTGCTTTCTCTTCCGCCTGCGTAATTAAGCTGGATTCACTCTGAAGAATACGACGCAGGGGTAACTCAAAGTAAACCTTCATAAAGCGCCAGACATCACGTTTGGTCAGTCCAATATTTAATGAAGAGAAATAGAGTCCAATCAAATCCTTATCACGCCAGCGACGCGGCACTTTTGCACGAATCTGTGCCCGATGCAGGTCAATCACCGACAGTTTTAAATCTTCTTTTTGACCCGAAAAAGGGAGATGCAGCAGGAAGTGACAGATATAACAATCCCGATGATTGATGCCACCCGCATGCATAGCGCGCACCATAGTGGCAACACGCTCGATAAGCATGCGCTTTATTTTTACATCGGGTGGATTCGTTGCCCAGTCGGCACAGTAATCTTCCAGACTTATCGTTGGCGTAAGATCTTCAGTGATGATAAAAGAGGTGCGCGTAAGCGGATTCAGCCCCTTTTCACCAAAACCGACGCCGTGCATTGTATCCACGCCCAGCCGGCTCAACCGATGAATGGCGTGCCACTCCCGATCTGCCCCTAATACAGGCATACGTAACGAGAGTAAATTCTTCACGATCTCTTTGAGAGAGGTTCCCCGGTGCCATTTCAGAAAATAGCTTTTATCCGCCAGCTCAAAGCGTAATGTGCGGCGGGTCTCCAGTTCTCTGAAAACCTCGCCCTGAAGATGTTTAACCTCTTCGAAAGCGTCTTTACCGCGCCATAACGTGGCTAACGGCTCTTTCAGTTCAACCATCTAAACCGCCTGTTATGATATCCGCCGCTTTCTCCGGCAGACTGTATAGATCTTGAGTGTCCGCATAATGCCGTGCGTTTTCAGCCCATGCAGCCCGTAATGAAGGCTGAGTCAGCGCTTTGCGTAAAATCTCATTGAGCGCCTCCTGGACAAAAGGCGCATCAAGCGCGGCGCCGCAGTTTGCATCCTCTATATAATGCGCATAACCGCACACGGCCGTTGTCAGCACAGGTAACCCGGCGGTAATCGCCTCCAGCAATACAATACCGGCCGCCTCCTGGTAAGCAGGATGCAGTAACAGATCGGCCGCGGCCATCAGTTCAGACACATCATTACGTCCCGAGAAAAAATGGACATTGCTGCGCACGCCGTGTTTTTCGGCCAGGGCTTCAAACTTACGCGGTTTGTCTTGTCCAACTACAAAGAGAAGCGTGTTTTGTCGTAGCGCCTGGGGAAGTGAAGCCAGCGCCTCTATCGAACGATCAACGCCTTTGCGGCTAAAATCAGACCCCACCTGCAATAACAAATGTTGCTGCTCGTTAATGCCGTTTTTCTGACGATAGATTTCCCGGGCATTGGCGATCTGCTGGCTATATTTTCTGTCAGGATAAATACCCGGCGGCAGAATATGGAAGCGTTCTGCTTCGGTCTGGTAGTGCTTCTGGAAATCAGCGATCTGCTTATCCGTCAGCATTAAGAGCTGGGTGGGCTTTCCCTGCTCAAAGGTCGCTCGCTCAAAGGCCGCATAATGGCGATAGCGCGATGTTAGCCGATAGAAAAAGCCTTTTTCCTGCGCCACTTTTTCGGCATAACAGACATCGGCAGCGTAATACACATCCAGCCCGGGCATCTTGTTAAAACCAACAACCCGATCGACCGGATGTTCACGTAAATGCGCCTGTACCCATGCGTAATACTGCGCGTTACGACCATGATTGGTAAGTGCTTTAACCGGAACGGTTATTAATTCGAAAACCTCCGGGCACTCCCCTTCCCATGACTGGGTATACACGCGAACATGATGGCCGCGCGCGGCGACGGTCTGCGCAATGCGTATAAAATCCCGCTGCAATCCGCCGAAAGGGAAATATTTATATAAACAGAAAGCCACGATCATAACGGCGCATCCATATCAACAGGTCTGGCTTCATGTGGCAGCATTTTCTCTGTTGCTGCAATGACATCCTCAGCGGGAATGACGGAGAGGTATTTTTTATTACGATCAAGCTCATGCCTTTTCGGCATTGGCTGATAATCACCCGCCCAGAACTGAATAATATCGTCTGTCCAGGGTCGCCAGAATACGTGGTCAGTGGCGCCAAAAAGACAGATAACGGGCGTTTTTACCGCCGCAGCAATATGACCTGGCGCAGAGTCGACGCCGATAAAGAGTGCCGCATGATCAATCAACGCCCCAAGCTCAGGGAAGCGGGTTTTACCCGCAAGTCCGGTAACGGGCTGGGTTTTACAGCCTCGGGCAATCTCATCTACACAGGCCAGATCTTCAGCTGACGGCCCTGATGTCAGTACAACCTGATAACCCCTGGCCTCCAGAGCATCAATGACGCGGGAGAATTTATCGTTATCCCAACACTTAAAAAGCTGTCTTGCCGTAGGCTGAACCACTACATACTGGCGCTCTACCCCAAGTCGTTTAAGCTCCTGAGACATTTTCTGCCAGTGCTCGGGACGATAGCTCATGGTCGTCTCTGTCACCTGATGCGTCAGCCCTAATGGCTGGAGTGCAGACAGTGTGCGTTCAACAACATGCTCACCTGAATAGGGTACCAGATGGGTAAAGCTTTTTTTCCAGAGAGACGACTGCCGGTTGGCAAAATTTTGCGATATTTTTACCGGGGCCTGCAAAAAACGAACAATAAGCGCAACAACCCACTGATCGGTAAGATTAATGATCAGGTCATAATGATTTGCACGCAGCGTCTTAATAAGTGAAAGCGCATTTTTGATTTTGTCTGAGGTTCCCGCACCTTTATTAACCACGCCATACAGCGCATTAATTTCAGGGTTTTCAGACAATATAGGCATCGTATCCTGATAAAGAAGCACATCGATCTTTGCCTCAGGATAATTCTGTTTCAACGTGCTGATGACGGGAGTTGTTAACAACATATCTCCGTGGAAACGCATCTTTATGACCAGAATTTTTCGAAATGGCTTATCCACAAGCGACTCTTTTGTAGTGATTATCCGGTTAATCAGGCAGAAAAAGGCACGCTACCGCCACAGGCTCAACAGCTACCTGATTACTGATTTCGTGCCCATTTTTACGCGCTAGTGTACCACTTCTTTCGTCACGATCCGACACGAATAAATTTTAATCAACTCACGGATTTATATTTTATAAATCAAACAAATAACCCTATAAATTGCGTCACCTCTGGCAGCATCTTTGCTGACCGGGGCCAATAAGAGGAGTAAAAATCAACAAATCGCATAAAAATACAAAAATCCTAATCATTCCTCGCGCTTAGGGATGTACAGGCTTAAATAACCCAAAAACAGGAAAAGTAATGGTAAAGGCCTGGCTAAATACATAGAATCCCCAGCACATCCATAATCCAGCGATTTACTATGCTCGAATTGCTTTACACCGCCCTTCTTTACCTTATCCAGCCACTTATCTGGATACGGTTGTGGGTGCGTGGACGTAAGGCGCCGGCCTATCGTAAACGTTGGGGTGAACGCTATGGTTTCTACCGCCGTTCCCTCAAACCTGGCGGGATCATGCTGCATTCGGTTTCCGTGGGCGAGACCCTGGCCGCCATCCCGTTAGTGCGCGCGCTGCGCCACCGCTACCCCGACCTGCCGATCACCGTGACCACCATGACCCCTACCGGGTCTGAGCGCGTCCAGTCCGCCTTCGGCAGCGACGTTCAGCATGTGTATCTTCCTTATGATTTACCCGATGCTATTGGCCGTTTCCTGAATAAAGTCGACCCCAAGCTGGTGTTGATTATGGAAACAGAGCTGTGGCCTAACCTGATAGCGGCGCTGCACAAACGCAAGATCCCGCTCGTCATCGCCAATGCGCGACTCTCTGCCCGTTCGGCTGCCGGCTACGCGAAGCTGGGTAAATTTGTGCGCCGCTTATTACGGCGTATTACGCTGATTGCCGCACAAAATGAAGAGGATGGTGAGCGCTTTGTGACATTGGGAGCAAAGAACAACCAGGTCACCGTTACCGGCAGCCTTAAATTCGATATCTCCGTCACTCCACAGCTCGCGGCTAAAGCCGTCACGCTGCGCCGCCAGTGGGCGCCGCATCGTCCGGTGTGGATCGCCACCAGCACGCATGATGGTGAAGAGAGCATCGTGCTTGCCGCTCACCAGGCGTTATTACAGCAATTCCCTAATCTGCTGCTGATCCTGGTGCCACGTCATCCGGAACGCTTCCCGGATGCGATTAACCTCGTGCGCGGCGCCGGGCTAAGCTATACCACGCGATCCTCAGGTGAAGTGCCGTCCAGCAGTACCCAGGTTGTCGTTGGCGATACCATGGGCGAGCTAATGTTGCTGTACGGTATTGCGGATCTGGCGTTTGTTGGCGGCTCGCTGGTTGAACGAGGCGGGCATAATCCGCTGGAAGCGGCAGCCCATGCGATTCCGGTATTGATGGGTCCGCACACCTTTAACTTCAAAGATATTTGCGCGCGTCTTGAAAGCGCCAGCGGCCTGATCACCGTTACCGATGCCGCGACGCTGACAAAAGAGGTCTCCTCTTTACTGACCGACGCCGATTATCGTAGTTTCTACGGCCGTCACGCCGTTGAAGTGCTGTATCAAAATCAGGGCGCGCTGCAGCGTCTGCTTCAGTTACTGGAACCCTATCTGCCACCAAAAAACCATTGAGGGCTGTTATGCAAAAACGGGCGATTTATCCAGGCACGTTCGATCCCATCACTAATGGTCATATTGATATCGTCACGCGCGCAGCCAGCATGTTTGATCAGGTGGTTCTGGCCATCGCCGCCAGCCCCAGTAAAAAGCCGCTGTTCAGTCTGGATGAACGCGTTGCGCTGGCAAAAGCCGCAACGGCGCATTTGCCGCACGTTGAGGTGGTCGGCTTTAGCGATTTAATGGCCAATTTCGCCCGCGCACAGCAGGCCACTATTCTGATTCGCGGCCTGCGCGCCGTTGCTGATTTCGAATATGAGATGCAGCTGGCGCATATGAATCGCCATCTAATGCCTGAACTGGAAAGCGTATTCCTGATGCCTTCGAAGGAGTGGTCGTTTATCTCTTCGTCGCTGGTAAAAGAGGTGGCGCGCCATGCTGGCGATGTGACCCACTTCCTGCCCGCCCACGTTCATCAGGCGTTAATGGCCAAACTGGCGTAATTGCCTGCCTTTTGCCGGGCGATGTAAACCTGCCCGGCTTGCACAATCACTTCTGGCACTGACGGCAATAAAAGGTCGCACGCTGCGCATGTTTCGTTGCCACTATAGGCGCGCCACACGTCCGGCACGGTTCTCCCTTACGGCCATATACCTGCAGCTGTTGGGCGAAATAGCCCGGCTTCCCGTCGCTTTGCAGAAAATCTTTCAGGGTGGTGCCGCCCTGCTCAATAGAGCGCTGCAATACCGCTTTAATGACCTTCACCAGCAGCGCACACTCCTCCGCAGAGAGAGAAGAGGCCAGCCGATCGGGATGGATCCCGGCCGCGAAGAGTGATTCACTGGCGTAGATATTACCGACGCCCACCACCAGCTTGTTATCCATCAGCCAGGGTTTAATCGGGGTTTTCTTTTTCTCGCACTTCGCCTTCAGGTACTCGGCGTCAAACGCCTCGCTGAGCGGCTCAGGGCCGAGATGAGCCAGTACGTTATGCCCTTCCAGCTCTTTGGTCCACAGCCAGGCGCCAAAGCGGCGAGGATCGGTATAGCGCAGCACTTTGCCGTTACTCATCACCAGATCGACGTGGTCATGTTTTTCTGCAGGCATTTCATGCGGCAGTATACGCAGGCTCCCGGACATCCCCAGGTGGACGATAATCCAGCCGTCGGGCAGCTCCAGCAGCAGGTATTTTGCGCGGCGCTGCACGCTTAAAACGGGTTTGTCACTCAGCGCATGGATTTCATCAGACACGGGCCAGCGCAGGCGGCCGTTGCGTACAATGGCATGAAGAATGGTCTGGCCAACCAGATGAGGTTCAATACCGCGTCGGCTGGTCTCTACCTCAGGTAATTCAGGCATGGTTCCTCCGTTGGGATGCGCAGAATGCAAAAAACCCCGCCGAAGCGGGGTTTTTCAACAAAGACTCTAAAATTATTTAATTTTAGCTTCTTTGTACAGTACGTGCTGGCGTACAACTGGATCGAATTTTTTCAGTTCCAGTTTTTCCGGCTTAGTACGTTTGTTCTTCGTGGTGGTGTAGAAGTGACCTGTACCAGCAGAA
>Ga0153917_1000128_pt1 | contig 74627 bp, 79 predicted proteins | sample TSFL001MetaG_FD_104695 | JGI IMG/M metagenome (GOLD analysis project Ga0153917, IMG submission 104695) | Attine ant fungus gardens microbial communities from Florida, USA - TSFL001 MetaG | ecosystem: Host-associated > Fungi > Mycelium > Unclassified | place: USA: Florida, Paynes Creek Historic...
AAAATCGCTCGAACCTATGTACAAGCTCAGCCTGGGACAAGCCGGAAGCTCCTTCACCTTTGAGGTAGCACAGAAAAACGGTATTCCTTACGGACTCATCAACCGGGCCAAGAAGAAGGTGGAAACGGACAAGGTACGCTTTGACAAAACCATAGCCAACCTTCAGAAGGAGCGTTCACGCCTTGAGAAAACTTCTGAAAATCTTAAAGAGGAAGAAAAGCGCGCACGCGAGGAAAGCACGCGATTGTCGTCCATCAACACCCGGATCCAGGATAAGCTGGAACGCTACCAGGAACTTTATGACGCCAACCAACGCCTTATTTACCTGGGGCAAAGGTTTGACGACCTTTCGGAACGCTACTTCAACAACAAGGACAAGAAGGTGCTTATCGGGGAACTGCTTAAGACCGTTGAAATAGAAAATTCGAAACGCAAAAAGGTAACGCAAAAAGAACGCAAGGTTCAGAAACAGGAAGAACTAAAACTGCAGGTTGAAGTAGAACAGCAGCTGGATGTGATCAGGACGGAAAAGAAGGAGAAAAAGATTAAGGAACAACAGAAGCTGCAGGCCAATAAAACAAATTTCGAGCTAAAAGTGGGAGACCGCGTACGGATGCTGGAAGGAAAGGCTGTGGGAACCATAGATGCCATTGAGAAAAACAAGGCAACGGTAAACTACGGTTTCTTTACGTCGAAAGTAGACCTGGAACAGCTTGAAATGGTAGAACGAAAAAAATAGAAGATGACCGTACTCGATAAAATTCCGGCAGGCAAACAGCTCGTCCTTTTTGACGGCGTTTGCAATTTCTGCGACAAAACCGTACAGCGAATTTTGAAAGCAGATTCCCGCAACCTGTTTGTGTTTGCGTCCATCCAGTCCGAAACGGGACAGGAAGTGATGCGCTATATCGGCATTCCCACCGCAACGGATTCGGTAATCCTTTACCAGCCCGGAACGGCCTATTATACCGAAAGCGATGCCGTACTGGAAATTGCCCGGCAGCTCAAAGGCTTCTACCCTATGTTGCTGGCAGGTAAAATCATACCTAAAGGGCTGCGTGATGCGGCCTACCGTTATTTTGCCCGAAACCGCTACAAATGGTACGGAAAAAAGGATGAATGTGCTGTTCCGACACCCGAAACGAGATCAAAATTTTTATCATAATTAAGCCAAATAATTTTATCAAACGTACCGCAATACGTATATTTGTGCTATAAAAATCAAACCAATGCAAATATCATATAACTGGTTAAAACAATTCATTAAGTTAGATACAACTCCTGAAGAAACGTCTGAAATCTTAACGAATTTAGGACTGGAAGTTGAAGGAATTGAATCATTTGAAAGCCTTAAGGGCGGTTTAAAAGGTGTGGTTGTGGGCCATGTAGTGGCTTGCGAACAACATCCAAACGCCGACAAGCTGCGTATAACGAAAGTTGATCTTGGAAATGGTGAAGCACCTGTACAGATCGTATGCGGCGCCCCTAACGTAGCTGCAGGACAAAAGGTTCCGGTTGCCACCATAGGCACGGTTTTATATGATAAGGAAGGAAACGAATTTGTCATTAAAAAAGGCAAAATCCGAGGAGAAGAAAGTTTTGGAATGATTTGCGCCGAGGACGAACTGGGTCTTGGAAACGGTCATGACGGCATCCTTGTCCTCAGCGACAAGCTTAAGCCCGGTACTCCCGCTTCGGAAGTTTTTGAAATCTATACGGATTCCGTTTTTGAAATCGGTCTTACGCCCAACCGCGCCGATGCCATGAGCCACTGGGGTGTTGCCCGTGACCTTCGTGCAGGGCTCGTACAGCTTAAACCGCATAATACGTATTCGGAACTCATCACGCCAAGCGTGAGCAAATTCAAAGTTGAAAAACGTACATTAAAATACGACCTTGTTGTAGACGATATCAAACAGGTACCCCGCTACTGCGGTGTAACCATTTCCGGTATAGAAGTAAAGCCTTCCCCTGCCTGGCTGCAGAACCAGCTTAAAGCGATAGGCATTACACCTAAAAACAACATTGTAGATGCGACCAACTATATCTTACACGAGCTTGGACAACCACTGCATGCTTTCGATGCTTCGCGCATCAAAGGAAATAAGATCATTGTAAAAAATGCAACAGCAGGAAGCAAGTTTGTAACACTTGACGGTGTGGAACGCACCCTTCATGAAGAAGACATCGTAATCTGTGATGAGAACCATCCTTTATGCCTAGCCGGCGTACTTGGAGGACAGCATTCAAGCGTTACGGAAAATACGTCGTCCATCTTTCTGGAGAGCGCCTACTTTAATCCTGTAAGCATCCGTAAAACGGCAAAACGCCACGGTATTTCCACCGATGCCTCTTTCCGTTTTGAGCGCGGTATCGATCCGAGTATTACAAGTTATGCTTTAAAGCACGCCGCCATCCTTATCACCGAAATCGCCGGTGGGGAAATTACGTCGGACATTACGGACCTATACCCTAAAAAAGTGGAAGATTTCTCCGTATTCCTCAATTACAACCAGGTAAATAAAATCCTTGGAGAAGAAATACCGAATGAAACCATTAAGAAAATACTGGTATCGCTCGACATCAAGATCACGAACATTACCGATAAAGGACTCGGTCTTTCCATACCTCCTTACCGCGTAGACGTACAACGCGAGATAGACGTTATTGAAGAAATTCTGCGTGTTTACGGATTCAACAACATCAAAGTGGGATCTAAAATAAATGCGACAATTGCCAACAGTTCCAAAACAGACGATCACAAGGTTCAGAACATCGTGGCCAACCAGCTTGTCAGCCAGGGATTTTATGAAATCATGGCCAATTCACTGACCACGGCTCAATACTCTGAATTGGCAGAGGACCTTAATAAATCACATCAGGTACACATTCTTAATCCTTTGAGCAGCGACCTGGCCATTATGCGCCAATCCCTTCTTTTCGGAGGACTTGAATCTATTGCTTACAACATTAACCGCAAGAATACCGACCTGCGTTATTTTGAATTCGGGAAAACCTACGCCAAAACGCTGACAGGTTTTGAAGAATATAAACATCTGGCACTTTTTGCAACCGGGAATGAATCTCCAAACAACTGGAACATTGCTTCAAAGCCCGTTGATTTCTTCCTTTTCAAAGGATATATCGATGCCATACTTGACCGTCTGGGGCTTACGAAAATAAATACGCAACCGCTCGACAACAAAATGTTCTCGGAAGGTGTTTCCTATTTCCTTGGAGACCGTAAAATTGTATCTTTCGGTACCGTTGCCAAAAACATACTCAAGCACTTTGACATCAAACAGGATGTGTATTTTGCCGATTTCAACTGGGCTTCGATTCTCAACGTTGTATCAAGCAAGATAAAGTTTGCCGAAATATCGAAATATCCTGTCGTAAAACGAGATTTGGCCTTACTGCTTAAACAGGACGTTTCTTTCTCAGATGTGCACCGCATCGTGAAACTTGCAGATAAGAACCTGATCAACGATGTATCGCTGTTCGACGTATACGAAGGCGACAAACTTCCGGAAGGAACAAAATCCTACGCCATCAGTATCAAGCTGCAGGATAAGGATAAAACCCTCACCGATACGCAAATTGAAAAGATCATGGGAAAAATACAGCAACAGCTTCAGGCTGAAACCGGAGCAGAATTGCGTTAATTCCCTTTAAAATATAAAAACGGTGCCAGATGCACCGTTTTTTATTTAGAATCATTAATTATTTTTGAGGTATTCCCTCAGTACATACTGCAAAATACCGTTGTTGCGGTAATATTCAATTTCTATGGCGGAGTCCAGGCGGGCCTTCACCTTGAAATGTATTTCTTTTCCTGACGGATGCAATGCTTCCACCTGCAGCAGCTTATGCGGAACAAGTTCTTCTGAAAGCCCCGTGATGTTGTACACCTCTGTTCCGTCCAGTCCCAGGTTTTCTGCATTTTCCCCATCCATGAATACCAGAGGGGCTATTCCCATACCTACCAGGTTGCTTCTGTGGATGCGTTCAAAGCTCTCCGCTATAACGGCCTTAACCCCCAGCAGGAACGTTCCTTTGGCAGCCCAGTCCCTTGAAGATCCTGACCCGTACTCCTTCCCGGCAAGCACAATAAGAGGGGTCTTATCCTTCTCGTAAGCCATTGCCGTATCAAAAACGGTACGTACGCTGTTATCGGGAAAATAGCGGCTGAATCCGCCTTCTTTGTCCGCGATCCTGTTTTTGATGCGCACGTTGGCAAACGTTCCGCGCATCATCACCTCGTGGTTTCCCCTACGTGATCCGTAAGAGTTGAAGTCTACCTTGTTTACCCCGTTTTCCGTAAGGTAGCGACCCGCAGCTGTTTCTTCCTTAAAGGAACCGGCAGGAGAAATATGGTCCGTAGTAACGGAATCTCCCAGGTAAAGCAGCACGCGGGCGTTGTGGATATCGGTAACAGGTTCAGGCACTGCCTGCAGGTTCTCAAAGAAAGGAGCCTCTTTTATGTAGGTTGATTCCCTGTCCCATTCAAAGTTCTGATCCAGGTTTACCTGAAGCTGCTGCCAGTCTTCGGAACCGTCGAAAATGATGTCGTATACCTGCTTAAAATCTTCCTGTTTTACACAGTCATTTATGGTCTGTACGATTTCTTCCCGTGTTGGCCAGATGTCTTTCAAATACACCGGATTTCCGTTCGGATCATAAGATAAAGGATCGTTTATAAGGTCTACATCTACCCTTCCTACCAACGCATATGCCACTACGAGCATAGGTGACATAAGGAAGTTCATCTTCACCTGCGGATGTACACGTGCTTCAAAATTACGGTTACCGGAAAGTACGGAAGCTGCTACGAGCTCTCCTTTTTCCACAGCCTCCGCAATGTGCAGCGGTAACGGTCCCGAATTTCCGATACAAGACGTACAGCCGTACCCTACGGTATGGAAACGCAATGCATCCAGATCGCTGTTAAGCCCGGATCGCTCCAGGTAATGCGTCACAACCTTTGATCCCGGTGCCAGCGAGGTCTTTACCCATGATTTGGTACGAAGGCCTTTTTCCACAGCGTTGCGAGCCAAAAGGCCTGCTCCGATCATAACGGCCGGGTTCGATGTATTGGTACAGCTTGTAATCGCAGCGATTACGATGCTTCCATCGCTCAGAACAAACTCCTGATTGTTGTGCTTGATGCGCACCGAATGCATGGAATCCATGGTAACTTCAGCCGAAGAACTGCCTTCCATCGGAATCTTTCCGAATGTAAATTCCGTACCGGAACCTCCGTCGGAAAGCCATGCCGACTCCTTACGCTGCGGCAGTTTGGCATAACTTCGTTTATGCTCCTTTTCAAGAAGGTCCGCAAACTGGTTTCCGAGATCTTTAACGAGTATCTTATCCTGAGGTCTTTTAGGTCCTGAAACAGTAGGCTCCAAAGTAGACAGATCGAATTCCACAACAGAAGAATACGTTATCGTTTCATTACCTGTACGCCATAAAAGATTTTCTTTACAATACGCTTCCACTATCTTTATCTGTTCCGGAGAACGGTTCGTGGCGTGCATGTATTCCAGCGTGCGGTTGTCTATCGGGAAATAGGTTACGGTACAGCCGAATTCGGGCGACATATTGGAAATGGTTGCACGATCGGTTACAGTAAGATGATCGAGTCCGTCGCCGAATACTTCAACAAATTTGCCTACAACGCCTTTGTCCCTAAGGATCTTCGTGATGGAAAGTACCATATCTGTTGCTGTACACTGATCCGGAATCTTACCGGTCAATTTCAGGCCGATGACTTCGGGACATGTAAAAAAGATGGGCTGCCCCAGCATGGCGGCTTCGGCCTCAATACCTCCTACCCCCCATGCGATCACGCCTATTCCGTTTACCATAGGCGTATGGGAATCGGTTCCTACCAACGTATCGGGAAACAACCAACCTCCGCGTTCCGTTACCCCTTTTGCAAGGTATTCCAGGTTCACCTGGTGGCAGATCCCCATGCCGGGAGGTACAACGGTAAAGTTATTTAATCCCTTCTGGGCCCATTTCAACAGTTCGTAACGTTCCTTATTCCGTTCATATTCCAATGTCACGTTATGGTCGTAGGAATAATCGGTTCCAAAATAGTCGACCTGTACTGAGTGGTCAATTACAAGGTCAACGGGAATTGCCGGATTGATCTTTTGCCCGTCTTTTCCGTGGCGTACGAATTCTGCACGCAGTGAAGCCATATCCACCACAGCCGGTACACCCGTAAAATCCTGCATCAAAATACGCGCAGGTTTAAACGGAATGTCCTTATCTACAGGATTCGGAGTCCAGTTCAGCAAAGTCTGTATATGCTCATCGGTAATACTGAAACCGTCAAAATTGCGCAATACGTTTTCCAAAAGAATACGGATGCTGAACGGCAGGTGGTCTGCGCTGCCGCCCGGAAGGTCCTTTAGGGAACTGTAACGGTACTCCCTACCGTTGATGCTTATGCTGCGAACGGATTTTGCTTTCTCATTGTCCATATATTATTGTTTTTTAGTTGTTCCTTAAATTTAACAAATAAAACCATAACTACCGGACTAAACCCTGGTATTATTTCATTAAAAAAAGAGGTTTAAAAACCTCTTTTGCCATTATGTGCCTTTATATATGAACAGCTTAACCGAAATGACCGCTTATATAGTTCTTCGTCATTTCGTGGTTCGGATTGTTGAATATCTGATCAGTAGGCCCTTCTTCCTTCACCTCACCAAGATACATAAATACGGTTTTATCCGCTATACGCTGTGCCTGCTGCATGTTGTGCGTTACAATCACAATGGTGTACTTTTCTTTCAGGTGCTTGATAAGGTCCTCTATCTTAAGCGTACTTACCGGATCCAAAGCCGAGCATGGTTCATCCATAAGGATGACTTCAGGACGCAGGGCTACGGCCCTTGCAATGCAAAGGCGCTGCTGCTGACCTCCCGATAAACGGGTAGCCGGCATCTTGAGGTCGTTCTTCACTTCATCCCACAAATACGCCTCCTGAAGCGCTTTCTCTATCACGTCCTTACCGTACGGCAGATTGTTGATCCTTAGCCCGTACGCAATGTTCTCATAAATGCTTTTGGGAAACGGATTGGCTTTTTGAAATACCATCCCGATGCGTTTCCTTATTTCGGTCACCGGAACGTTTTTTGCATAAAGATCAAGCTCTTCCAGTCGCAGGTGCCCCTCAATGCGAGCATCGGGAAACAGATCGTGCATGCGGTTGAAACTTCTCAGCAACGTACTCTTTCCGCATCCGGACGGACCAATAAGGGCCGTGATCTCTTTTTCATTAAAAGCCACACTTACATTTTTCAACACCTGTTTTGTTCCAAAACTTATATTCAGGTTTTCTGCAGACAGTTTAGTTTTCATTTTTTCTGAATTTGTAACGGATGTAAAAAGCCGTCAAGTTTAACAAAAATACCACCAGTACAAGTACCAGTGCGGTACCGTACGCAATAGGTCTTACCTGGTCTATGGCCTGATGCTGGGTGGAAAGCATGTACAGGTGATAAGGCAACGCCATAAATTCCTGATTGAAGTATCCCGTAGTACCGTTTATATAGAACGCAGCACCGGTAAACAATATGGGAGCCGTTTCACCTGCTGCACGCGAAAGCGTAAGTACCACCCCGGTTAATATACCCGACATGGCCGACGGTAATACCACATCCTTTATTGTTTCGAATTTTGTGGCACCGATCGCCAGAGCCGCTTCACGCGTACTGTTCGGAATACGCTTCAGGGCCTCTTCTGTCGTGGTGATGATATACGGCAGGGACAACAACCCCAGCGTAAGTCCGGCTGCAAGTAGAGAGGTACCGAAATTAAGAGCCTGTACAAACAGCGCCAGCCCGAAAAGCCCGTAAATGATCGATGGTACACCTGAAAGGTTGCGTATGGAAGCACGTATGGTACGCGTAAGCCAGTTGTTTTCGGCATATTCATTCAGGTAAACGGCACAGCAAATACCGAACGGTATTGAAAAAGCGGCCGTTATAAGCGTAAGCAACACCGTACCTATGATCGGCGTAAGAATCCCTCCTTTCGTCATTCCTTCTTTCGGAATTTCCGAAATGAAGTCCCACGACATCACACCGGCACCTTTTGACGCTATTTCCCATAATACTACAAAGAGGAAAAAGCACACAATGGCCGTACTTAGTACGAGTGACCCCCATTCCAGTACAGAGGATATTCTGTTTGTCTTATACTGCATGATATTTTCTGAATCGGTTAATAAAAAACTCTCCCAATATATTGGCCAGCAACGTCATAAAGAACAATACCGTTGCAATAGCGTAAAGAGCATAATAATGTGTTGTCTGGTAAGGGACCTCCCCCATTTCGATGGCAATGGTAGCCGTCATGGTCTTAACCGAATCGAAAATACCCGTGGGGAATAACGAAGCATTTCCCGTTGCCATGAGCACCGTCATGGTTTCTCCGATGGCTCTTCCCACACCCAGCATAACTGCTGCAATGATTCCGGGTGCCGCAGCAGGAATCACCACCTTGCGCAATGTCTGCCATTTCGTGGCTCCTACACCGTAACTTGCCTCCTTGTAGGCATTCGGCACCGCATGAATGGCATCTTCGGCAACCGTAATAATGGTGGGCAACGCCATAATGGCAAGCAGTATGGCTCCGTTCAACGCATTAAGCCCGTTGGGAAGGTCGGCCAGATCTGCTATACCAGGGCTTACAATTACGATTCCAAGGAATCCGATTACAACCGAAGGGATCGCCGCCAGCATTTCGATAGCCGGCTTCAATATGTTTTTAAGCCTTGGGCCTGCATATTCCGCAATAAAAGCTGCCGTTCCGATACCCAAAGGTATGGCGATGGCCATTGCTCCGAACGTTACAATCGTGGTGCTCAGAATCAGCGGCAACATCCCGTATTTAGGACTTTTAGCTGTGGGAGCCCATTCCATACCCGTAATAAAGTCGAGCGGTTTTACATCAAGGAAAAAGGAAAAGGAATTGTATACCAGCATCGCAAATATTCCGCCAAGCAAAGCCAGGACCAGCAATCCGGTCGTTTTAAAGATTCCCTTGAAAACAGTGTCTATCGTTATCCGTGTTTTATAATTCATATCAGTTCTTTTCTATTATGTAATATCCGTGATCTTCAATCATCTTCTTTCCTTCCGGGCTTTTTTCAAAATCAATGAACGGCTTTACCTTTTCCCATGATTCTTTCAGGACAAACTGGTAAAGGGGCCTTTGAAAAAAATAAAGACTTTTGTTTATGGTTTCCGGATCTATAGGAGAACGTGCTTCCGATTCTGCAGTTTCTTTTATCTTAAGGATCTTAACAGACTGGTTGGCGGCAGGATCGTGCGCTACATATCCGGCTCCTACGTAACCTATTCCGGACTTGTCTGCCTTAACCCCTTCCATGATCTGGGCATTTCCCGTCATTTCTTTTGCAGCACTCGTAAATTCAATTTTAAGCTTCTTCTTAACGAACGAATGTGTACCGGAACTGCTTTGTCTTCCGTAAATGTTGATGGGCATATCGGTTCCGCATACTTCCTTCCAATCCGTTATTTCCCCGTTGAGGATCTTCCTCAGCGTTGGAAGGTCTATTTCTTCTAAGGGCAGGTCCTTATGTACAACAAAGGCCGTAGCATCTTCAGCGAAAATAACCGTAACTATTTCTATATTCTTATCTTTGAACTGCCGGGTTTCGTCTTCGGACAACGGGCGTGAAGAATTGGCTATATCTGCCTGTCCGTTCATTAACGAAGTGATGCCGAGCCCCGAGCCTCCACCTGAGATGGCAATGCTGAAATCCGGATCCAGCAACGTGTAGTGTTCAGCCAGGTTAACTGCCAGATTAACTTCTGTATCAGATCCCTTCATCTTAATTGAACTGTGCCTGCTGCAGGCCGTCATGGTAAGGATACTTATCACAAACAAAAGTTTTTTCATGTTTTCCCTTTATATTTATTGCAGCAAAAATGAACAATATACATAAACCCATGGTTAACACCGCGTTATGGTAACATTAAGAAGTTCCTGTTTTTCAGATATTTAGTAAATTTAAAACGATTTTATCCTTTAATTAATGTAAATCTTCCTCTAAGTTTAATTTACAGTTAAGGCTTTTTTAAATAACGGGCATAAAAAAAACCGGAGCAATGCTCCGGTTTTTATATTCTTAAATTATTCTTATACATCTCTGTTAGGATCGAATGCCTCCAGGTACTGAGCCACTCTCTGAACAAACTGTCCTCCTAATGATCCGTCCACTACTCTGTGATCATAAGAGTGCGACAGGAACATCTTCTGACGGATACCGATAAAGTCTCCTTCCGGCGTTTCAATAACAGCCGGTACTTTACGGATGGCTCCTAAAGCCAGGATTCCTACCTGAGGCTGGTTGATGATCGGTGTTCCGAAAACAGATCCGAAAGTACCAACATTCGTTACGGTGTAAGTTCCTCCCTGTGTATCATCCGGTTTCAATTTTCCCTTTCTTGCACGATCGGCCAGGTCGTTTACTGCCTTCGCCATTCCTACAAGATTCAACTGATCTGCATTTTTGATAACCGGTACAATAAGGTTTCCGTTCGGCAATGCCGCAGCCATTCCCAGGTTGATGTTTTTACGTTTTACGATGTAGTCCCCATCTACCGAAATGTTCATCATAGGAAAATCTTTGAGTGCCTTAGCCACCGCTTCCATGAATATCGGAGTGAATGTAAGTTTTTCTCCTTCGCGTTTTTCAAATACGTTCTTCACCTTGTTACGCCAGTTCACAATGTTTGTTACATCAACTTCAATGAACGACTGTACGTGGGCTGATGTCTGCACCGACTGCACCATATGATGTGCAATCATCTTACGCATACGATCCATTTCGATGATCTCATCCTGCCCGTTTACAGAAACAGGAGCTGCTTTAGACGCTACAGGCTGTGCTGCAGGCGCAGGTGCTGCTGTTTGCTGTTGTGGCTGAGCCGGAGCTGCAACCGGTTGTGAACCTCTGTTCTTAACGTAATCTAATATATCTGTTTTGGTAATTCTACCTTCTTTTCCTGTACCGTTCATTGCTTCCAACTCTGCAAGCGAGATGCCTTCCTCTTTAGCGATGTTCTTTACAAGCGGGGAAAAGAATTTATCTGATTCTTCAAAATTTACGGCTGTGGTTTCCTGAGCAGTTGTTACCGTTTTTTCAACCATATTCACAGCTTCTGCAGGCGCTGCAGCTTCAACAGTAGCTTCTGCTGCTCCACCTTCCGTTTCAATAATCGCAATTGTTTGTCCAACCTGGACCACGTCGTTCACCTGGAATAAAATTTCTACAATCTTACCTCCTACTTCAGACGGAACTTCACTATCTACTTTATCCGTTGCCACTTCAACTACCGTTTCATCCTGATCCACAGTGTCTCCAACGTTTTTTACCCAATTTGTAATGGTTGCTTCGGCAACACTCTCACCCATCTTAGGTAATTTTAATTCAAACTTTGCCATATATTTAATAAAGAGTTGTGTTTTATTTTAAGCATTACAAAAATAATAATTTTCAGGACTTTTTACCTATATTATTTTAAATATTTATCCTATACCGTCAAAATGCCGCCTTTATCATTCCTGTGGTTGCTTCCTAAAAAGAAATCGGAATTCTCCGCCTTAATTTTAAAGGTTTTGTTGGTATTGCTGTTGTTGTTTATATAGGCAATGTATTCCTTAAAGCTAATCAATTCATTATCAACGAGAATTTCAATTCTTTTATATGCGTCGTCTATCACCGAAATGTCTGCCAGGTGCCCTACCCAGTCGAGCGGTTTTCCCAGCTTCTGCTGCAGGGTACCGTAAACGGCATTTTCGGTTCCGACATATATGTAATGATCGGGATCTTCCGTTTTTTTCACATTCTCCGTTCTCTTTTTAAAAGCAAACAATGCGATACCCAGATCCATCACTGCATCGAACAGCCGTGAAGTACGGAAATGCTTTTTATAGAAAAACTGCATGGCTTCCTTAAATCTTTTCATATACAGCCCGTCCTTTAAAGTGCTTTCTCCCTTGAAATGAATCACCGTTGTTACGGGAACGTAATAATTATGCAGCCCTTGCTTCAATACGGTATAGGAGAGGTCGATGTCATCTGAATACATAAAGCAACCTTCATCAAAACCTCCTACCTGTACATAAAGCTCCCTTTTCATAAACATAAAAGCACCTGCGAGAATATCTACGGTACCTGTTTCATTTTCCTTAACCTGCTGCGCATAATAACGGTTGAAAAGCCTGTTCTTGGGAAAAAGCCTGTACAGGGAAAGGACTTTTGTAAATGCAACCCACGGTGTAGGGGTACTTCGTTTGCTTTCTTTAAGAAAACTTCCCGATCCGTCGACTAAACGGCATCCCAGTATACCCGGAACCGTAAGTTCTTCATAGCTTTTCAGCAGTATGGTGAACGTATCTTCAGCTACAATGGTATCGGGATTCAATATGCATACATATTTACCTGCTGCCTTATCGACCCCCATGTTGTTTCCCTTTGGAAAACCCATATTTTCTGTTTGATACAGATAGGTGATGTCCGGAAAAAGACGTTGCATCATTTCTTTGGAACCATCCGTTGAAGCATTATCCACCACTATGATTTCCCCATCGATGTACTCAAGAGACTTCTGTACGCTGCGGATGCAGACCTCAAGAAAGTGCCTTACATTATAATTCAGGATAACGACCGATAATACCATTCAGAACCTGTATAAATATTATTTAACAACCGCCAGCTGGGCCTTCATAAAATCTGTCGCCAGATACGTTAACAGTTTTCCAAGCATATTATCAGGAGCCGGGCTTAAGCTGCTTGACCCTTCACAAAGATGCAGATACCCCGCATTATCATGAGCTGCCATAATATGCACGAACTGCCGCGCTTCTGTTACAGAAAAACCGCTAGACGACATAGCGCTGCTCGCAACATTTTCTATGGCATCCAAATCGATTTCAATCCCGTAACTGTTCGTTTTTACCCATTTAAACGCTGCATTGATGCTCGCGATAAAATCCTTTTCAAAACGTACCTTCATTTCGTCAAAGGTAAACATTACGAGGTTCTGGTAATGCTCTCTGAACTCCTGTATCATGAATTTATTAAGGTAATTTTCATGAACACCGAACGCACAATACGTATTCACAAATCCTTCTTTAAAAGCATAGGAAAAACCGTTTCCGCTGTGTCTGCCTTCCAATGATCTGAAATCGGTATGGGCATCAAAATTCACCACATTTACGGCCGCACCCTTTGCCAGTGCCAGCCCTTTTATATTTCCGTAAGCGTTATTATGCCCTCCTCCGATTACAACGGCTTTTTTACCCGCACGATGAATCAGCGTATTAAGGTACGTTACCTCTTTATCTATTTCGGAAACGATCTGATACATACGCTCCAGATCCGTTTTATTCTCCGGATTCAGCGTTTTAACTTCTTCATTGTATTCCTCATAGTCCAGGCAGCCGATAACGGCAATGTTGCCTCCTTTAAGGTATTTGTTGTTTTGTATATTCAGAAAGGTTTTCAAGAAAACATCCCAGGAATGTGTTTCCCCGGGGCGTCCGAAATTAGCTTTGATCCCGACAAATTCCCTGATTCCGTAAACAACAAAAGAAGCTTCTGTTTCATTCAGAAACTGGGAAAGATCTATATGCGCTCCACCCGGAAATTTGATCTTTTCGCCAAGTCTGGTTTCTCCCTCTCTTAAAACACTATACTCTTTGAGCAGTGAATTGTTAAAGTATTTAAAATTTTTCATTTGGTAGGCATTCGTTTTTCCAGTAAATTCAACTACTATAATTTTTAACTATAGACCATTAAATTTTAACAACCTTATCTTATTGAAAATTAGCTTATTATTACTATCTTTGTTATAGGTAAATATAAATCGATCCAAGTCGATCTATAAAATCTTTTTCATAACTATTTTTTTCACACCAGTAATTTCATTACTGGTGTGTTTTGTTATATTTCTTACCGTTAAGGTATACTTCTTCAATTAAATTGCTTCCGAAATTATAAGGAATGGCATAGATGGAATTCAGTTCTTTTGTCACAAAAAACGAAGCTTTCTTACCCCTTGTAATACTTCCGTACTCCTTTTCAAATTCCAATGCATAAGCTGCATTGAACGTTGCCGCATTAAAGGCCTCTTCCGGCGTAAGCTTCATTTTAATACATGAGGTTGCCACCACAAAATTCATATTACCGCTCGGCGTGGTTCCCGGATTGTAATCGGATGCAATAACCAGCGGCAGCCCTTCATTCAAAAGTTCCCTGGCCGGAGTATAAGGAATCGATATAAAATAAGAACAGGTTGGCAGCGCCACCGGTATCGTATTTCCCTTTTTCAGTTCCTCAATATCATTTTGGGTAACAATTTCAAGATGGTCCGCCGAGAGAACGTTTTCCTCAACACACATTTTGATACCGCCGATCGAAGTAAACTGGTTAAGGTGAATCTTCGCCTTAAGACCATGGGAAGCAGCAGAGCGAATGATCCTGCGCGTTTCTTCTACCGTAAAATAACCCGTTTCCAGAAACGCATCTACATAATCGGCCAGTCCTGATTTTGCTATTTCCGGCATCATGTCGTTGCAAATGGCATTCACAAAGCCCGCCTGATCATTTTTAAATTCAACAGGTACCGCATGTGCTCCCAAAAAAGTAGCCTTTATTCCCACAGGATATGCTTCTTTAAGCCTTTTGATAACGCGCAACATCTTAAGTTCCGATTCCAGATCCAGACCGTATCCCGATTTGATTTCGATAACGCCCGTTCCAAGGCTTATAAGCTCTTCGAGCCTTGCAGCTGCATCCTGGTATAGCTCGTCTTCTGTTGCATTACGCAATTTCTCAACCGAATTAAGAATACCCCCTCCGCGTTTATAGATCTCGTCATAACTGAGCCCGTTGATGCGGTCAACAAATTCCTGCTCCCGGTTTCCTGCATACACAATATGCGTATGGCTGTCTATATAGGACGGCATCACCATCCTTCCGGACAAGTCAACCGAATCATCAAAATCGGCAGGTGCCTGTTCCATAGGACCGTAATCTGCAATCCGGTCATCTTCCACAAGTAAAAAAGCATCCGAAACTGAAGGGAGCTCCTTCATCTGATCTCCTTTCAAAATACCCGTATCGCCGTCGCGAACCTGAAAAAGTTCTTTTATATTGTAAAATAATGTTCTCATTTCTTTTTTTTGCTCATCAAAGATAGATACTTCTTGTAAAAATGCATAAAAAAATCCGTTTCTTTTGAAACGGATGTTGTCTAAAAATTCGGACTCAGGTTGTACTTTTTATAGAAGTTATCAATGATCTGCACGACTTCTTCAGAAGTATCCACAATTTTGATAAGGTTCATGTCTTCCGGCGACACGTTTACGTATTTTTCAACCAGGACCGCGTTTACCCAGTCAATAAGACCTACCCAGAATTCAGATCCGACAAGGATGATGGGAAATTTACCTATTTTCTTCGTCTGGATCAGCGTAATGGCTTCAAACAACTCATCAAGCGTTCCGAAACCTCCCGGCATTACCACGAATCCCTGCGAGTATTTAACGAACATGACCTTGCGTACAAAGAAATAATCAAACTGCAGGTTTTTATCGTGATCGATATACGGGTTGAAGTGCTGTTCAAAAGGAAGGTCTATATTGAGCCCTACAGATGTTCCGCCCCCAAGGTGCGCCCCTTTGTTGGCCGCTTCCATGATACCCGGACCTCCACCTGAGATAACGCCATACCCGGCCTTGCTTATCTTAAATGCAATCTCTTCTGCAAGCTGGTAATATTTATCGGTATTTTTGGTACGCGCCGATCCGAAAATGGATACACACGGACCAATACGCCCCATTTTTTCATATCCGTTTACAAATTCAGACATGATTTTGAAAATGGCCCAGGAATCATTGGTTTTGATCTCATTCCATGACTTCTGAGTAAAACTTTCCTTTATTCTGATGTCTTCTTCTGAAAAATCGTCTTTCATAATCAGTTCTTTATGTTTAATTCTTTCTTTAAAAACCGGGCGGTATGGCTTTTTTTGCTTTTGGCTACCTGTTCCGGTGTTCCTTTTGCCACTACTTCACCTCCTTTTTTACCCCCTTCAGGACCTATATCAATGATGTAGTCGCTCATTTTGATCACGTCGAGGTTGTGCTCTATGATGAGAACGGTATTCCCTTTTTCCACAAGCTTCTGCAATACCTCCATCAATACGCGGATGTCTTCAAAATGAAGACCTGTAGTAGGTTCATCAAGGATATAGAACGTATTCCCGGTATCTTTTTTCGACAGTTCCGTTGCGAGTTTAATCCGCTGGGCCTCACCACCTGAAAGTGTGGTACTCTGCTGTCCCAGTGTCAGATATCCTAAACCGACATCCTGAATGGTCTTTACCTTACGGTATATTTTGGGAATGTTTTCGAAAAACTCCACACTTTCATCAATGGTCATATCCAGCACGTCCGAAATAGATTTGCCTTTATAGCGTATTTCAAGCGTTTCCCTGTTGAACCTTTTTCCCTGGCAGGTTTCACATTCCACATACACATCCGGGAGGAACCCCATTTCAATGGTACGCAGTCCGGAACCTTCACAGGTTTCACAGCGTCCGCCTTTTACGTTGAAGCTGAACCTTCCGGGCTTATATCCCCTGATACTGGCTTCTGGCGTTTTGGTAAACAAGGTACGTATTTCGGAAAACACTTCGGTATAGGTTGCAGGATTAGAGCGTGGCGTGCGGCCAATAGGACTCTGATCGATGCCTATCACCTTATCTATATGATCAATTCCTTCAAGCTTGTCATAAGGTTGCGGTACCTTAACCGCATTAAAGAAATGCTCGTTTAAAATAGGATACAGGGTTTCATTGATGAGGGTTGATTTTCCGGATCCTGAAACACCTGAAACGCAGATGAGGGTTCCCAGGGGAAATTCTACCGTGACGTTTTTAAGGTTGTTGCCCTTTGCACCTTTAAGCACCAGCTTTTTACCGTTCCCTGCCCGGCGTTCCTTCGGAACCGGGATTTCCAGTTTACCGTTCAGGTATTGCGCCGTTATGGTGTTACTTTCCAGCAGCAGCTTCGGGGTTGATGCGCTGATAATCTGACCGCCGTTGGCACCTGCCTTGGGACCGATATCGATTACGTAGTCGGCTTCTTCAATCATATCCTTATCATGTTCCACAACCAGGACAGAATTTCCAACATCGCGCAACTGCTTTAACGAGGTGATGAGCTTTTCATTGTCGCGCTGGTGCAAACCGATACTCGGCTCGTCAAGGATGTAAAGAACCCCTACGAGCTGTGAACCTATCTGTGTAGCCAGACGTATACGCTGGGCTTCACCGCCTGACAAAGTTTTTGAAGAACGGTTCAACGTCAGGTAATTTAACCCCACATCCAGCAGAAAAGATAAACGCGCAGAAATTTCCTTTATGATCTCTACGGCAATAGTCTTCTGTTTTTCGCTAAGGTTTTCGGGTAACGATTCAATCCATAAAGCCAGCTGATCCAGATCCATAGCTGTCAGTTCCCCTATATTAAGTCCATCGATCTTAAAGTAAAGGGACTCTTTTCTTAAACGGGCGCCTTTACATTCCGGGCATACCACCTCGTCCATAAAATCATTCGCCCAACGTTTGATCGAAGACGACGGAGCATCTTCATACTGGTTTTTGATAAAGTTGGCAATTCCTTCAAAATCAACTTTATACTCTTTTGTAATCCCCATGACTTTAGATGCCACAGAGAAACTTTCCTTACCTCCGTTCAGAATCATATCCATGGCTTCGGCAGGAATGTCCTTTAGTGCATCAGAAAGCTTGAAATTAAACCTTTGGGCAATTATTTCGAGCTGCTTAAATATCCAGGTACTTTTCTGCTCTCCTATTGGCACGATCCCACCAGCTTTGATGGAAATCTCCTCATTTGGAATGATCTTTTTAAGATTTATTTCGTTAATCGTTCCCAGTCCGTTACAGGTTGGACAGGCTCCTTTTGGAGAGTTGAACGAAAAACTGTTGGGTTCCGGAATAGGATACGAAATACCGGAACCGGGGCACATGAGGTGACGGCTGAAATAACGCGGAGTGTCCTTCTCATGCGGAATCACCATCATGATATCGTCGCCATGATACATGGCCGTTTTGATGCTTTCTGCAAGCCGCTTCTGCGTTTCTTCAGAACGGTCGATCTGCAGGCGGTCGATCACAATCTCAATATCATGGGTTTTATAACGGTCGAGCTTCATTCCTGAAACGATGTCACGAATCTCCCCATCGATCCTTACTTTCACAAAACCCTGCTTAGCTATCTGTTCAAATAACTCCCGGTAATGTCCTTTACGCGAACGTATTACAGGAGACAAAATATTCAGTCGCTGACCTTCATAGTTCTCTATAATGAGTTCCTGAATCTGGTCATCAGAATAACTTACCATCTTTTCTCCCGTTTCATAGGAGTAGGCGTCAGCAGCACGTGCATACAGCAAACGGATAAAATCATAGATTTCCGTAATGGTTCCTACGGTTGATCTTGGATTCTTATTTACGGTTTTCTGCTCAATGGCGATAACAGGTGAAAGTCCTTCAATTTTATCCACATCAGGCCGCTCCAACCCACCCAGAAACTGACGGGCATAGGATGCGAACGTTTCAATATACCTACGCTGCCCTTCGGCATAAATGGTGTCAAAAGCCAGCGATGATTTGCCTGAACCGGACAACCCCGTGATAACCACAAGCTTTTCACGCGGTATGGTTACATCTATATTTTTTAAGTTATGGACACGGGCGCCCAGAACTTCTATATTTTCTTCATTATGGTGCATAGAAAAAAGGAAATCGCAAATATACGAAATGCTTTGTTTTTAAGTTATTAAAGGTTTGGTAAAATGTTTTTTAAGGATGTCCTTCATTTATTTAAAGCATCATTCAATCCGCAGGTTTTTAAGGTTTTCCCTATAAACTTCGAGGATACGCAGCTTGGTAACGAACCCTACGAGCATATTGTTCTGTGTAAGCAGTATTTCGGAAATATGGTGGTCTTCCATCATCTTGATTACATTTCCCGTATTTTCTGAAAGCGACGCTGTGAAGGCTTCCTTCATTTCGGACGAGATCGTAGCTGAACGCAGCTTAAAATCATTGAAGAGGAAGGAACGGACATCATCGAGGTACAGGATACCCAATACCACCCTTTCTTCACTGATTACCGGAATAAAGGACTGCTTTCCGGTCAAAAAGATGTTTTTAGCATCGAACATCGAATCAGTCAGCATAAGGGTTTCAACCTTATTGCTGTAAATATTGTGCAATTCGATCTTGTTCAGAAGGTTCTTGTCTTTATCTGAGGTAAATACCCAGCCTTTATCTGCAATGGTAAAAATGTCCATGGAATATTTATCGTAGTGCTTGGAAATGGCAAAGCTGATAGACGAAACAATCAGCAACGGTACCATAAGCGCATAGCCTCCCGTTATTTCGGCAATGAGGAATATTGCGGTCAGCGGAGCATGGAACAACCCGCTCAATACACCTGCCATTCCCACAACGGTAAAATTCGTTATGGGCAACTCCTTGAATCCCAGAAGTTCAAAAAATTTGGCGGTTCCGTACCCCAGATAAGAACCCGCAAATAAAGCCGGTGCAAAATTACCTCCGTTACCGCCGGACCCCAGCGTAAGACCGGTTGCCATACTCTTTAAAAACAAGGTGGCAAATACGAATGCCAGTACCACCCATTTTTTGTTGCTGAACTTTTCAATAAGCGAATGATCCAGGATGGAAGCGGCTTTATCATTGGCCAGCAGCTTGATGCTTTCATATCCTTCACCGAACAACGTCGGGAACAGGAAAATCAGGATGGCCAGCAGACCGGCACCAATAAGCGCCTTACGGTACGGCTTGTAGGGCAGTCCGGCCATATGCTCCTCAACTCTCCGGAACATCCTGGCATGATAAAGCGAAAATACCCCCGCAGCAATTCCCATTAGTATATAAAAGAACGTATTAGAATAATTAAAGGAAAACTGTTCCCTGAAATTCAGCAAAATACTTTCTTTAAGCACAATACCTGAAACAATGGCTCCCGTTGCAGAAGAAATCATAAGCGGGATAAAAGCCGATACGCTCATGTCTGCGAGGATGACCTCAATGGCAAACAAAACCCCGGCAATTGGCGCATTGAACGCCGCTGCAATACCCGACGCCACACCACAGGCCAGCAGCAACGTACGGTCTTTATAGCTGAAACGGAAATTCTGTGCGTAATTCGAGCCGAAGGCCGCCCCCGTTATCGTAATCGGAGACTCCAGTCCTGCGGAACCTCCCATACCTACCGTGAGGGAACTTGTAATGATCTGGGCGTACATCTGCTTGCGCGGCATATAACCCGATCGTTTTGCTACGGCAATCATAATCTGGCTTGTTCCCTTTTCAATAGAGCCGTCGAGGAACTTCTTTACGACGAAAACCGTCAGCAGGATCCCGATGACGGGAAGGATACTGTTTGAATACGGTAACTTGTAAATATTGTCGATATAGGTAGCAAATTTAAAAACCGAATGGGCAAATGTCTTAAGAAGGATCACGGCCAGCGAGGAAGATATCCCAACGAGGACACAGGATACGTAGAAAAACTGCCGTTCCGAAATAATGGTCTTTAAAAGGTACAGTACACCTTCCAGATAGCGAAATGCCCTGTAGAACCGCCTTGTACCCGTTTTTGCTTTTTTTGTTTCCATCCTGCAAAAATATAGCCCTTATTTTTAAGAATGCAATTATTTCTTTAAATCTTCTTCTATTTGTATTTTTTCTTTTTCTGCGTGTACCATGAGGTCTTTGAAAAAGAGCTGGAATTCCTTATGAAATGCGTCATAATGGGCGAACAGGTCTTCTACTGATTCGTTCATGTTCGACTGAAACGAAAACCGGTGGTCCATCTGTGCCAGAATCTGTTGCAGGTCGGTCAGATTGGCATAACGTTCCAGCCAGTTCTGCTTTATCATATGCGGCAGCAGGTTGCGCGTTTTGATGTTGAGCTCGTCTTTATGTTCTTCGAGATTGCGGTAAAACCGCGACGTAAAAACCGAAAGGTCCTCGTGGTGGTACAGGTGCCAGTTTTTCGCAAGAAAATGATCGTAAAACATATCCACAATAATCCCCGATAAATGATTGAATTTAGGTACCAGCCGGTGTTTTGATGAGCGGAATACCGGATGAAAATCCGTATAACTGTCAATAGACCTGTGCAGCAGTACGCCGGTCTGAATATCTTTATGAAAATGCAGGTAATCCCTTCCTCGGATCCCGTCGCCCATAAAATTGCCTATTTGAACCCGTGGATTTGTACCGGAAAGATAAATATGCGCAAGAAAATTCATATCAGAAAAAAAACATGAGGATTATACTTCTAAAGATAAGGATTCTTATATTTGTTTCCGTATAAAAAAGAAAATTAAATGACCTTAATAAAATCTATTTCGGGAATCAGGGGAACTATCGGCGGAAATGTCGGTGAGAACCTTACTCCTATCGACGCCGTTAAATTTGCTTCGGCCTACGGAACCTTCTTAAAGAAACAATCCGGAAAAGAAAAGCTTACCGTGGTAATAGGCCGTGATGCCCGTATTTCAGGACCTATGATCCACCAGCTAGTTATGCAGACACTTGTAGGGCTCGGTATAAACGTTGTAGATCTTGGTCTTTCCACAACACCTACGGTTGAAGTAGCCGTTCCGCTTGAAAAAGCCGACGGAGGTATTATCCTTACGGCATCCCACAATCCGAAACAATGGAACGCTTTAAAGCTGCTTAACAGTAAAGGTGAATTTTTAAGCGGTGCCGAAGGAGCCGAAATCCTTACCATTGCAGAATCTGATGCTTTTGATTTCGCCGACGTAGACCAACTCGGAACCGTTACGCAGATCGACGATTATATGGACCGTCATATCGACGAAGTACTCAATCTTAAACTTGTAGATGCAGAAGCTGTAAAGAAAAAAAACTTTAAGGTCGTAGTTGACGGGGTAAATTCTTCCGGTGGAATTGTGATACCTGCGCTGCTCAGAAAAATGGGTGTTGAAGTAGTAGAACTTTACTGTGAGCCAAACGGACATTTCCCACATAATCCTGAGCCGTTAAAGGAACATTTGGGTGCTATATGCGAACTGGTTGTAAAGGAGAAAGCCGATTTCGGTATCGTAGTAGATCCGGATGTTGACCGCCTGGCTTTTATAAGCAACAACGGTGAAATGTTCGGTGAAGAATATACACTCGTAGCTGTAGCGGACTATGTATTAAGCAAAATACCCGGAAATACGGTATCCAATATGTCTTCCTCTCGCGCATTGAGGGATGTGACGGAAAAACATGCCGGAGTTTATGAAGCTTCTGCTGTTGGCGAAGTCAACGTAGTGGAACTTATGAAAAAGAACAATGCCATTATCGGAGGTGAAGGAAACGGGGGAATCATCTATCCTGAGATCCACTACGGCCGCGATGCCCTTGTAGGTGTAGCCCTTTTCCTTACGCATCTTGCACAACAGGATTTAGATGTTGCTGCATTGCGCGCTACCTATCCGGCCTATTTTATGAGCAAGAACAAAATAGAGCTGACACCTGAAATTGATGTGGATGCCATCCTTACACAGATGCAGCAGCTATATGCTTCAGAACGTATCAGCACCATAGACGGTGTTAAAATTGATTTTAAAGACAGCTGGGTACACTTAAGAAAATCCAATACCGAGCCCATCATCCGCATCTATACGGAAGCTCCTTCCCAACAGGCAGCGGATGAACTTGCACAGAACATACTTTCCGAAATACAGGGAATCGTAAAAAAAGTATAGCGCAAGCTATACTTTTTATTTTTATATGATTTTTTATCAGGGGGCCAGACGCTCTGTTTTCCAGTCTCCAGATTCCATCAAGGTATACCGGATACGGTCGTGCAGGCGGTTCGGACGCCCCTGCCAGAATTCTATTGAAACCGGACGCACCAGTATCCCTCCCCAGTTACCCGGCCGGGGAACTTCCTTTCCTTCAAACTCTTTTTCAAGCCTTAAAAGTTCTTCATCAAGATACTCCCTGTTCGGAATAACCCGGCTTTGAGGCGATACGACTGCTCCAAGCTGACTTCCCTGCGGTCTTGAATGAAAGTATCCTTCAGAATAAGCCTCGGTCTGTTTTTCAGCCAGCCCCTTTATGATGACCTGCCGCTCAATGGAAGGCCAGAAAAAGGACAGGCATACATGCGGGTTTTCCAGCAGGGCTTTTCCTTTTTCTGAATCGTAATTGGTTACGAATGTAAAACCGTTTTCATCGTATTTTTTGAGCAGGACAATGCGGGCCTTGGGAAAGCCGTCTGTTCCGATGGTTGAAACCGTCATGGCGTTCACCTCTTCCACTCCTCCGAATTCCTCTGTTTCGTAAAACCATTTCTGAAACTGCATCATCGGATTTTCATCGATCATCGATTCCAGTAATTCACTCTTAGTATACGATTTTCTGTAATTGCCTAAATCACTCATATCAGTTAAATTTTAGTACTTTACCATCATCGGCCAGAATAACCGGGCTGAATACTGTTCCGGCTTCTTCACCGAACAGCTCGATATTCGGATACCTTGTTGAATAATGGCCTAATATCAGATTTTTTACACCGGCTTTCAACGCAATCTGCGCAGCCTGCTTCGCAGAGGAATGCCCTGTAGGAATGCACTTTTCAACATCCTGTTCCAGAAAGGTACTTTCGTGGTACAGTACATCTACATCTTTTATAAGGGGAATCATTTCTTCATTGTACAGCGTATCCGAACAGAAAGCATACGACTGTACCGGTAACGGATCGTACGTAACTTCTGCATTTTTTACAACTGATCCGTCTTCCTGGAGCAGATCGCTTCCCTGTTTAAGCTTATTGAAATAACATACTTCGATGTTCCGTTCTTTTGCCGCTTCTATATTGATTCTTCTTGGCCCCGGCTTTTCCCTGAAAAGGAAACCGTTGGTGTATACCCGGTGTTTCAGGGGTATGGTGGTAACCGTTACTTTATCATCTTCATAGATCAATTCGGATGTTTCCGACTCAAGTTCATGAAAATACAGGTTATAGCCCGTGTACGACCTGCTCAGCTTTATCTGAAGCAGTATAATGTCCTTTATACCTTTTGGTCCGTATACATGCAGATCGTTCTGCCTGTTCAGCAATGAAAAAGTGGAAATAAGCCCTATAAGCCCGAAAAAGTGGTCGCCATGCAGGTGTGAAATAAAAATACGGTCTATGCGTGAAAACTTTATTTTATGTCTGCGCAGCTGCACCTGGGTTCCTTCACCGCAATCTATAAGGAACATCTGATTGTTCAGTTCCAGTACCTGCGACGTTGGGTTTGTTATGGTTCTCGGGGTTGCCGAATAGCACCCCAATATGGTTATCTTCATGTACTTTATTACTAAAAAAGAGATTTAGAATCCCAAATCCCTTTTTAGGGTTAATCCCCTATATATCAATTATTTTTAATTAAAACTATTCGTTTCATCTCCAATATTACTCCCAAACATAATACTTTTATTTTATATAACAAAAACCAGTAAAAACTTGTAAAAAGAAGGCCTCAACATTTCTGGTGAGGCTCCTACTTATTTATATTGTTACACTTTACGTTTTTTTCGAAATAACAACCAAAGTATCAGAACTATAAATAAAATAAGTAATGCCACTTGAAGTATCTGCCATAATGTAAGTGAATAATCCATATTAGCATAAAAGGTTTAATTTATAACAAACTCTATTAGAATAAACAGTTCCGATTCCTTCTAGAAATAAATTGTAATTTGTATTCCCACATACAGTTGCAGATTTACATACTACCCGGTAATACATCCATCAGCAACGGTAACATCAAAACCTAATGTGCCAGATGTCATTACTGAACCGTAATAACACTATTAAAATCCTAAATCTCTTTCAATTTCTTCTATTTCTATAATGTCAAAGCCTTCCTGTAACGTAGGTACTACAACCATATCACCGGCCACTTCGTCAAAGTCTATATTGGCTACTATAACAAACGATTTCTTTTGTTTTTTCTGCTTTACCGCCAGTTCTTCAAAAGGAATCAGTTCGGAAGGCCGCATCTCAGTATCTTCGAGGTCAATTATGATGTTCTTAGATTTGAACATATGTTCCTGTTCCAGGATTTTGGCAGCAAAATCAGTATATCCTTCGGTACCCTTTTTAAAAACAATCACATTGTTCTTTTCTTTTACCTTCATTTTTTATTTTAAAAATACGATTATTTTATTTTAGACGCAAGCAAATAAATTACAGCCATACGTACTGCCACACCATTTTCTACCTGGTCCAGAATAACGGACTGCTGCGAATCGGCCACATCGGACGTAATTTCCACACCTCGGTTAATAGGTCCCGGGTGCATGATGATGATTTCCTTGTTTAAGGAATCAAGCAGCGCTTTGTCTACCCCGTACTGTTGTGCATATTCGCGCGTTGACGGAAAATAGTTCACATCAAGACGTTCGTTCTGTACCCTCAGCATATTCGCCACATCACACCATTCCAAAGCTTTCCGAAGATTTGGCTCGTATTTAACACCCAATTCTGTTATATAACGCGGTATGAGTGTTTTGGGACCACAAACCATAACTTCGGCTCCCTGCATCTGCAAGGCGAAAATATTGGAAAGCGCTACACGTGAATGTAATACATCCCCTACAATCACCACCTTTTTGCCGGCTACTTCCCCCAGCCGCTCACGAATTGAGAAACTGTCGAGCAAAGCCTGCGTTGGATGTTCATGTGCCCCGTCACCTGCATTTACGATGCTGGCTTTTACATTTCTCGAAAGAAAATGTGCTGCACCCGGATCGCTGTGACGCATCACCACCATGTCTACCTTCATGGAAAGGATGTTGTTAACAGTATCTATAAGGGTTTCCCCTTTTTTAACAGATGACTGTGCTGCGGAGAAACTCATCACATCCGCAGATAAGCGCTTCTGAGCCAGTTCAAAAGACAGTTTGGTACGTGTACTGTTTTCGAAGAAGATATTGGCTATGGTGATATGTTGTAATGAAGGAACCTTCTTTATCGGGCGGTTAATGACCTCCTTGAACTGATCGGCCGTTTCGAAAATAAGGTCGATGTCGTTCTTTGTGATGTACTTGATGCCTAATAAATGGTTAACGCTTAATTCTTTCATCTTGAATCTGCTGTTGTGTTGTTGTTAATGAATGGGATTTGAAATTAAATATACTCCGTCTTCGGCTGCATCTACATCCTTCCACTGCACCTTTACCCGTTCGTCATTGAAGGCATCCACCTGTCTGCCGCGGTAATCGGGCTGTATCGGAAGATGACGGCTGTATCTGCGGTCAATTAAAACAAGTAATTCTATTTCGCCTGGTCTGCCGAATGACTGGATGGCCGTGAGTGCCGCACGAATGCTTCTTCCTGTATACAGCACATCATCAATAAAAACCACTTTTTTATCTTCTACAAGAAAATCAATCTGTGTTTTATTGGCTTCGAGTGTTTTGTCTCTCCTAAAATCATCGCGGAAAAACGTAATGTCTAAAAATCCAAGGTTTATATCTGCTATTCCGTAATCGTTTTTTAACAGGTCCGTAATGCGATCGGCAAGGTATTTACCGCGCGGCTGTATCCCGATGAGTACCGTATTTGAAAAATCGTTATGTTTTTCAATGAGCTGACAGGCCAACCGGTGTAAGATGATATCAACTTCCTTTGAAGTTAACAATATTTTTGAACTCATAGCGAAGTGTAGTTTGGCCGTAAAATTACAACTTTCTCATTATTTAATCTAAGAAATATCTCGTTTTTTAGTACCGGAACTATGTGAATAGGTCCTTACATAAAAAGATCCGGCTTTTAGCCGGATCTCCTGTTTATCTATTTATCGTCATCGTCAAAATCTTCTTCCTCCTCATCATCGAAATCTTCCTCATCATCCTCATCATCATCAAAATCTTCGTCTTCATCTTCGTCGAAATCGTCTTCTTCCTCTTCATCGTCCTCCTGCTTTTTCGCTTTCTTTTTAGAAGCGCGTTTGGGTTTTTCCTCTTCTTCGTCTTCGTCGATATCCAGATCCTTAACATTTATGGAATCTACAGATGAAATTCCGTCTACATCGTCTTCGTCAAAATTTTCAATCCGATCCTGTAATTTTGTACTTACTTTAACTAAATATATAGTGTCTTCGGTTCTTACTTCCACTGCTTCAATCAATTCGCCTTTTGCATTGGTAAACTGAATAACGTCAGCATCGTCATAACCGTCGGGAAATTTTTCTACTAATAAGGTCAAAATTTCATTTGTTAATTTCGCGTAATCAACAATTATTCTCTTCATTATTGTACTTGTTATAATGTTCCAAAAATACTATAGCTCTGTTGTATTTTGCAAATAAATCGGAACTTTTTTTCAGGTTTTTTTTATTGTCCTAAAATGTAAGCAAATACCAATGGCGCTACAATTGTTGCATCGGATTCGATCATGAATTTCGGTGTATCTATGTCCAGTTTACCCCATGTAATCTTTTCGTTCGGAACAGCTCCCGAATAAGATCCGTAAGAAGTTGTTGAATCGGAAATCTGGCAGAAATAAGCCCAGAAAGGAACATCTTCCCATTCAAGATCCTGATACATCATCGGCACTACGCAGATTGGGAAATCTCCTGAAATACCTCCGGCAATCTGGAAGAATCCCACTCCTTTACCTTCTGAATTCGCACGGTACCACTCGGTAAGGTAAATCATGTATTCGATACCCGATTTTACCGTAGAAGCTTTAAGCTTTCCTTTGATTACGTTTGCGGCAAAAATATTTCCCGTAGTAGAATCTTCCCATCCCGGGCAAACAATCGGAAGGTTTTTCTCTGCTGCTGCAACAATCCATGAATTTTTAGGATCGATCTCGTAATATTGTTCCAGAATTCCTGAATTTACCACCTGGTACAGGAATTCGTGCGGGAAATAACGTTCTCCTTTTGATTCTGCCGAATGCCAAACATCCTCCAGGTGTTTCTGAAGTCTGCGGAATGCTTCTTCTTCCGGGATACAGGTATCGGTTACGCGGTTGAAGTGCTGATCAAGCAGTTCGCGTTCCTGTTCAGGCGTTAAATCACGGTAATTCGGTACGCGTTTGTAATGTGAGTGTGCCACAAGGTTCATTACGTCTTCTTCAAGATTGGCACCTGTACATGAAATAAAGTGTACTTTATCCTGACGGATCATTTCGGCAAGCGAAATCCCTAATTCGGCAGTAGACATTGCCCCTCCCAACGAAACCAGCATCTTTCCGTCATCCATCAAATGCTGCTCATATCCTTTTGCCGCATCAACTAAAGCTGCCGCATTAAAATGAAGGTAGTTTTTCTCTATAAACTGACTAATTGGTCCTTTCATCATTCCTATTTTTCTTTATTGTTATTTTGTTTATCTTTTGAATAGCCCAGTATTTTCAATACGTCATCGGCTGTCTGCTGCTCTGAAAACACTTCTGTTGCCAGGATTCCGTTTTCATCACGGTCAATTAAAATATGTTTCGGCTGCGGGATAAGGCAGTGGTGGATGCCTCCCTGCCCTCCGATCGTCTCCTGGTAAGCCCCCGTATTGAAGAATCCGATATACAATGGTTTCTCCTTACTAAACTTAGGCAGGTAAATCGCATTCCAGTTTTGTTCAGAATTGTAGTAATCATCAGAATCGCATGTGAGCCCGCCCAGAAGCACCCTTTCATACGAATCGTTCCAGCGGTTTACCGCAAGCATAATGAATCTTTTGTTGATGGCCCATGTATCAGGTAAGGTAGTAATGAACGAAGAATCGATCATGTTCCACTTTTCACGGTCGTTCTGCTGTTTCTGGTACAATACTTTATAAATAGCTCCTCCCGACTCACCTACCGTAAAAGAACCGAATTCGGTAAAGATATTGGGTACGGCTACATCAGCCTCTTCACATGCCATCTTGATCTGGTTGATGATCTCATCTACCATATACGCATAATCATAATCGAAATTCAGGGAATTCTTAATGGGAAAACCACCCCCGATGTTCAGGCTGTCCAATGTAGGGCATTCCTTTTTAAGGTTCGTATATACCTTTAAACATTTGCTTAGCTCGTTCCAGTAATAAGCGGTATCGCGAATCCCGGTATTGATGAAGAAATGAAGCATCTTCAATTCTACCTTTGTATTCTCCAGAACGGTTTTCCGGTAAAAAGGAAGTATGTTCTTATACCCTATTCCCAAACGTGAAGTATAGAACTCGAACTTTGGTTCCTCTTCCGATGCAATACGGATCCCTATCTGGAATTTTCCTTTGATACGGTCCTGTAAAAGATCCAGCTCCTCGTAGTTGTCGATGATCGGAATCGTTTTTTTATGCCCGTTGTTTATTAAACGTGCAATGTTCTCTATGTATTGATCACGCTTGAAACCGTTACAGATAATGCTTGTATTTTTGGTGATCTTTCCTTTTTCCAAAAGGTTTTCCACGATGTTTATGTCAAATGCTGAAGAGGTTTCAATGTGGATGTCGTTCTTGAACGCTTCATTCATCACATATTCAAAATGGGAACTCTTGGTACAGTAGCAATAGAAATAGTTTCCTTCGTATTTATGCTTTTCCATTGCCATTCTGAACCATCCCTTCGCTTTGTTGATGTTGTTCGATATCTGCGGAAGGTAGGTAAATTTCAATGGTGTTCCATACTGTTCAACCAGCTTCATAAGGTCGATGTTGTGGAACATAAGGTTGTCCTTGTTCAGGGTGAATTCTTCCTGAGGGAAGTAGAATGATTGATTTATTAAGTCGAAATATTTAGTATTCATAAAAAATCTGTTTAAAAATTAAAATTAATAACTGATTGATTATCAATACATTTCAAACCCTTAAATTCGCAAAAGCAATCGAAAGTTTCTCACTGTATACGTTCGTAAAACGCACAGCCCGATAAAGTTGTTTTAAATAAAACGACAAATTCAGCTGCTTTACAGCCGGTTTTCCGTTTTTTACAAAAGGCAGCATCGCCTTCTGATTGTGCATGTTACAAGTTTTGTTCACCTACAAAATTCTATAACGTTAATAGTAAATCTAACAACCCAGGTAATCGCTGAAGGCTTCTTTAACAAGCTCTTTTTCAACAGTCTGATTAAAAATCCCCTGCCCGATACCGTTTAACAACGTAAACTGTACATTCCCGTTTTCGTTCTTTTTATCATGTATCAGTAAGGAGGTACAAATTTCCATATCATTTTCGGTAAAAACAATACCTTCGAACATCAAATTTAAAGTTTCTTTTATATCCAGATATGAATTTTTTGTTAATAAACCTTTGCGGAACGATATATACGCTTCCATAATCATTCCGGCTGCTACGGCTTCACCATGTAAAAGCGGGGTTATTCCCCTGCCCGACAGGCTGTATGTTTCAATCACGTGGCCCAGTGTATGCCCGAAGTTCAATAATTTCCTGGGCCCCTTTTCATACGGGTCCTGCATGACGATTTCATTCTTAACGGAAACGGAATGATAGATGAGCAGTTCGAGGTCTTCCGTTGTCATATCCCCAAGGTTCTTAAGCTGGTTCCAGTAGGAGGCATCGGCGATCAATCCGTGTTTATACATCTCTGCTAGTCCCGAACGCATATGATTTCCCGGAAGCGTCTCAAGAAAAGCCACGTCAACAAGCACCAGTTTAGGTTCGTAAAAGGTTCCCACCATGTTTTTAAGTCCGCCCAGGTCAACACCGGTTTTACTGCCTACGGAAGCATCCACCATAGCTAAAAGAGTTGTGGGAATATTCACAAAATCAATACCGCGTTTATAGGTTGAAGCCACAAACCCGCCAAGGTCGCAAACAACCCCTCCCCCAACATTCACAAGCAGCGCGTTCCGGTCTATATTAAGCTCTATAAGGCTTTCCCATACAGCTTTACACGTATCGACCGTTTTGTTTTCTTCGCCGTGTTCAATCTCTATTATTTCAATAGCTGTTTCAATAGCCAGCCATTGCAGTACGTAGTTCAGGCAGAACTTCGCCGTATTATCGTCAACGAGTACAATTACTTTTGAGTATTTTCCGTCGTTAATAAACTGGGAAAGAGTCGCGTAATGATCTGAACCGAATAATATAGGATAGTTCGTAGCCTGTATCTGCATGCTTAAAAAAAATTTGTCGTAAAAATAAAGCAATTTTTATAACTATTGTATCTTTGCACCACAACTTTAAACCAAAATGGAAAAGATATTCGATAATACGGAAGTTGCTTTTGCTTTAAAAAATAACACAGAATTAAACAAAGCATACTTTTTATTCAAACTTATCAGCAGCAATACCCTTGTAAAAATGGGAACCTCGCTGACAACTTTTGCCATCAACGCGAAACTGCCGGTTAAAGGCCTCATCAAATCAACCGTTTTTGATCATTTCTGCGGCGGTGTTACAGAACAGGATTGCCTTAATGTAGTTGACAAGATGTATACGAAAGGTGTATCTTCCGTTTTGGATTATTCCGTTGAGGGTAAGGAAACCCAAGAGCAGTTTGACCATGCCCTTCAAATGACGCTCAGAACCATTGATTTTGCAAAGGAACGTGAAGCCATCCCGTTTGCCGTTTTCAAACCTACAGGGGTGGGACGTTTTTACCTGTTTGAGAAAAAGGGAGAAAACCTGCCTTTTACTGAAGCGGAACAAAAGGAATGGGACCGTATTGTGGAGCGTTTTGACATCATCTGTAAAACAGCGCACGATAAAGACGTGCTTCTGCTTGTTGATGCCGAGGAAAGCTGGATGCAGGATGCTGCCGACGACCTTGTACTTGACATGATGCGCAGATACAACCAGGAAAAATGCATCGTATTCAACACGGCACAAACGTACCGATGGGATCGTTTCGACTTTGTAAAGAATACCCATGCCATAGGATTAAAAGAAGGTTTCCACGTAGGATTCAAAGTCGTACGCGGGGCCTATATGGAAAAGGAACGTGCGCGTGCAGAGGAAAAAGGGTACCCTTCCCCCATCTGCGCAACCAAAGCCCAAACCGACGCCACCTTTAACAAGACCGTTACCTATATGATGGAAAACCTCGACAATAAGATGGCTTTGTTTGCCGGTACCCATAATGAGGACAGCAGCTATATGTTAATGGAACTTATGTCTAAAAGAAACATTGCGCACAACGATAAACGCGTATGGTTCGGACAACTTTACGGAATGAGCGACAACATCAGCTACAACCTTTCCAACCACCACTACAACGTAGCCAAATACCTTCCTTTCGGGCCGGTTTACGACGTAGTTCCCTATCTGATAAGAAGAGCACAGGAAAATACATCGGTTGCCGGACAAACCAACCGCGAGCTGGATCTGCTGAATAAGGAAATCAAAAGAAGAAGATCGAAATAACAAACGCTATAATAAAAAAGACCGCAAATTGCGGTCTTTTTTATTTATCCTGCTACGGCTTCAAAATACTGCATGGCTTCAACAAGTACCTGCACACTTTCCATAGACATAGCGTTGTATATAGATGCGCGGTAACCGCCGACCGTCCGGTGCCCTTTGAGCCCGCTTATCCCCGCCTTAAGGCATATTTCATCAAATATACCGGTCAACGCTTCATCATGCAGATAAAAGGTTGCGTTCATAAAAGAGCGGTCTTCTTTCTCCACCCGTCCATAGAACAAGGCATTCCGGTCAATTTCCGAGTAAAGCAAATGCGCCTTTGCTTCGTTTCTGCGTTCAATAGCCTCAACCCCTCCGAGGTCTCTTAGCCAGTTTAGCGTGAGGTAGCATGTATACACCGAAAATACCGAAGGGGTATTGTACATGCTTTCCTTTTCAATATGCTTCCGGTAATTCATGATATTGGGAATGGCCCTGTTCACCCTGCCCAATACATCATCCCGTACTATCACAAGGTTGCTTCCGGCAGCTCCGATGTTTTTCTGAGCTCCGGCATAAATCAGCCCGAATTTGGAAAAATCCAGAACCCTCGAAAAAATATCAGAACTCATATCGCATACAAGCGGGATATTTGTATCGGGAAAATCCCGGAACTGCGTTCCGTAAATCGTATTGTTGCTTGTAATATGCAGATAATCCAGATGTTCCGGAACCTTATACCCTTTGGGAATGTAACTGTAGTTGCGGTCTTTTGAAGAGGCCACTTCAATCACTTTTCCAAAAAAAGCACCTTCTTTCTGGGCGTTTTCTGCCCATGTTCCGGTATTGATGTATCCTGCTTTTCCGTTAACCTGCATCAGGTTATAGGCAACCCGAACAAATTCCATGCTGGCACCACCCTGAAGAAACAAGGCCGAATATCCCTTATCTTTAAGTCCCGCAAGTTCCAGTGCACGTTCACGTGCCGTATTGATCACATCTACGAAAACAGGATTACGGTGGGATATTTCCACCAGCGAGAGTCCCGATCCGTTAAAGTCCCGTACTGCTTCCGATGCCTGTTCCAATACTTCCGGCGGCAGGATGCTGGGTCCTGCACTAAAATTATGCATTTTCATAATCGGTCTGAAAAGAATTGTTCTATACAAATTTCCTTTATTTTACCGGGATATCCTAAAGTTCGTTATTTTTTAATTTTATGTAGCGTTATCACACCGGAATTGGTATCTTTAACTATACAGAAAAAAGAGAGAAGGAACGGTCTCTCCCTGTTTTTACCTCTGTATGATTACTTATTTAATATGACAAAAGTAGAAAGACTTTTCGACGTTGCGTACTACGCCCGCGAAACATACAACCTGCAACATTATTTATCTACCAAATACAATGGTAAATGGCAGGCCATCTCAAATCAGGATTTTGTAGAAACGGCCAATGATATTTCCAAATATCTCATCCGGGAAGGCATCGTTCCCGGTGATAAGGTGGCCGTCATCACTACAGCAAACAGAACCGAATGGAACCTTCTGGACCAGGCTGTTTTACAAATAGGTGCCCATACGGTACCCATCTATCCAACCGTTTCGGAAGAGGAAATGGAATACATCTACAACCATTCAGAGGCAAAGATTGCTTTTGTTTCGGATGAAGACCTTTACCGCAAAACGCAGAAAATAAAGGACCGGCTTTCTTTTCTGGGAACCGTGTATTCCTTTGATAAAATTGATGCTGTGGTTTCCATCACTGAAATCATCGCTGAAGGAAAACAGCTGAATACGGACGAAGAGGTGGAAAAGCTCAAAGCCTCGGTTCAACCGAATGATCTGGCTTCCATCATTTATACATCAGGCACAACGGGAAAACCGAAAGGCGTTATGCTTTCACACCGCAACATCATTGAAAACTTTATGGGTTGTCAGGACCGCGTACCCCTGCATTACGGTAAAGACAAGGCCCTGAGCTTCCTGCCGTGCTGCCACGTATATGAACGCATGCTGCTGTACCTGTACCAGTATGGCGGTATCTCTATTTATTTTGCAGAATCCATCGACAAAATTGCCGAAAACATCAACGAGGTAAAGCCTAACGTAATGTGCGTAGTACCGAGGCTTCTTGAAAAGGTATACGATAAAATCATCGAAAAGGGATCCAAACTAACAGGTATACAGAAAAAGATCTTTTTCTGGGCCGTAAAAATTGGCGAACAATATTCCGTAACAGGAAGTGGAAATCCATTTTACAACCTTCAGCTTAAACTTGCCCAAAAGCTCGTGCTCCGCAAATGGAAAGAAGGCCTTGGCGGAGAGCTCGACCTCATTGTTTCAGGTTCGGCCCCTCTTCAGCCCCGTTTGGCACGCATTTTTTCAGCATCAGGGATGCTTGTTATGGAAGGATACGGACTTACGGAAACATCTCCTGTTATTGCCGTAAATTCTATAGTGCACAACCGTTACAAGATCGGAACCGTAGGAATGCCCTTAAGCAATGTGGAAGTGAAGATTGCCCAAGATGGCGAAATCCTCACCAAAAGTCCGTGCGTTATGCTGGGCTATTACAAAGACGAACAAAAAACGGCCGAAGTAATCAAAGACGGGTATTTCCATACAGAAGACATCGGGGAACTAGACAAAGACGGGTTCCTGCGCATTACCGACCGTAAAAAAGAGATGTTCAAGACAAGCGGCGGTAAATATGTTGCCCCACAGGTAATTGAAAATGCCCTTAAAGCTTCGCGTTTTATTGAACAGATCATGGTAGTTGGTGAAGGTGAAAAAATGCCTGCCGCCTTCATACAGCCCGATTTTGCTTTTGTAAAAGCCTGGGCAAAGGGTAAAGGTATTGACATTGGAAACACCAACGAGGAACTCGTTAAGAACCAAGCCGTAACCGACCGGTTCAAACAGGTAATTGACGACATCAACAAGCAATTCGGCCACTGGGAACAGGTAAAACGTTTCGAACTCACCCCACAGATATGGAGTATTGAAGGAGGCGAACTTACACCTACCCTCAAACTTAAACGAAAACAGATACGTGAAAAATACAAAAAGCTGTATGCTCAAATGTACGGTCACGAATAAAAAGAAAAAGCCGGTTAAAAACCGGCTTTATTTATTTAATTTCTTTTTTTATCCAATATGTATACATCCAGGTAAGCGTAAAGGTCGGAATAAAATCAAGTCCCGGAAGCAGTTCCTCTATAAATACGGCAACTCCCCCGATCTTTCCTATACTTCCTTTATACATACTCTTCAAAAGTAAACCCGCTACCGGCGCCCAGACTACATCTGAAAATTCCCCAATCAAGGGAACTGCAAACGACAGGGTTCCGATAAAGTCGAATACAAGCCCCAATACCAGTAAACGGTATTTATCCCGTGTATCCGAAACGGATCGTTTCATCGTCAATTCACTCATTATCCATTATTTAAGGTTCTCATATATCATCAAATAACATGCCAGGACGATGTTGAACAATCTTCTGAAAAGCTTTCTATTTTTCAATCTCTTTCAAGGACTCCATCTTCTTCAATGCAAGGAATCCTTTGATGTCTTCAAAATGCTCGCGTACGCGCTTGTTTCCGAATTCAAACACCTTTTCGGCAAGGCCGTCCAGGAAGTCCCGGTCGTGTGAAACCAGTATCACCGTTCCTTCAAATTCCTTCAGCGCATCTTTAATGATGTCTTTGGTCTTCATATCCAGGTGGTTCGTAGGTTCATCAAGAATCAGTACGTTGAACGGCTCCAGCAACAGCTTAATCATGGCCAGGCGGGTTTTTTCACCCCCTGAAAGTACCTTTACCTTTTTATCTATATCCTCCCCGGAAAACATAAAAGCTCCCAATATATTTTTTATCTGGGTACGGATATCCCCTTCTGCAATACGGTCTATGGTTTCGAATATCGTCATGTTTTCATCAAGCAAAGAAGCCTGGTTCTGCGCAAAATACCCTATTTTGGCATTGTGGCCTATCTCGAGTTTTCCGTTAAACTCAATTTCGTTCATGATGGCTTTGATCATAGTTGACTTACCTTCCCCGTTCTTTCCTACGAGGGCTACCTTCTGTCCTCTTTCAATTACCATGTCCGCATCCTTGAATACGATATACTCCCCGTAATTTTTAGAAAGTCCTTCCACTACTACCGGATATTGGCCGGAACGTGGCGCCGGTGGAAATTTTAAACGTAAAGCCGATGTATCCACTTCATCTACCTGTATGATATCCAGTTTTTCGAGCATCTTCACACGCGACTGTACCTGCAACGTTTTGGAATAGGTACCTTTGAAACGCTCGATGAATTCACGGTTTTCCGCAATCATCTTCTGCTGTTCCTCGTAGTGTTTCTGCTGTTGTTCGCGACGTTCCTTACGCAGTTCCAGATAATCCGAATACTTTGCCTTGTAATCATAAATACGCCCCATGGTTACCTCAATAGTACGGTTCGTAATGTTGTCTACAAAAGTCCGGTCGTGCGAAATGACCATTACGGCCTTTGCCGAATTCACAAGGAAATCTTCAAGCCACTGTATGGATTCAATGTCCAGGTGGTTCGTAGGCTCATCCAGCAGGATAAGGTCAGGTTTTCTCAGCAAGATCTTTGCAAGCTCAATGCGCATGCGCCAACCTCCCGAAAATTCTGAAGTAGGACGATCCAGGTGTTCCTGGGAGAACCCCATTCCCTTAAGCACCTTTTCCACCTCGGCCTCGTAATTCACCTCTTCAATAGAATAAAACTTCTCACTGAGTTCCGAAACACGCTCAATAAGCTTCATATACTCATCGCTTTCGTAATCGGTACGCACGGTAAGCTGCTCGTTTATTTCATCGATTTCCTTCTTCATGGAAAAAACTTCCTTATAGGCCTTTGCCGCTTCCTCACGAACCGTACTGTCGTCCTGTGTGAGCAGGTGTTGTGGCAAATAAGCAATAACCGCATCTTTAGGAGCAGCGATATTTCCCGAAGAAGGTTTGTTGATGCCGGCCACAATCTTTAACAAAGTCGATTTCCCGGCTCCGTTTTTACCCATAAGGGCAATTTTATCGTTTTCGTTGATGGCAAAACTTACTCCGCTGAACAAGGTGGTAGCACCGAAATTAACAGCTACATCGTTTACTGTAATCATTTTAAGAAATGTAAGTATTTAATTATCTGTATTTTATCTTCATTTATTTTGTACCAAAAAATAATTTGCACAAAATTTACACATATTCAGTATTCAAGAACTTTCGAATAATCATTTCCCGGCCAATCCTTCAGGTATTCCTTAAGAATATCTTCCGTCAGATATTTTACCGTATTCTGGTAAAACTCTTTCCGAATATTGTAGTACTTCAAAGTCAATTCCAGGTCCGAAATTATAAAACCAATCTCATTACGTTTGGAATTTATTTCTACTCCCTCCAGATTTGAAAACAAGAATAACTTCAACTCTTCCGGTTTGATCAGGTATATCGAAACATTTAAGCCGTTCTTATCCTTAATCGATCTGGAAAGCAGTTTAAACTCTAATGTTGAATTGTCTGCAAAATTAAACTTTATTTGGTCATTCTTGTAAAACTTCCGGTTTTTGTTTCAGTATCCAAATTGCATGTAGCATTTCCCGTTAACAACTTGGAATGAAAAACCAAAGGTGTCGTTTAGAGGATGCTGAATCTGGAGATACGATAACCTGGTTCAAGGGTATACCGGTCATTTAGCTGGTAAGATGAAAGCATGCCATAACCCTTTTGAAATAGTTTGATTTGGTATATGCTGATTTCAGTTTCCGCATATATCCTATTTAAATATAACAAAAAAGCACCCGTAATCGGGTGCTAAACAAACTCAAACTATATTTTTTTATATTCTATATTGTACGCATGAACAGATTGTTGTTGATCACTGGCTGTATAGCGGGAATGAACAATTTTTTTCGGGTAATTGCTCCCATTATATTCATTTTCATATTTATCATAATTGCCGTTAGTGGTAATCCCTTCCACAACAACCTGCGGAGATAATGATTCTATTAACATATCACACAAGAATCCTTTCATGTAAAATGGTATATTAACATCCTTAAAAATTCCATTTTTGTTATTGTATTTGTAAACTTTTTCAATCTTATTAGAAAATAATCCTTTAACAACATTCCCTTTATCATCATACCAGTATTTGGCATTATCGTAATCTACTAATTGACCTTCGTCATTAATAGTAAACTTTATGGTGAACTGATCTTTATATTCTTCAGAAGAACTATATCTATCCTTCCCATATATTGTACCGCTATACGATGTTTCCAGTTTTAATTCTTGAAGAGATTCTAATGTTAAATCCTTGGAAGGGTCGGTACGGTAAAATATTGAGTGGACCACCAAGTCTTTATTTTCATATTCAAAATTTTTAATTCCTACCAATTTCACCATCTGATCAGGCGAACCATTCCACATATAAGCCGTGTGTGTTGTAACTTTAATCGGTCTGTTTAAATTATCGTATTCGAATATAATACTATCCTTCTGATACCACTTATCAGCAATCCATTCATTTAATATTCTTGTTGGTATAAGTTTTTCTTCCTTCGAAGGAAGGGTTTGTGAATCATCACTGCATGATAAAATAAAAAATACGGAGCAAAGCAATAGCAAATGTTTCTTCATAAGTAAATTTTTAAGGTTGCAAATATATGTTTTTAAAAGTATTTAAAAATAAAAAAACACCCCGAAGGGTGTTATTACCAATAAATCGCTTTTATTACCAATGAAGTTCGATCAAAATTAAAATATTGATACCAAATAATTTTGTACTTAAAGTACAAAAAAGTTAAGATGTGTGTTTTTATTATTTAGTATGAAATATAAAAAAGACTCCAAAAGGATGCGAATGATACCTGGATTAAGCCCCGGTACTTCTTTAAAGCTTACTATTGATCGTTTTAAAAAAGGACTGACATACTTTTATAAAGCTTTAATCTAATACCCCCATACGCTGAAAGCGATCAGATTTAGGAACTGATATTTTTGAATCCAACCCTTTGTACAATCGACGGGATACCTTTAGAATGAAGTCACTTATCAAGTATTTCTAAATTTGAAGAGCTAAAACAATTATTATATGAATCGAAAAATAAATAAACCAGTCAGGGTTGTGACTGACTGGTTTAAGGCTGTTCATATTGTTTTGTTAAGTGATTCGTTTTATAAAGATAACAAAAAAAACATTAACAAACACGAAATCAATAATTTATAATTAACCGAATGCCGTTCAAAATGAATATCAAATAAGGAATTCAGAACTTTATTCTTTAGATCAGTTGATTGTAATATTGAAAAAACAAACTAAGCTTCGTCCTAAAGATCTAATCGAAGCTATGGAAGCTTAACATGCTGTTTTCTATTTTTCCTGAAGGCTTAAAAGAGTCAGGAGAAAGTTAAAAGGCGGAATCATTTTTGAAATTGCTTCTTTGGAACAGTCAGCAAAAGAAGCGTTTAGTTCGTCCCGATATGTTCTCATAACATTTTGGGCCAATACCAGATCAGCTTCTAAAAACGTTTTTTCTATAAAGCTATTTATATCATCTAGTATAGCATTCCGGTCCACCTCTGTTTCATACAGAAAGGCATTTATTAAAGATACAATCTCATTTTTCATAGTAATCAATTATTGTTAGCCCCTTAAATTTAATGAAATTCTGCGGATTTTCTTTAACTAATTTTATAACCAAAACAGGAATAGCATGTACATTTAGATAAATGCGTTTTTTTTCCCTAACCTAAGCAATCGATCTTCGACTCTACTTGAAATGTAAAATCATCATGTGATGTACTTATATACCGCTTAAATAACATTATTAATTAATAATTTTTTATCGTTAATAATATTGATATATGATTTCTTCACCATCTTTAATTTTTTTTATCAGAAGTCCCGAAGAATTATATTCTAAATGAATAGGTGAGCTATTATTTTCTATCATATTATTATTACCAACTAAAATTGTTTTCAAGTAAGCAGATGGATAAGCCGTATTCAATGGATGAAGTTTATCATCATACTTAAATTTACTTGTACTCCATACAGAACCTTCTCTTATCAATACAAGTTCAGAAACATTTCCATTTAAATGTTTATATTCTTCACGTTGATACATTTTACCTTCATCAAATCTTTCCATTTGAATTAAGTTTTCTTCATCATCGTATGAATATATCATGTAATTATTCCTTCTCTCATTATTGTATTTAATGATTAAATTTCCAGAGTAAGTATATGACTCGTCACGATAAAGCAATACTCCTTCATACAATTTCCTACCGATAATCTTATCACCATCATAGAAAAATTCTGCACTATTTTGATACCCCTCATCATTACTAAATTTCAATTTAGACAAGTATCCATTTTTCCCATAGTAATACGTAGTGACAGAATTTGAAGTTGTTTCACTCTTAATTTTACCTTTTAATTGCTCAAGAGGAATTTCATTTTCGTCTATTATATTATTTTCAGGGACAGAACTATCATCATTAGAACAGGATGCAAAAGTTACAATGGTAACAAAAAGAAGTAATTCTTTCATCAGTGTTTTAGTTTAAATTTAATCTGGTAAAATTATACAACTTTAAACAAATAAAAAAATTCAGTTAATAAGGTACTTATTGCTTTACTTTTCTACACCTTTCCGTTAGCTCTTAGCAAATATACAAAAGTTATTATTGCCTATATTTTATTAAACAAACAATAGAAAAGATTAGGCGTCTGCCTTATTGATGAAATACTCTCGTACTATTTTGGATACTCCTGTACTAAAATATTTCTTGTCGTTGCAAATTACCTCAATTGCTGTTTGCAATTCTTCGGTATCAGTACTGATAAGGAAATAACCGTCAAAACTAATTTCTAAAAAGTGGTTACAATTTGCTTGCTATCATCGTCACTGTGGGCAATAAATTTTAAGTTTGGGTATTTTCTTTTTAGTTCGTGGAGCTGGGCCAATACCTTGCTATCCGAAAAATCAAGGTCAATAATACAAACTTGCGGCAGTTTTTCTAATGCTGATAATTGAGATAGTCCGCTTTCAATACTTTCCGAACGGAACAGTTATCACTTCCTGAAGCTACAAGGCTGTTGCAGATTATATCTATAACCAGACTTTTATAATTTATAAACGCAATGCTGATTTGTTTGATAGTGTTTGCCATAACTATTTCTATTACTTAGTTATATAAATGAGTTTGGAAAGGATGTATGGCTTAACATTCCAAAAGAAATTGATATCTCCCATTGATTTTTAAAACCTTGCTTTGTAATATCCTCTCTTATCAACATATAAGTATTTGCAAGTATATAACCATTTTGTATGCTTCATCAATTGCATTAGGTGCAGACAGCGAAATGGCATTTTCTTTTCAATGTATTTCCGAGATGATATGATTTAATGAAGATATCATTTTGTTAGTTTATTTAATTTTCATTTTTTCCAATCTCATTGCAAAGTCGATGCATCCGATAGCCTCAAATTTATTTTAACGATTGGCACAATGATACTTTCTCTCATAATAAAAATTAATAAGGTATAATACCTTTTCTTAATCTCAAAACAACGTTTTGAATTTGAGGTAATAAGAGTAAAATAACAATGACGAAAATCACACCTGTTAACATCAGATCATAATAATCTCCAATAGCACGAGCAAATATTTGATGACCTACCATTTGATTAAAATAGCTTGAGGATACTGCTTTTGAAGTATAGATATCTCTACCTGCATTCATATATTGATTTTGGATATCCAGTAAGGTAGCTGGTAATTGCGGATTGGTTTCAGTGAGTGCTTCCCGAACCTTTTCGCGAACTCCTGATTTTGCTAATAATTGAAGTTCGTTATTCAGTGCCAGACTAGCTGTAAATCCTGTAAACCTAGCCAATATGCCAACAAGTGATGCATTGATAGCAATTGCTGGCGGTGCTGATGAAGCGGTAAACGAAACAATAGGCACAAATAAGACGCCTGTTGCCACACCATAAATAAACATCGGTAAAATGAAATCAATTGTTTCACCCTGTACAGAAACAAATACTATCATATAAGCATAATAAATCGCCATTATTACAAAGCCAGCAATAATCATTCTTATCAGGTTATAACCCATCAAGACAAATCTGGAAGTAATGAACATACTCATTGTAGTTCCAAAAATTACAGACGTCCATATCGGAATGGTGCTCAGTGGGTCAATTCCTAAAATTATTTCAAGATAGCCGTAGGCAAGTCCTGTACTTCCTTTAAAAATATAAAATGTAAAAAGCAGTAATAACCCAATAACAAAATTCTTTGTCTTGAAAATCTGTAAGTTGATTAATGGTCGTTTAAGTTTTAATTCTCTAATGATGAAAAATGAAAGAATAATTAGATTGATTACACTAAGCGTAGTGATTAATGAACAACCGAACCACCCCGATTGTCGTCCGTACACTAGAATGTATCCCAGGATTAAGATAAATGATACGTAAAACAGATAGCCTATCCAATCCACCTGATAAAGTGGATTTTTTTTGGTAAATCGAGCTTTACTGTTCATTGTCAGCAATACCGTAATTGTTAGAATGATGAGTATGATAACAAATCCATAGAATAGCCAGTTAAAATCAAAAAAATGAATGACCACGCTGGTAAAAATAGAATATAAAGGAACGGCAATCTGTATGCTCCCATACAGTAGGCTATAAGCAATCACACGGGCACGTATAGACTGTAATCGTGGAAAAATCAGTTGTAAAACAATTCCAGACATCAATGCACAGGTAATTCCTTGAAAAAACTGGCAAATAACAAATAATGTCCAATATTTGAGATGAAAACAGATCACAGAACATATTGCATTTACGGCAAGGGCAATCAGTAAATATTTCCTAGGTGCAAAATATTTTATGATCCGAAAGTCAAGTGCCAGGAAAGCTACAGTAGAGGCGTAGATTACGACCATACCATATTGAACATCGGTAGGCTGTATGCCGTAAAAGCCCATTGCTGCAACCGGGCTTCCGTAAAAAGCGAAGCTAAACAGACAGGTTATCAGAATAGCAAATATGACGGATCTTGCCATCCATTCAGATACCCAGGATTTAAAAACAGATATTTTATGTGCTTGCATCATTAATCTTTTAAAACATAAACATTGGCATTCATTCCGGCAGAGAGTTTCCCTAATTTTTCAGACGTATCAGTGAGTTTAATTCTTACAGGAATACGTTGGCTGATTTTGACAAAATTACCGGTAGCATTATCTGGAGGTAACAATGAATAACGTGAACCTGTGGTGGGTGAAAGTGATTCGATAGTACCATTGAATTTTTCATTCGGAAAAGCATCAACTTCTATGGATACCGCTTGTCCTATCTTAAAGTCACCAATCTGTGTTTCTTTAAAATTAGCAATCACCCATTTTTCTTCGGCTTTGTTCACCAAAAAAGCCAATGTTTGCCCAGCTTGTATCAGTTGACCTTCCTGAATGGTCTTTTTACCAACTTGTCCATCAAAAGGTGCAGTGATAAACGTATATCGAATGTCCAATTCCTGTCTTTGAACAAGTGTTTCTTTAATTTTTATCTCTGCCTGTATAGCATTATGTTGAGCTCTAAAATCATTCAGTTTAGATTCTGCTACTTGTAAAGAAGCTTTAGCCTGATCATAATCTGACTGTGCAATGAATAAAGAAACACTGATGTTGTCGAATTTTTGTTGTGTGGTAGATTCATCCGCCAATAGATTTTTATAACGGTCAAATTCTTTTTGCTGTTGGTTCAATCTAGCTTTAGCTCCTGCCAATTGTGCTTTTATAACCTCAATACTTTTACGTTGCGTTTCTTCGTTCGCTGTCAAGATTGGTAATTTGGCGTGTGAACTCATAAGTTCTGCTGATGCAGCATCTTTTTTAAGTCCATACTCGTCCAACTCAATGACAACAAGTGTATCACCTTTCTTTACAAGCTGATTGTCCTTGTAATATATTTTGCTGATATAGCCACCCACTTTTGCATTTATCGGTGAGAGATAAGCATCTACCTGTGCATCATTAGTGTGTTCATAGCGATACCCTTTTAAGAAATAGGTAGCTCCCCAAATTATGATCCCTACGAATAATGCGATACCAAACCATTTGGTTAGGCTTACAATAATTTTATCTGTTTTATTTTTGTTCATAATATCTGTATTAAAGAATTCCTACGATTGCCAAAAGCCTGATATGGCTAACTTTTACGCTTGTCTGTGCTGTTGTCAGATTGAATTTTGCTTCCAATAAAGCGTTTTCTGCTTCCAGAAGATCGGTCAGTAGCGATTCCTGATTTAAGTAGCTACTTCTGATAACACGAACGGTTTCAGTGGTTTTAATAATATTTTTCTCTGCCGTTTCCAAACTCTCCAAAGCCTGCTGTTGCTGTAAATAAGCTTCTTTTACCTGAAGAGAGATTTCGTACTTCTTCATTTCTGCTTTTTCTTTAGCCTGATTGCTGACAACCTGGGCACGAGCAATGGTATGTTTGCTTTTGTACAAATTATCAATAGAATACTGGACTTTAATTCCTGTCTGACCAAATCCCCACAAGTCGTTTGAATACGGATAAAAGGAAACCTGTGGATAGTTGTAATTATAGTTAGAGTACAAAGAAACTTTGGGGAATAGCATAGCTTTCACTTGTTTTAGGTTGAGTTCACTCCATTTGATATCACTACCAGCCATTTTGTACTCTGGAGATTTGTTAAAAGCGATGCCTATATAATCATTGTAGTCACCGTCTATGATAGCGTTTAATTCAATTATATCTTCGTGTTTTATTGCTAATTCAGTATCATTTTCACGCCCCATCAGTATATTGAGACGTTGTTTAGCTATTTCTATTTTTTTCGTAACATCGGAAAGACTAAGTTCCAGTTGAGACAATTTCACGGAGGTTCTTAGTACATCACTCTTTAATACGGTGCCATTTTGATGCAGACTTTCTATCAATCTCAATTGTTTTTTTTCTGCTTCAATCTCTGCATCAAGAACATCATAGAAATGCAAGAACTTATATAGATCAAAATAAGCAACAGCGACATTATATTTTATACTGTGCTTTTGCAGGTCCGCTTCATATTGTTTTCGTATGTCTTCTTCCTTTTTCATGGCGATGTTCCTTTTGTCTTTACCACTATTGTAAAGATTAAAGTTTAAGTTGTAGCCTACTCCGTACCCATAGCCCTTTACAGGCACATCTTGTGGAGAAGAGAATAATCCATTGTCGTAAATCAGAAATTTGGAATTGAGCTTTACGTCTCCCCCTAACGAAAGCTCTGGTAACAAACGGTCTTTGGCTTCCAATATTTCTATTTTACTTTGCTGAAGATATAGCTCGGATAGTTTAAGCTGTCGATTGTTCTTTTCCGCAACTTTCCATATTTCTTCCAAACTTAATACCTGTGCATTTTCTGTATGCTGAGCGTATATAGAAGGTGCAAATAACAGTAACAGAATGCCCAAAATCGGAACTGTTCTATATTGTTTCATTGATTTTATTTTTATATATGATTGGTTTCTTTTTCTTTTCTAACCATTGTTTTAACATCTTTTTCAACTCATTAAAAGCAGGGCTTAAATCTATCACTGGCATAAAGAGACTGGAATAGGCATAAGCCAGACAGGAGCTATTGGTTTTATCAATTTCGTCATCTGAAAAAGGTGATTTATGTTCAGATTTATGGGTTTGTATTTCAAGCTCAAGATTCTTATTCTTTTTTAGTTTTTTATGTTTCATCATAAGTCTGTTAATAATTACATAGCAAAATTATCAAGCACAGCATTCTATGTTTTTATATAATTAGCCTAATATTTGCTATATTTGGCCATATGAAAATTCTTAGCCAATTAATACAAATTGTGGATCAAAATCCCGATTCCATTCTCGTGATGCGACAGCAAACTGAGCAGCGTTTGCCTGCTCATCAGCATGATAAAGCTCAGTTATTATTGGTTTATGGAGGGATTGCTTACTTACAAACAGATGAAAAAGATTTCTATATTCCGTCGAATCATTATATATGGATACCCAAAAACTACCCTCACAATCTGATGTTTAATACACAGGATTTGTACATTATCAATATTTATTTTCCAGATGAAAAAGCAGATAGTTTTTATGATGAACTGGGTATTTACCCTGTAAGTAAGCTTCTGGCAGAAATGCTCTCATTTAGCGATAAATGGCAAGGTGATTATTTTAAAGGTTCATGGGAATTTGAATTTCTGACCACGCTTAAAGGGGTATTATCAAAAGAAAATCTCAAAAAATTCTCTATTCAACTTCCTATAACGGACGATCAGCGGCTCAATGCCATAATCGACAGTTTTAGAAATCGATTAAATGAAAATCTAAGTTTAGATAGTATTGCTCAGCAATCGGGAATTAGTGTGAGAAGCTTGACCAGATTATTCCAAACCGAACTGCACATCACTTTTGTTCAATACTTAAAGATGCTGCGTATTATCAGAGCGATGGAATTGATAAAAGATACAGATTTGAATATGACGGAGATAGCTTACGAAATAGGGTATTCGAATATATCTGCGTTTAGTAACAATTTTCATCAACTTACCAATATGAGACCTACTGAATTTAAAACCAAATAAGGAGTGTGGCTAGTCGTCCTAGCTATAATCTTCTCCTAAAATAGCTAATGGCGATTTTTATTTATATGATCTTAAATTCAGTGGTTTAGTAGCTGTCAGCGAACTATGTTATACAATATTATCCTTGAATGGATTAACACTTATTTCTATCATCAACTTTTCAAAAAAGAAATAGAAACCAAACGTATTCCTGATTTTCTTAGGTTCACTTTCAAATTGTAAGTCAGGTTCTGGTTTTAATTTTTCATAAATATCCCAAACTTCTTGCTCATCCTTCTGATAAAATCCGATGTGGAAATTCTCCGGATATTCAGGCATATTATCTTTGTGGTTCAATGCCTGCCCCCAAATAACCAAGGCAAAATTATTGCCGTTTTCCATAACTGCCATTTTATTGTTTCGATTAAAAATTAAACTAAAACTTAAATGTTTTGTAAATAAATTGACAGCTCTATTTACGTCTTGTACAATGATGTTGATGTGGTTTAGAATCATTTTTTCTTTTTTTAATTACAGAACAAAATTACTTTTCCGGCATCAGGCTAAATTGGATAAATCGGTCGTTTTCGTTTTTATTTAAGATAATTGGTTTTACTCCAGCAAATTTTTTGACTTCCCTTATAAAATGTGATTGGTCTGCATAATCGAGTTGGGGATAGAAATCACCATTTTTTAGTTGTTTTAATGAGTTGGAGAAACGGATAATATTCAAATAGGTTTTAAGCGTTACGCCTAACCATTTATGGAAATAACGGTTCATTTGTCTGCTACTCCAAAAAACATTTTCTTCGAGTTCTTTTACCGTAATTCCTCCTTTGGAAGAATGAATAAGTGTAAATAACTTCTTTTTCCGGTCGTCTATTTCTTTGGATAAAAACGAAGATATGACCCTAATAGATTTATGGTAAAATAGGTTAAAATCATTTAGATCATCTTTTGAAAATCCCCAATAATCTGTCGGAAGTGCTTTCTTCGTATTATTTAATTCCGCAAAAGATTGTTTGAAAATATATTCGGCAGCGATGGGATAAAAACTTATTGCAAACATTGTAGATTTGGGAAATGGAGGTTTGGTAATGGGAACAGAGCATATTCCGGCAACGAATATTTCAAAATTTCCATTTTCATCGGCTAACAGAAATAAATCTATTTTTCCATCAGGAACTATAATGCCTTCTTTTTCTTCATCAGAATGGTTTTTGACCATCCAGATGCTTTCGACAATGTTTTTTAATGTATTATCGGGTCTAAGACAGCTATATTCTAATTTATTTATTGGATAACTCATTTTTTATCAGTATGAATATAAACATCAATTTTATAAAACTAAAAATTAAACACCTCTTTATGAGGTCTAGTTATTTATTACAAATAATTAAAATCGATTGTCAAGATTCTAATGGATTAGATATGCTAAAAAATAAAGTTGCCAAACAATATAACTCCAAGAATATTGTTTTACACAAACTTTCTAATACTTAACATATACCCTAAATGCATTCCTTCGTGATAATTATTACATTCAAATGCATCATTAATCGAAGATAAATGGAAGCCCGTACCAGTAATTCGTTCTTTGTAAGTTATAAAAATATCCTTTTGAAAATCAGCTATTGTTAGATCAATGAGTGAAGTCAATAACTCTTTAAGTTCAGAAGCCTCTTTGTGAGAAACAGGCTCTGTAGGTTTTGTACCTGACTGATATTTATTAAACAACTCATTTGAAATATATCCTTGTAGGCCAGAGCCTCTATAGATCAGTTTTTGTTGTGTTACGATGATATGCCCAATATTCCAGATAAGATTATTGTTAAAACCATTTGGAATGTTGTTAAGCTGATCTAATGAATAATTTTCAAAGTAACTTAAATAAATTCTACGACTTGTTTCCCAAGTTTTAAATAATGCTTCCATTTTTTTATCGAATTTATAAATTTTCTTTAGTACATTAAGAGCGTATGCTTGTAGAAATATGTTCTAACAAAAATACTAAATATGAAAAAGCATATTTGCTTTTGGCAACAATTTTCATCAACTGACCAATATGAGACCTATTGAATTTAAGGGAATGTAAGGGGGCTAATGTTTATTCATATTATTCAGAGTCCATTTCTTCGGTGTGGATCCAAAATGTCTCTCAAATAATCTGCCGAAATAACTTAAATTGCTAAAACCTAACTGGTAACCGACTTCAGAAACCGAGAGATGTTCTTCACGTAAAAGCCTTGCCGCCTCTTGCATGCGTAAGTGCTGATAATAAGGATACATACCTTTACCAAATACTTGCGTGAAAAGTTTCCGGAGTTTAATGACATTCATACCGCTTAACTTCACTAACTCCTCCTGAAGAAAAGGTTTGTCTATCGAAGATGCGATTTTATCCCGTACGTTGTAAACCGATTCTAGTTCATATTTTGACAGATGCTGGTATGAAACATTTGCTCTTCTTGATAGGTTTTGAAACAAATAAAATAGTAGTTCAAGCGATTTTAGTCTGTAAAAAGCATCTGATAGCGTATCCGGTATTTTTGTAATCGAAATCTCATTGGCCACTTCTGCTATTTCCGGAGACAAGAATTCCTCAATCCAAAGCGTTTTCTCTTTATTAAAAAGATAATCGAATTTTATATGGTCTTTTCCGATAAAGCTTTTTAAATAATCAAGACTTACAATGATGGTTACCTGCTGAATATTTATATCTTTTGGAAAGCTCACGTCACTTTCAACATGCAGCGGGATAATGCGAACGTGTGGCTGTGTTTGCTGTAATACTTGTTTGTCTTTGGCTAACGTGTTTAATGGCGAATTGATGATATTTTGGAACGAAATTGATATCCCATTTTCAAAAGCTTTTATCGGTTGTCGCCGAATAGAAAATGTTTCCTTTGCCACCACGGAGCGAACCATAACCAACATTTCGGGCATTAAATCTATGATTTTAAGTTCATTGACATATAGCATTTCCAATTCAGGTTGGGATGTTGTAAGCGAAACTCCTAAACGCTCCACCCAATAGTACATCTCTTGTTTTTTTATGTCATCACTCATTTTATTGGACTATTTTTGTTTTTTAATAAGCTATTTTAGCCTTAAAAGTATAAATATATTTACAATATCAATTTAAAAATATAAGAAAATGAAAAAACAAATTTTAATATCCGGAGCAGGAATTGCTGGTTTAACAGCAGCTAATTTTTTGGCAAAACAAGGCCATAACGTTACTATAATTGACAGATCGCCTTCATTCAGTAAAGCGGGATTTCTTATCTCCCTCAAGAGTTTTGGTGTAAAAATTATGGACGAATTGAAACTAACTGAAAATCTACAAGCAGAATCATCACCCTCTGAAACGATTCATTTTATAGAAACCAATGAGCAAGTCATTCAAAGCATTGATTATGATAAAATGCATACAAATATTGAACGTTCCGTTCTAATAAGTCGAGGTGGATTACATCACGTCTTGTTTGAAGCGGTCAAAAACGATGTAAACGTGCTTTTTGATACAACGATTTCAAAACTAGAAGAAAAATCAGATTTGACAAAAGTAACACTCTCAGACGGAAATTCGATACATGTTGATTTAGTAGTTGTCTCGGAAGGATTGCGTTCTTCAACAAGAGAACGGTATTTTACCGATTACCAATTAGAAGATTTCAATACGCTTTATGTAGGAGGAAAATTAAAACAAAACCACGGAAAGCAAGTTGGAATATTTAAGGTCTATGTAGATGTCAACAGATCACTACATATCTACCCTATAGCAGAGGACGAAATAGCCATTCAGTGTTATATCCGTAGCTCCGAAGACCTTGGCTATATCAAAGATAATGCTTCATCTATTCTTAAAGATTCCTTTGGTGACTATAATGCGGAAGTTAAGCAATTACTACAAAGCCTTTTGGACGAGGGCCAGTTTTTTATGGACAAAATGGGCATGGTAAATGCTCCAAACCTGCATAAAGGTCGTTTGGTTTTGTTGGGAGACGCGGGTTTTTGTCCGACTGCTTTATCAGGAATGGGAGCTTCCCTGTCTATTTATGGAGCAAAGGCATTAGCACACTATATTGCGGAGTATCCAGGTGACATCTTAACCGCCTGTGATAGCTATAACACATTGATGCAACCTATTGTAGAAAAATTTCAGACCAACGCAAAGAATAATGCAGCATCTTTTCTGTCTAAGAGCGAAACAGAATTGGAGAAATTTGTTAACGGATTCCGGACTGCTGATGATAAAGCCATTCAAAAAATAATGACTGAACCGATTGTACTTACAAAAGATCAAGAAAATTTTATACTCAACTAAAGAAGCTATGGTATACTTTCAACAGGTGGAGGATTTTGTGAACTATTACTGCAGAATAAAATGAAAAATTAATGAGTAAAAATAGTAGTAAATATCTTTTCACGAGTATAATTTTAAGATACCAAATATTATTTTCCAATAAAAACACCCGCCGGATTTCACCGGCGGGTGTCTGCAATTTCAATCTCACCTTGAAATTTATTCACAATATAATTATGAACTCTGCATAGTATATAACTTTTACAAGTGCTTTATTATTGTCTAATTCATCAAAAAAAAGAATATAATTAAACCTTTTTTTTTAAAATTTAGTTTATTAATAAACAAAATATGTTTTTATTAAAAATAAAAAGCACCCTTATAGAGGGTGCCCGATTTATAAATTTAAAGTTAGTTTCATAAGTGTAACTGGCTAATGTTTCCCTCTTTTTTTCGGGAAACGGTTCTTTGCTTTGTTGTTGTTAATCAGGTTGACTATAATTACAATCACCCCAATTATTAAAATTAAAAGAATTAGGTCAATCGTTTTCATAATAGAAAATTTAGAGGATGAGATTTTTTCAAATTCTAATGAAAAAGGATCTGACATGGAATTAAGCAGCGGTTACTGAAGGTCATCATACTTACAGACTTCATAATCCTGCAAAAGATTATTTTCACTTGCCGAGCTTTATTTCCGGTATCTTCTGTAATACCAGAACGGATTAATTGTTTTAATGATGTGGTGAGCATATTTTAATAGGTTTAAAGTTGTAAGATAATAATAAAAACTATTTTTTAATAATTAAACAGGTAATTTTCCTATTATTTATGATGCATCTTTTAATGTATACAACAAACCTGCTGAAGAAGCGATAAAAACATTCATACAAAAAGTGATGTGGACATCAATATAAATACATATCTGCAGGAACTAAAAAAAGAAAGCACGTTAAAGAGTGTTATTAATACCTGGAATATTACATCCGGACCTCTTCAAAGCTGCCCCCGGACCATATAATTAGCGGTAATGAAAAACTAAGAGCTATCCAAAGTAAAGAAGATAATTTTTTTCACAATTAAAGTACTTAAAAGAAAAATTTAGCTCAACTCACCGACATAAAGTAAAAATAAAAAGCACCTCGCCAAAGGTGCTTTTTCTAATCAAACAACAATTTTCATTACCGGATTTCATCTACGTAGAGTAGTGAATCATTCTCCGTATAAAAATTAGAATAATCTAAACGTTCTAATTTTTCAATGTCTTTGGATGGCTGTAAAGCACGGGCCTTTTTATCCATCAAATAATTCCCGCCGATCAATATGACCGGACATAACAAAGCAATGCTAAAAACTACTAGGTGAGATAGTACTTTTTTCATATTAATTGATTTTAAACATTAATAATCAAGCAATCTTCTTATGTCTGTTGTTGTATTTTGTTTATTCCCTATCAGTAGTCATCTCTGTTGGACCTGTAGGAACATCTACTGCTACTATTTCCGAGTTTTCTTCCCTTTCTTCAAGGAAATGAATAAAACTGCTTATAATAAGCGGTGCTAATATTAAAATAGCAACCAATACAAATGTAACTCTCTTCTTCATAATTAAAATTGTTAAATTAAAATTGTTTAAATTGAGTACAATTCTATCAAGTGGTTTATTAAAGATATAAAATAAATTTCAATAGAATGATACTTTAAAACACTTTTATTGACTTGTGATCAAAGTTTTTTAAGTTAAACTAATTCCAAAATAAGCACCCATCAAAAAGACGGGCGTTTAGGCAGATTCTACCTAAGTTCCTCAGTGATGACCCAGATAACAAAAAGCCTGATTATAACGAAAAATAAGGAAAATAAAGAGTATCAAATGAACTTAAACATCACTTGCTAACCATAACCGAAGTTAAGGCTGTGTATTTTCTAAAAAGATTCTAATTTTCTTATGAATAAAAACACCCGTCAGATTAGTCTGATGGGTGCATGCAATTTTCAAATACTCACCTTTTAGTATCCAGAAAACCGTATGAATTTAAGGTGAACCGTATTGTTATTTATCTAAGGTACGGGAATAAAATGAAAAGCACCCCAACGGGTGCTCAAAATAGTTAGTTGTTGTTTGAGTAAAACACTCTAATATACGAAATTTATTTTTAATTCCGGATCGCAATAAATTGCCTTTCCGATTATTTACTTTTATGCCCTTTAATAATCCTAAACCTCATAAAACTCTGGTTCCATAATCTGTAAGATAAATATGAGTAATTCCGGAATATTTATTTTTTAATGAAATTCTACTACCGGATTCCAGAGAAAGAAGCTAAGACATCGAAATTATTTTGGGTTTACTTGATAAAAATTAGTCACTTATTCCAGTTCATGGACCTGTTCTTCTATTCTTCGAAGAGACCTAACCAGTACAAAGGGAATTAAAATTATAAGTGCAAAAACAGTCAAGGTACTTTTCTTTCTCATATGTAAGCTTTAAAAGTTCAACAATAACTCTCAGGTTACTTAAATATACGGCTTTAATTTAAATAAAAAAAGTATTTCCGGGGGTTCCCTACCTTCTTTCAAAGCCTGCCGTATAAAAAATCAGGCGATTCAAAATAAATAACTAAAATAGTTACATGAAAGCGCCATTATCATTAGTACTGAACACCGGCAAAAAAAATAATCGCCAAAAATTGATTAAATAAACATATATTGCATTAAAAAAACTGATTTAAAGATATTAAAAGTTGATGAGATCTTTCAACATCAGTACGTACTTGGCATTCACCTTTCTTTTTTTGGGATCCTCAAACTCATTGACAAATTGGTTTAAAGTTGCATAAAGTAATTCTTCATTAAACGATATCATACTAATGGGTTGGGTAAAATTTTTAAAAACGGTCTTAACCTGTTGTGCGTTTAATCTCGCTTCTTCTAAAGACCCGGAATTAATTAACTGATTTAAAAATTTAGTAAGCATATTTATATAATTTTAACATATGTAATATAAGAAAAAAAACTAAAATATTCATTCACTATATTATTATCATAATCCTCCTTTCGATCTTTACAACCCGCTTTCATCAAAAGCCGGCAGGAACGGAAGTACGTCTGTGTTATATTTTCTCAACCTATTAAAATCCCCGCGGTAATGTTATTCCTGTAAAAAGTAGAAGCACTAATACAAGTATTTTTTTCATGCCGTTTGTTATGGCTCTTCTTTTAACACAAGGTAATCGTTCTTTCCAAACGTTATGTAAAAAAGTGCCAGAAACGGGCTCCTTCCTCCTAAAATAAAAGTTTTTGTTTCCCCTTCTTCCATCTTTACTTTTAGATTATTGGACGTACACCAGTCTATTTTTGCAATTAAATCTATTTTCCCCGGTTCTATTTCAAATTCTTCCGTAGCTCCGTTTGCAATACTTCCAAGCAATTTTCTGCCGTCATACAGCTTAATATTCCTGAAACGATTAGCAAATTGCGAACTTCTTTTTATTATGATTTTAGACATAACCAGTTGTTTTACAATAAAAGTAGATAAAAAACACCCCGAAGGGTGCCTAATCAACAAATAAATACTCATGAACCCTGAATACGGGCATACAATGAGTCTTTTTCTTTGTGCAGATCAGATGTTCCATGTACACCTGATTTCACTTCTTTTGAAAGCTTATCTGCCCTCTGGTGAGAGTCGAGCAGATAACTTCCTCCTATCAAAATGACTGGGCATACCAACGATATACACAGAATCACAAGGTGAGATCGTAATTTCTTCATTATATTATTTTTAGAATAACCAATAACAGTTTCTTATGCTGGTTGTTTAACCGATCTAAAAAAGTATACATACCTGCATTATAATGGAAATTATGAGGAAATGTTTATTTTATTACAAGATACTTTGAAGTAAGATTTCTTTAACGAAACAGTTTATTTTAAATATGAAGTAATAAGAGGCATTACAGTTGCAATAGTTAAAGTGTTCATCTGTTCTTACGTTATTAAAACCAGAATTGTTAAGACATGCCTTTAGACTATCATTAAATATTTTTTAAATATACGTAAAAATTATCAATAATTTTAATAAAAAAATAAATCACGAGAATTAATTCATTCCGTTCTTTAATTTTTTATCGAACCATTCTATCACCACCCCTTCCAGTTCCTTTATTTTATCGGAAAAAGAATGATCCGTATCGAATTTCTTAAGTTCAAAATTGTAGCTGATTTCTTTAAGCTTTTCGGCAATTTTATCAGCCTGTTCCGGATTCAGACGTTCATCGGCCGTAGCGCTCAGAATAAGCAGGCTGCTGTTCCTGCTTAATTTCTCAGGCCAGAAAACGACCGAGCGCTCCTTCAAAGCCGTTTCCCTGCTTTTATTATAATCGGGAATGCATTGCGCATATACGTCCGTTTCCATTTCCGGTCTTCCTAAAGCTGCCTCAAATAAATCGGTAGGCCCGTTCCCTACGATAGCTGTTTTGATGTTGGTAGCGTTCTTCAGTGCAAGGTACGTCATCATTCCGCCCCGCGACCAGCCGAACATACCGATGCGGTCCGTATCGGCTTTACCGATCATCTTCAGCGTTTCCGTAAGGTACAGTACATCATGTACATCGGCTCCACCGAACTCGTCACGCTCACGATAATTGCTTGCGATGACCACATATCCCTGTGCCGCAAGTTTGGACGTGTACCTGATGAGCGTAGCTACCGTAAGCCTTCCGAAATCCCTGTTTCCCCCACGATTGAAGATGACAACAGGGTATTTCCCTTTTTCCTTCGGCTCAATGGTAATACCGTTTACCTTTAAACCGTCGCTTTCGTAAGTTATAAAGTAGAAATCAAGGTTTTGCAGATGCCTGAAATCTGCAAGCAGTTCGTTGTGCTCCGTTATGCTTTCCCACACAGGCGTTTTGGAAAGGTCTACCTGTTTTCTGGACAGTAACCTCCCATTTTGCGCAAAGGCCGGGTTTAAAAACAAGAAGGTGATGATGATTAAGATTTTATATAAGGCAGTTCGTTTGATCATTTTTATGGTTCATGTTATATTCAGGAGAAAAGTTGAATCAAAAAAAGCCGGTATTAAACCGACTTTTCCACAAGATCTTTATTTAAGGTTAACTTAAGCAGCACAAAGCCCAGGAGCGCTGCTGCCGTAGAAGATATGAGGATGGCCATTTTGGAAACGACGATATACTCTGCTACGTTAAAGGCCAGGTTCGTAATGAAGATGGACATGGTAAAACCAATACCTCCAAGACAGGCAACGGCAAACATCCTTTTCCAGTCCATCTGTTTTGGAAGCATGCACCAGCCCATGGATACGGCAAGAAACGAAAACAAGGTGATCCCTAACGGTTTCCCAAGTATGAGTCCCCCGTAAATCCCCATTGCATTTGCATGTGTGAGTCCCTCCACCGCATCGGCATCAATTACAACAGCCGTATTGGCAAGCGCAAACAAAGGCAGGATAAGGAACGATACCGGTTTTGCCAATGCATGCTCAAGCCTGTGAGACAAGGATTTCTTTACATCGGCCGCATTATACGGAACCGTAAAAGCCAACAGTACTCCGGCAATGGTTGCGTGAACCCCTGACCGCAGCATAAAATACCATGCAACCGCTCCGAGCAGCAGGTACAGCCATAAACCGTTAAATCCCCTTTTACCCAGCACATAGAGCACTGCCAATATAGCAAGTGAAATAAGCAGCTGCATGCCGCTGAAATCGGAAGTATAGAAAAACCCGATAACAAGTATGGCCATAAGGTCGTCTATAACGGCCAAAGCCGTAAGGAACACCTTCATCCCGGTAGGTACCCTGCTGCCTAAAAGCGACAGTATACCTAAAGCAAACGCAATATCAGTTGCCATGGGAATTCCCCACCCGTGTGCCGTTGGCGTATCATGGTTGTAGTACATATAGATGACGGCCGGAAGCAATACCCCGCCCACTGCAGCAAAAATGGGCAGCAGCGCAGCGCGTATGTCAGACAGTTCTCCCGAATGTATTTCCTTTTTAAGTTCCAATCCTACAAACAGGAAAAAAACGGCCATAAGTCCGTCGTTGATCCAGAATTCCAAAGGTCCCAGCGGAAGTGCCGTCATCCATAAATGATGGTAGCCTTCCCCCCATTCGGAGTTTGCCACAAGCAGCGAAAAAACGGTGCATGCAATGAGCAGTAAGCCCGGAACTTTGTCGTTGTTCAGTATTTTTTTGAGGATCATAACAGTTTTTTTTACCGGTGATTCCAACAAAAATAAATGAAAGCCCAGGATTAGGCAAGAAGAATCGCATAAATCGGACCCGTTACCGCCGTTCTCAGATTTTTTTTAAGTATCTTTGTAGCTCAGAACGAAAAAGAATATGGAATCGGTTTTAGATACAAGCAAACCGGTAACTGGTAAGCCGAAATGGTTACGTGTAAAATTACCAACCGGAAAAAAATATACTGAATTAAGAGGTTTAGTAGACAAATACAAACTTCATACGATCTGTACCTCCGGAAGCTGTCCCAATATGGGAGAATGCTGGGGGGAAGGAACGGCAACGTTTATGATCCTCGGGAATATCTGTACGCGTTCGTGCGGATTCTGCGGTGTTAAAACGGGTCGTCCTGAAACGGTTGACTGGGATGAACCTGAAAAGGTAGCGCGTTCCATCAAGCTTATGAACATCAAGCATGCCGTTATTACTTCCGTTGACCGTGACGACCTTAAAGACGGCGGATCCATCATCTGGCAGGAAACGGTTAAGGCAGTACGCAGAATGAGTCCGGGTACCACTATGGAAACTCTTATCCCGGATTTTCAGGGCATCGAACGCAACATAGACCGTATACTCGAAGTGGCTCCTGAAGTGATTTCGCACAATATGGAAACCGTACGCCGCCTAACACGCGAAGTACGTATCCAGGCCAAATATGACCGCAGTCTCGAGGTTTTGCGTTATCTCAAGGCAAACGGTGCAAACAGAACCAAATCGGGTATTATGCTGGGACTTGGTGAAACCGAAGAGGAAGTTATCCAAACCATGCACGATCTTCGTGCTGTAGGTCTGGATGTACTTACTATAGGACAATACCTTCAGCCAAGTAAAAAACATCTTCCTGTAAAGGAATTCATTACCCCGGATCAGTTTAAAAAATACGAAGAAATAGGTCTTGACCTCGGATTCCGGCATGTAGAAAGCGGTGCCCTGGTTCGTTCCTCATACAAAGCACAAAAACATATATTGTAACACTTTAGGTCGTTCTTCGGAACGACCTGCTTTTTTGACTCAAAGATGAAGATAAAAATAGCAATCAACGGTTTCGGACGCATAGGCCGCAACCTGTTCCGGTTATTGTTGAACCATCCCTCTATTGAAGTTGTTGCCGTAAACGACCTGGCCGATACGGAAACCATGGCCCACCTGCTCAAATACGACAGCGTACACGGTAAATTGAACGCAACGGTTTCACATGATGACCACAACCTTATCGTAAACGGCCAAAAGATCTCCTTCCTGCACGAAAAAAATATTGCAGACCTCGACTGGAAACCCTTCAACATTGACTTCGTAGTCGAAGCTACGGGAAAACATAAAACGACAGAACTGCTTAACCATCATATACGCAACGGTGCGCGCAGGGTTATTCTATCCGTTCCTCCGGAAGATTCCTCTATTAAAACGGTCGTGCTCGGCGTAAATGAATCCATACTCGACGGCAGCGAAACCATCATTTCAAACGCCAGCTGTACCACCAACAATGCGGCTCCCATGATCCGCATCATCCAGAATCTGTGCGGACTGGATAAAGCCTTCATTACCACGGTACATTCCTATACCACCGACCAAAGCCTCCACGATCAGCCGCACAAGGATTTGCGCCGGGCCAGAGGAGCTGCACAGTCCATCATTCCTACTACAACGGGAGCAGCCAAAGCCCTTACCAAAATATTTCCGGAGTTTGAAGGAAAAATCGGTGGCGGCGGTATCCGCGTTCCCGTACCCGACGGTTCTTTAACGGATATTACATGCTATGTAAACCGTGATGTAACGGTAGATGAAATCAACGAAGCGTTTAAACGGGCCGCAGAAACCGACTTTAAAGGTATACTTGAATACACGGAAGACCCTATCGTTTCGGTAGACGTAATCGGAAATACGCATTCCTGCCTGTTTGATGCGCAGCTGACATCGGTACTCGACCACATGGTTAAGATCGTAGGCTGGTACGATAATGAAATAGGTTATTCTTCGCGCATTATCGACCTTATAAAATATCTGTCGAAATAGAGCCAGAATTAATATATTTGCGTCCTAAATACTTATACTCCATGAAGATTGAAGAAAAATTAGCCACAAGAAGTGGAAATCAGTGCGAACTGTGCGAAAGCAAAGGTTCTTTGTCCGTATACGATGTTCCACCTACAGCAAGCAATCTGGCCGACAGGGAAATTTATATATGCGATACCTGCCGCAACCAGATCGAAAAAAAGGAAGAACCGGATGCACAGCACTGGCAATGCCTTTCGGCTTCCATGTGGAGCGAAGTTCCGGCCGTACAGGTCGTAAGCTGGCGTATGCTCAACCGTTTCCGAAATGAAAGCTGGGCTGCGGACCTGCTGGATATGATGTACCTTGATGACGAAACACTGGAATGGGCCAAACAAACAGGTGACCATGAAGGAGATGCAAGCATTGCGCTTCACAAGGATGTGAATGGAAACATTCTTACAGGGGGCGATACGGTAACCTTAATCAAAGACCTCGATGTAAAGGGTTCCACCCTGAATGCTAAAATAGGAACCGCAGTTCGAAACATCCGTCTCGTACACGACAATACCGAACAGATTGAAGGAAAAATCGACGGCCAGCTCATCGTCATCCTTACAAAATACGTTAAAAAACAATCGTAAATACTCAAGATGCCTTATGTTAAATAAGGCATTTTTTTATCGTAGGATTCGCCCCCTTCCATTTTTGGCATGCTCTTTGGAAAAGGCTTCATAACAACAAACATTTTAATATCATTTAATACACAAAATTGTTATGAAAGCATTATTCACCATCGCACTTTTAGCAGTAGCAACTATTGCAGGTGCACAGCCCGGACATCACAGAGGACACGGAAAGGGACATTCAAAACACCATGATAAACACTATGACCGCCATGACCACAGAAGAGACGATGATGACTACAGCAGAAACAGACGCGTGGTACGCAGAGATTACGGAAGGGACTACCATTACCGTGTAGAGCGTGAAATGAGCCGTTACGACTTTTTAAGGTTATCGCGCCAGCAACGTTCCAGATTACAGGTTTCCCTGAACTTTATGGTCTCCAACGGTTACGGACCTGTTGATTATGAAAGAAGACTCAGACGGGATCTCTATGAAATTTTATCGAGAGACCAATACGGAATGTGGGAACGAAGAGCCTATAACAGCGGTAACACCTTTGTGTTCAACTTTGGAAGATAATTCCCACTAATAAATCCAATGAAGGAACGACGCGCTTTTCAGTGCGTCGTTTTTAATTTATACCCACGCTATTACCAGAAAGGGGCCGCATCATAACCTGAATTCCCAGAGTTAGCGGCAAATCTACCTAATTCAACCGCAGTACCCGGTTCATTTACCATACCCTTCCCTACCCTTTTCCTGTCTTCGGGCAGCAGCATCAAACCTTCCGCATCAAGGATATCCAACCCCTTTTTACCTGTAACATACATATTCCTTTTGAGTATAAGGCCGGCTTCCGCGGTTTGGGCTTTTGCAACATTATCGGACAGCAGGACAAACGCATTCAATAAAAGAACAAAAGCATTCAGTAATAAGGCGCCGGTCAATAGCCTTTCCTGCTTCATTCCTCTGAAAATTTTTTGACTGAAAATTGTTAAATACATGACAACCATTTGATCCATTTCGTTTATTTCACCATCAATATTAATGCTTAGCTGACGGATTAAAAAGAACAGTATGGAAGCAATTCCGCCAATATTGTATCCTTTTTCGGGTAGTCAGCTCCTATTATACAGAAAACGTTAAAAAACATATTAACACACTATAATACAATTAATTAATAAGCAATAAACAATAAATAATTTCTGAAAACATGTGGTGTGTTTTTATCAAAGGAATCAAAAAAGGTTACTTTTGTCACCTGAAGCAATACCCAATGCTTTTTTACCTCAATTTTTTAACCCCCATAATAAAAACATGTTTGGTCAATGAAAGGAATTCTGTATATTGTTTTGTTTTTCTGTTTATCCCATGATACCATTGCACAAAATAATTCACGTGAAGAAATCATACAGAAACTCGAGGACGATTTTTCAAAAATCAGGAAAAAAACGGAATCGACCGATGAAATCATGAAAGAGCTCCAAACACTCAAAGCTTCTTTTTTAAAGTTGGGCCACCGTGAAGGAGTACTGAAGTGCAATGCGAAGCTTATGACCAACTACCTTAAACGGGCAGAATACGAAGAAATATTGGAACTCATAGAAGAAACAGAACGGCTTGCTCTTCAGATGAAAGACTATAAAAGCCTTTCCACCCTGCATGGCAGGCTGGCATCGCTTCATCACAACAGCGGGCACTATGAAACAGAACTTATAGAGTCGAGAAAATCATTAGCGTATGCGAAAAAGATCACAAACCGGGAAGACCGACTTTATCAAACGGGTTTTGCCTGCATGCAGCTTGTATGTTATTTCCGGAACATGGGCCAGGATTCCGTACTTCATTATTTACAGAAATCTCTGTACTATTTTGAAAAGATGGATGATTCCAATCCCCATTCGCAAAACAACAGACGCGGGGCTATGATGGCCGTTTATATGGACCTGGGAAATTTTTACAGCAATACCAGCAAGCCTCAAAGACCGGACTTAGCAGAGCCCTATTATCTTAAAGCGTACGACTTCAACAGAATTGATCCCTACGTATTCAAAGATTTCGACCTGCCCCTTTTAAATTCCATGGCCGGCTTTTATGTGAAAACCGGAGAATATGAAAAGGCCGTATGGTTTGCAAATGAAGCACTTGCCGTAGAAAAAGAAGAAAAAAGACCCGATGAACGCATCAAAAGCTTTACTGCACTGGCTACTGCTTATGAAAAACTTCATAAAGCCGATTTGCAGCTAAAATATACAAATAGATACAGCCTGCTCAGCGACAGCCTCAACCTCGTGGAAAAAAAGACGCACGAGCAGCAATTGAAGCAGGCCATAAAGAAGGCGGACAGGAAAAATAAGGAGGAATGGTATGATTTTTTAAAAAATACCGTCATTATCTCAACGGTTGCCATAACCGCCGTAGCCGGATTGCTGCTTTTATTGTTCAAAAAGAAAAAGTCAGGGTTACCTCCTATCCCTGGTCCTAAAAAGCCGTTGCCCGATAAGTCGGTTTTACAACAACATGACAAAAAAGAACACAATACGCTGTTCACTATTTCAGATGAAACCGTGAACACACTGCTTAAAAAACTTGAAAAGTTTGAGCAGTCTGAAAAGTTCCTTAAGAATGAGCTCAACCTTACCTGGCTGGCCAACCACCTGAATACCAACCCAAAATACCTGTCGGAGGTCATCAACAGGTTTAAAGGAAAGAATTTCAGCAATTACATCAACCACCTAAGGATCCGTTACATCGTAACAAAGATAAAGGAAAACGCGGCCTACCGGGAGTACAAAATCAGCTATCTGGCACAAGAGTGCGGTTATGCCTCTCCCCAGGTATTCGTTATAGCGTTTAAAAAAGAAACCGGGGTTCCCCCTTCTGCTTTTATAGAAAGTATCAGTAAACAGCAACTCTAACCATAACTAAATAATGTTAATCTCCTGCGTGCGGATTGTAAAATACACAATCCTGAAACTGCTTTTGTTTCAACTTACCGAAGAATTCATGTTCGTAAAATCCTCAGCACTTTTACTGTTCCTCGTGTTCATCATTCTCTACCTGGCAAAACAGATGGAATAAAAGACCTGCACCTCATATCGGCAGTAGGGGTCGCAGCGATATACGCACCTTGCGGTACAACAATCCATACCCTATAAGAAAAACCAGCACTCCAATCGACAGGTACATCATCAAAGAATAATAATCCATCACCGAACGCAGCAGGATGTGCTTATCGAGATCGGCGTTCATCAATGCCCTGGCGGCCTCGGCGGAACGGTCTCCCGAATATCCTGCCTTAAGCAGTTTGGCTCGGAAAAGGGTCAGTCGGTCTTCATAAACCGCATTGTTTTCTACAAAATATTCCATAAAGCGGTTGCGGTGTACCGCTGCATGGTACAATGTATAATAGTTTACGAGCAGGTTGCTTGCCGAATAGCCCAAAAAGCGTACAAGCAGGCACAAAGCAGCAGCCGATGGAGCCAGGTAGTACGGTACGCTTGAAATACAGTATAATATAACGGGTACCATAAGCAGCCCGATTCCCGCCCCGTGTAAAAACAGTGGTAAAAAGTAACTGTACGGATTTCCAAAGTAAGCCATTTCGCGGTTCATGATGAAATGGTACACAAACAACGACAGGAAACCCGGAATCCACACCCAAAAAACGCTGCGTTTCTTTATAAGGTGCAGGCACGAATACAATACCCCGCATACGATCCCCATCAGGTTTACCATATACATATACGAAACGTGCCGCGGATCCATTCCCAGTATCTTGCTGAAAAATGCACCTGAATAGGAAAAGGAGAACCTGCAGATGTACATAAAGAACAACAGCGCAATTCCGATGAGCAATTTCGGATAAGTCATAACCTTTAAATCGATATAGGGCCTTTTAGCCGTGAGCTGCCGTACCACAAACAGCAACAGGGCCGATAATGAAGCTGCGGCAACCCTACGCAGTTCTGAAGACTGCAACCAGTAGTACTGCTGCCCGAACGTGCTGCAGTACCCCACCCCGCAAAGAAAAACCGACAACAGCAGGAAACCCGGAAGGTCTAACCGGATCAAAGGGAACGAACGCGTTTCTGTATTGATCTTCATCGTAACCAATACAATGAACAGGTTCAGCGCATACAGCAATACAGCGCAGTGAAACAGGAAATCGAAATTAAACGCATCGATAATGTCGGCCGTGACCACATTATTAACGCCTCCCGCACACAACAACATGCCGAAAAAAAGGCTGTAGCTTACTTCCCTGGCCCTGAACGTCTTTATTTTCATAGCCATCATGGAAAGGTACAGGTTTACCGCACTGGCAAACAGCATACCCTGGAAAAAGCGTACGGCATACAAAAGGTATACATTGTCCGACTTAAAGAACACCACACAGCAAAGCAGCTGCACCAGCTGGAACACGATGAAATACCTTTTATAGGTAAAATACGCATAAAACCTGCGTTCCAGACTGTAAAAAGAAGCAAACCCCGCATAGTACAACACCACCATAAACCGCACCTGCGCGGGCTCTATGCCGAAATATCCGGCCGCAACGGCTTCGTTGGCCATAGGCAGGAAAAACAGCAGCATGTTGGGTACCAGCAGCACGAACAACAACAGCTTGGCCGTCCATTTCGGAATAAACGAACGAAAAACGGGACTAACGGCTGCCTCCATCATTTTGTAACCGTTACTTCCACGTTCATACCGGCCTGCAGCTTCGAAATCGCAGCAGCATCGGGTCCTGTAATTTCTATCTTTACCGGAATGCGCTGCACGATTTTCACGAAGTTTCCCGTAGCGTTATCCGGTGCCAGTAAGGAAAAGCTCGATCCGGTTGCCGGTGCAAAGGCAATGATCCTTCCTGTAAATTTAAAATCCGGAAAGGCATCTGCGACTACTTCAACCGGATCGTTGAGATGGAAACCCGCAATCTGCGTTTCCTTAAAATTGGCCATGACCCATTTAGGGGTTTCATCGTTTACGATATATCCCAAGTGATCACCGGCTTTGATCATCTGACCGGGCTCCACCGACCGTTTGCCCATACGTCCTCGGTAAGGCGCCGTAATTACGGTATAGCGTACATCGATGTTCTTTCGGCTGCGCATTTCAGATAATCGGCTTTTTTCAGCCAGCACCACCCCTTCTTCCGCCTTTAAATCCTGTATCCTTGAAACGGCCACCCGATGGTGTTGTTGCGCCTCTTCAAGCACACTTTTACACACATCCAGCTTTGCCTTCACCTCTTCGAGCTGCTGTGCCGTGGCCGATTTGCGCTCATAAAGCTCCAGGTACCGCTCGTATTCCAGCTGCTGCTTCCATACTTCGGCCTTACGGGCCGCAATGACGCTTCCGGCTTCGGCGGCCTCTTCCTCTAAAGTTGCCACCCTGTTGTGCAATACCCCTATTTCGGCGCTGTTGCGCTGCAAACCCGCCTGTACCTGATCGGATTCCGATACATATTCCCGGTTGTCTATCACGAACAGGGTATCGCCTTTCTGCACCTGTTCAAAATCGGTAAACCGTACGTCTTCCACGTAACCGCCCACCCTGGACACTACGGGGTTGATATAGGCATTCACCTGTGCATCGTTCGTAGATTCATAGCGGAAAACGCGTACCAGCTTTTTTCCGAACCAAACGGTTACGGCGAAAACCAGTATCCACGCCAGTACCGAAGTAGCCTTTGCCGCCTTCTTTTTTATGCTTGCCTTCATATTACAGTGTTCCTTTAGTGTATTGCAGTTGGTAATAATTTTTAAATACGTTTACCTGTGCCTGCTTTAGTTCGAATTTTGACTTTAAAACAAGTACATCCGCATCGAGCAGGTCGGTAATAAGTGCGGTATGGTGAAAATAGGCGTCTTTAAGAATACGTGCATTTTCGAGCGCATAGGTCTGGTTGAGTTCAAAAACAGCAACACGCTGTACCGATTCGTCCCATGCAAGGTAATCACGGTAAAGTGCAGTACGGACCTCATCGTCTACCTTTTTATGGTGCTCATGCGCTTCTTCCACTGCTTCGTGTGCGGCCTTCTTGCGGTTCGTGTTCTTATACAGTTCCGAAAAAGAATACGAAGCCTTTAACCCGATGATGCCCAGGTTGTACCATGAATCGTTGTAAGGATACAGGAAGATCTGCGGATTGGAAAACCGGAACGATCCCGTTATGCCCAGCTTTAACGCATTGGCCGATTTTACCAGCTCCCATTCCTTCTCTGCCAGGGCTATATGATGTTCGGACTGTCTTTCCCCATAAGCACCTGCCCGTCCCTGTTCAAGCACACTTTCGAAACTGCCTGCCTGCGGCAATGCATCGGTATGGAGTACCGGAACCACAGTCTGTTCGTCGTTGTTTCCTATAAGTACGTTGAGCCGCTGGTTCAGTTCCCGCTTTTCGTTGCCTATTTCTATGAGCGTCATCCTGCGTTTGGAGAGTTCCAGTTCGCTGCGCAGCACATCGCTTTGCAGTACTACGCCCAGTTCATAAAAATCCTTTACCTGTTTCAGCTGTGCTTCCTTCTCCGAAATATCGGCTTTCAGCAGCTGTTCCCATTCATTCTGCAGGTACAGGTCCAAAAAAAGTATTACCGCCTTTAAGCTTACAGCGGCCTTCTTTTCAAGGAACAGCTCCCGTTTCAGTTCCGATTCCAGCGTCCGCAGCTTTACCGTATTCCTTTTCTTCAACCCTTCGTAAACAGACCAGTACAGGTTGGCTTCCGATGCGTAAAGGGTATGGATCACGTCGTGCTGTGAAGGCGTCTGCAACAGTCCCCGGTCGTATACGGGCATGTTGGAAGCCTTGTCAGCAGAAACCGTCAGGGAAAGATCGGGCAACAGATCGTTCTGTGCCTCTTTGATTGCATATTCCTTTTGATGGAGCCCGTGTTCCGCTATTTTAAGTTCCCGGCTGTTTCCGGATACCTTCACAAACAGCTGTGAAAGTTCCAGTTTTTGCGGTTCCGCATCCTGGGCATGCGTCAAAAGGGTGGCTGCACAACATACTGCTACAGCCATACCCCGCTTCTTGTTCATATTCGTTGGTTGCTTATTTTGCGACAAAATTAGATGCTTCCCGGGTTTACCTGCGAATGTAAAAAAGTCATTCTTTTATCCGAAACGGCCATATTTTGTATCTTTGCACCATGAACCACTATCCCACCATCGACCTTGTGGAATCGCAGCCCCAAAAGGTGTATGTGATGCATGAGCGCTTTGAGCGGCGGTTCCGCATGCACGCCCATTCAAAAGGACAGCTCAGCTATGTGGAAGACGGCATCGCCTACCTAGTGCTCGAAAATGCGCAATTCGTGCTGCCGGCCAAACATTTTGTCTGGATACCGGCCCACCTGCCGCATGAACTCAACGTATCACATTCCGCCACCCAGCTGCATTCGCTGTATTTTCCGGCCATTGAAAAGGCCCCACATGCCTTTTATTCCACGTTCGGTATTTACCCGGCCAGCGAGCTGCTTATTTCGCTTATCCGCTTTACCGAGCGCTGGCACGCACGATCCGTAGCCGCAGATGCCCCATTTTACGAACTGCTATACGGGCTTTACCATTTGCTGTCCGAAACGGATATGACGCCACTTAACCTTATGCTGCCTTTTTCGGAAGACGGTAAAATGAGACGCATTACAGGCTACATCCAGCAAAACTTCGGAAAAGACCTTACCATTGCCTTTATGACGCAGCAGTTCGGCATGAGCGAACGTACCTTTACGCGCAGCTTTAAGAAGGAGCTCGGCATCACGTTTATGCAGTACCTTAAATCGGTACGCATCATGGAGGCCATTGCCCTGCTGCTTAAAACCAACCTCAGCGTATCCGAAATCGCCAACAAGGTAGGATATGATTCACTCCCTTCGTTCAGCAGGATCTTCCGTTCCTACACGGGAAAAGGGCCCAATGAAATGCGCAGGGGCTCCTAGACAGCCTCGTTCCTGCCCAAGTCGTGGCACCTGCTTTTTAAAGATGTTCCCCGTACCCTCAAATTATTTGGAAATTCTTTACCGGTTGTGAATTTTTCCGTAACTTATGGTCATAAAATTTGCATCGTTATGAAAAAAATATTGTTTCCTACGGACTTTTCAGAAACGGCCAACAATGCCTTCGTGTATGCCCTGCACCTTGCCCACAGCATCGGGGCCGAAATCTATGTGCTGCATACCTATGAAATGCCCGTACTGTCGACCACGTCGGCTGGTCAGCCCGAACTTATACAGAACGTGTACAACTCCATCGAGCTCAACAATTTCGAAAACTATAAGAAGGAAGTACCCAAGCTGCGCAAGATAGCGGAAGACCTTAACCTGCACGACATCAAGCTCACCTTCCTGTTCGAGGAGGGCATCATGCTGTCGATCCTCAAAAGGATCATTGTAGAAGAAAAGATCAGCTTCATCGTAATGGGTACCAATGGGAATTCCGGGTTCGAGAAAAAGCTGCTGGGTTCCAATACCGTACACGTCATTGAAAACATCGACATCCCTATTTTAAGCGTGCCGGCAAAGGCGGAATTCAAACGCCTCAACCATTTCGGGTTCGCCACCATGCTGCGCGAAAGCGACAAGGCCGGACTGCACCAGATCATCAAAATTGCGGGGTCGCTTAATGCCGACGTACGCGTACTGCACGTTATGCGTAAAGAAAACCCGCAAACACTGCAGGTACTGGATCAGTGGAAGGCCGAATTCAACGATGCCAACGTATCGTTCCATACGGTGCTTAACGAGCGGCTCGATGAAAGCGTGTTCTTCTTTATAGACGACCAGCTCATAGACGTGATGTGCATCGTAAGGCGCCACCTCAACTTTTTCGAAAAGTTCTTTACGACGAGTTTAAGCAAACAGCTTTCGTACCATGCCGATGTACCGGTACTGGTGCTTAAGGAACCGAAGCCTTAATCATAAAACACGAACAGGGGAGCCCAAAAGCTCCCCTGTTTCATTTATAGCGTACCTCCGTTTCTATAGCTCCTTCTTCATTTCAAGCTGTGTAAGGTCACAAACCAATCCCATATGCTCCAGAAAAGGCTTTATTCCGTCGGCATCCCGGTCGGCATTGTACAGGTGCAGGTCTCGGTTACCTCCTTCGGCTACCTGAAGCAGCAGCTGCGTCGCCACTCCCTTCCTTCTGTGGTCCGGCAGAACGCACAACTGCTGTATTTTGCCGTTACCAGGCTGGTATACCATGTAGCCTGCGGGTTCGCCAGCATTAAAGGCTCCCAGTAGGCGGCAACGTTCCCCTATATTCCTAATGGTTTGCGTTTCGTTCTGCCATGAAGGCCGTTGCACCTGTTGTGCATCCAGCAGCTGCCATTGTGGTTGCGACAATTCCTTTACCGTGATTGTACCGTTCATATGCATCGGTTTCACCGTTCCCGCATAACAATCGAGCAGGCGGTGTTTTGTATAGCCTTCCTTTTCGTAAGCTTTAATAGCAGAGGTATTTGTAGCAATCACTTCAAGCACCATATGCTTTACACCCAGCGCCCGAAGCCTCGGCTGCAGCTCTGCGTACATTCTCGCGGTAAGGCCCTTACCCCTGAATTCCGGGATAACGCCCGTTGCCGCATTGTAAGCCGTAAGACCCGAGGCGCTTTCACGCAGCCCGTGCAGCATAAAGGCCACAAGCCGGCCCGACGAAAACACACCGTACGACTGGTCGGTACGGATGTCTTCAGCCTTCATCTTAAACTGCAGTTGTTCTTCGGTAAGCTGTAACGGCACGATGTAATCTAAAAAAGAATGGTTCAATACGTCCGTTATGTCTTGTAACGGCGTATGTTCCAGGGTTGAAATTTCCATATGAATTATTTGGTTAAATTGTTCTTAAGGAGCGGTACCAGGCTACCGCACGCCGCTCTTCTTCTTTAATAAAAGCGTCCTTGGCCCTGTTGTAGTCATTGCCGTCTTCCCATTCCCGCTGTACAAGGCCTTTCTTTAGCTGTGCATAAGCATCCCTAACGGCTGCATGCGTACGCAGGTAGTCACGGAACGCTATATGCCGCTCCCAGTGTTCCGAAGCTAAAGGTATGGTATGTATATGGGCTACCCTGAAAGCGTGATCGTGCATCGCTGCCGGTATGGGTGTTTCGCTCGCCACGAGCCGGGGGAAACCGTAATGTTCCGGCCGTTCGTGAAACTGTATGAAAAAACGACGATACGGCATATCGTCGTTGTATTTTTCATAGTAGGTATAATGATTTCCGGCAAGCAGTACCGGTACTTTATCAAGGTCTTCTTCGTTGTGCAGCCCCACAAGCACATCAATGACGGGTTTGGCCGAAAGGCCTTCTACCGAAGTACTCCCAATGTGTTCTATAACGGGATCGACAGCATGCAGCAAAGCGGCAAGTTCCGTACGTATGCTACAGAAAAGGTCCTTCCATTCGGTACGGTACGGTTCAAAAGGTAGCAACATAAGGTTTATACGTTTTCTAATTGGCGTTTACGAAAATACTTCATTTTTTATAGGATATAAAAATCAATCTCATTGCCCGTTTCGTTAGTTCCAATTCTCAGTTATAAAATTCGTATTCATAATGATACTTCACTTCTTTTTCTTTGTTCCTATTCCCACGATATTTTGTCAGTAATCCAGAATTATTGTATTCAAACTCTTCAATTTCCCCAGTCAGTTGTTTAACACCATCAACCATCTTAAATCCCAAAGTTCGGATTAACTGTCCATTTAAATCATAAATATTAGTTCGTCCGTCTTCTTCCGTTCCATATATCACATCTGTAAGCCTGTTATCTGAATTATATGAATAAACAATTAAAGAATTTAGGACTTCGCCATCGTATGAATCCGTTCGAATTGTATTTCCCCTCTCGTCCATATACTTGGTATTAACTCTTGTACTTCCGGCTTTTGAAACTATTTTTCTTCCATCTTCAGATTTTTCAAATGTCGTTATTCTCTTTTTGTTTGTATCTATATAATAAGCGATTTCCTTTATTAAAAAATTAGAATCATCATAGAAATATTCAAATAACAGGTTTCCATTCTCGTCTTTAATAAAAGTTTCATTGTGCTTATCATCAAACTCATGATACCAAATTTGCGGAGTATTGAATGCTTGATGTTCGTAAATGCTTCTTATTCTATTTCCTTTATTATCAAATACATTAGTAGAAGCAAATTTATTGCCTATGATATCATTCAATATATAAGTCGTTCTTCCCAAAGAATCATACGTCCTTGCTAATATTAAATTATTCAGGGTATCCAATAGCTTTTCTTCTTTTACCTTGTTATTCAAGATAACGATAGCAGAATTTTCCTGACAGAAAACCGAGTGACTTATACCTAAGAAAAAAAACAATAAGATAAATTTCATTTTGATGATTTGAAATAGATAAAAATAGATAAAATAAGTCAACACTTTAAATACTAATTGTAAGAATCAGCGTTTCGCCTTGGATCCGAACGGCGACCTTTTTATGAGGTAGCTTATGGTGCTGTGATAGGCATCTATGGCGTTGCCGAAGGCGTTGCGCGATGCGGAATATACGTTGTCGCCCTCGTCGTTATAAAACGTAAGGTCGATCTTCGTGTTGTAGTTGATGGTGGTTGAAGTGGTTTGTGAGCTATACGCATTTCCCGATGCTTTGGTATCGCTGCCCGAGTCGTCCTTCTTCTTTTTTTCCTTGTCGTCATAGGACGAATACCCGCTCTGGTATGTAGAAGCTCCTTTGTTCGTAACGTTGGCCATACCGTATACCACATATTCCACTCCCAGCAGCACGGCCAGTTCCTGCGGTGTTTTGGAATGGATGTTGCCCAGGTTAATGCCGTTGTTGGCCAAAATGCTGTTCGTAACGTTGGTATCCTGCGGGCTTAAGGAAGGAAGCTCTGCCTTAACCGCATTGTAAGCATCTTTCTGTATCTGCATCGACATGCTTTCGGCATTCATACCGGCTTCATTGGAAATGTATTCAAACGGCAGCACGGCGATCTTTCCCTTTCCCTGGGAAGCTGCGAGCGCCGGCACAACCTTTTTATTATAGGTTTCCACGCGGCCGCTGGCAAACTGTATCTTATCAATATCGGACTTTTTAAACTCGTATTCCAGGCTTTCTCCTTTATGGATAAAGCGTACCGCTTCGTCGTTTACCGCTGTTACACGGCCCTCGCGCTCCTCCCCGGTTTTCATCGTTACCACATCGGTTTTGTCCTGTGCCTGTGCCCATACACTGAACAATACAGCGCATATAAGGCTCAGCAATTTCTTTAAGGTTCTTGTTTCCATAGCTTTCTTTTTTGTTTAAAATGAAGAATCCCTTCCGAACAGCCTTCTTTACGGGGATGTTTGAAAGGGATCCTTCCGTGTTTATTTTACTGTTACGTTGTATTTCTTAACAAAATCTTAAATAAATATATAAAATATTACTTAACCTTATACACTCCTTCCCTGTTTTACTAAAAAATTTACCACTTAAACAACGCACTTACCGTGCTCTTCGTTTGCTTTGCGTGGGTTCCGCATAAAATACCTCCGCAGGTATGTCCACCTCAATAACGATCTTTTTATCGTATACCTTCAGTGCCAGTTTGTCGCCGGCCTTAAAGCCGCTTTCCCTGAGCCATTTGCCCGTTAGCGTAAACTTGGGGTTGTATGCCCCACAGCAGGTACTGCTCCCAACATAGTTACGGCAAACCGTAAGGCGGCGTACCCCTAAAAGCGTACCTTCGTTTTTGTCTGACTTTTTCATGTGTTTTGATTTTAGATTGTGAAGTACGCCTCCATGCCGGGTATATGCTATTCTGTGAACGCATAATTTATGCAATGCGATGTATAATTTATACAACAAGTTTTTTGTTGGGAACCCTCCAAAATTTTAACAAAAAAATGTATATTTGATTTTTAACATTTAGGATTATGACCACTAAAACCATACACCAGGGCCGCAACATCAAACGTTTTCGTGAAATGCTCGGCATCAAGCAGGAAGCGCTGGCTTTTGAGCTGGGTGATGACTGGAACCAAAAGAAGATTTCCCTGCTTGAACAAAAAGAAACCATAGAGGCTGCTATTTTAGCACAGGTAGCCCAAATCCTTAAAATACCCGCAGAAGCTATTGAAAACTTTGATGAGGAACAGGCGGTAAATATTATAGCCAATACTTTTGGCGATAATGCTTGTGTTGGTAATCCAAACTCTACATTTAATTTTAATCCTATTGATGAAATCAAAAAGCTGCATGAAGAAAAAATAGCCCTTTATGAACGTATGCTAAAGGAAAAGGATGAAATGATGGTGCGGTTAGAGAAACTTATTCAAGGGAAATAGACTTAAATTTTACAAAACAAACAAGAATACTTATTGTAAACAAGCTCAAATAACCAAATTTTTTGTTTGCAATAATTATATATCGATTCAAATAGTCCCCTCTCAATTATGTTAGACCAATCTTTTTCATCTAAATCGTTTCAGGAAATTTTCGATAATGAAAATCGAAAAGGAATGAATGTTGAAAAAAAATTTAATAATATTTTTTCTGATTCTATAGATAAAGTAGCTAGTTTAAAGCAACTCAGAAAACGAATTCAAGAAGAAACAAATTTAGATACAAAAAAAGTACTTTATGAAAACAAGAAAGCATTAAAACAAGAAAGAGATGCTTTAGTTACTGGAGTGTTAGATGAATAAGCCGACGGAATTAATAATCATATTGTTAATTTGGAGTTAGGTGAAATTTACGGAAAACGGAGTTACAAGTTTGAAGATAATGCTCAAAACTTCTTTATTTCTAAAAAAATTCAGGATAATATAAATAGAACCTACCATGTTAAGCAAGCATCGAGATATGCAATACTTAGTGAGTTGATAAATCATTTAGAAGATAATTTTCCAAAATATGTTATTCGTACAGATATTAAAAATTTCTACGAATCAATTCCTCAAAAAAAATACTGGATAAAATCAACAATGACTATCTGTTGAGTATAAAAACAAAAAAATTTATTCAACAAATTTTCACAAGTTACAATAATTTAACGGGGCAAACTAATTCAGAAGCAGCTAAAGGAGTTCCAAGAGGTGTTGGAATTAGCGCTTATTTATCTGAACTTTTTATGAGAACTGTTGATAACAAAATCAGAGAAATTGATGATTTAGTTTATTATGCTAGATATGTAGATGATATTATTGCAATTTTTATCCCTAAATCAAAAGAAATTGATTCTAATTATTTAAAAAATTATAAAACTAAAATTAAAGAAATTATTGAATCTGAAGATGAAGAACTTCTGTTAAATGAAGATAAGACTAAAG
>Ga0153917_1000129_pt1 | contig 73464 bp, 61 predicted proteins | sample TSFL001MetaG_FD_104695 | JGI IMG/M metagenome (GOLD analysis project Ga0153917, IMG submission 104695) | Attine ant fungus gardens microbial communities from Florida, USA - TSFL001 MetaG | ecosystem: Host-associated > Fungi > Mycelium > Unclassified | place: USA: Florida, Paynes Creek Historic...
AGTTCCTGATCTTCGCCGGGGTCGTGTACTTCGTCATCAGCTTCTCCGCTTCGTGGCTGGTCAAGCGCCTGCAAAAAAGGATCACCGTATGATTTCCATCAAGAACGTCAACAAGTGGTACGGGGACTTCCAGGTGCTGACCGACTGCAGCACCGAGGTCAAGAAGGGGGAAGTGGTGGTGGTGTGCGGGCCGTCCGGCTCGGGCAAGTCCACGCTGATCAAGTGCGTCAATGCCCTGGAGCCGTTCCAGAAGGGTGACATCGTGGTCGATGGCACCTCGATCGCCGACCCGAAGACCAACCTGCCCAAGCTGCGTTCGCGGGTGGGCATGGTGTTCCAGCATTTCGAGCTGTTCCCGCACTTGACGATCACCGAGAACCTGACCATTGCACAGCGCAAGGTGCTGGGCCGCAGCGAGGCCGAAGCCACCAAGAAAGGCCTGGCCCTGCTCGAGCGTGTAGGCCTTGGCGCCCACGCCAAGAAGCACCCCGGCCAGCTCTCCGGCGGCCAGCAGCAGCGTGTGGCGATCGCCCGCGCGCTGTCGATGGACCCGATCGTCATGCTGTTCGACGAGCCGACCTCGGCGCTGGACCCGGAAATGGTCAACGAAGTACTGGACGTGATGGTCGAGCTGGCCCACGAAGGCATGACCATGATGTGCGTGACCCACGAGATGGGCTTCGCCCGCAAGGTGGCCAACCGGGTGATCTTCATGGACAAGGGCAGCATCATCGAGGATTGCCAGAAGGAAGACTTCTTCGGCAACCCCGAAGGCCGCCACGAGCGCACCCAGCACTTCCTCAGCAAGATCCTGCAACACTGAGTCGGCCGTGCCGCTGCCCGGGACACCCGGGCAGCGAACGCTGGTCGTGACAAGGCCACTGTGATGAAATGCGACCCCTCGCTCCTTCGCCCTGCCCTGCCCGCCGTGAAATCCCGCCTGATCCGTCAATTGCTGCTGCCGCCCCTGATCATCCTGCTGATGGTCGGCCTGGGGATGGCTGGCTACCTGGTCAGCGAGAGCAATGGCATCCGCGCCCTGAGCGAGAACGGCGAGCGCCAGCTCGAACTGCATGCGCGCACCGTCGAGAGCGAGATCAGCAAGTACACCTACCTGCCGAGCCTGCTGGAGCTCGAAGACAGCGTCTCGAAGCTGCTCACCGACCCTGAGGCTGGCTACCGCCAGACCGTCAACGAATACCTCGAAGGCCTGAACCGGCGCAGCCGCAGCCGGGCGATCTTCGTCCTGGACACCACCGGACGCGTCCAGGCCACCAGCAACTGGCGCGATGCCGACTCCTTCCTCGGCGAGGACCTGTCGTTCCGCGCCTACTTCCAGGACGCCGTGCGCGGCGAGCCGGGCCGCTTCTACGGCATCGGCAGCACCACCGGCGAAGCGGGCTACTACCTGGCCCACGGGTTGGAGGAACACGGCAAGATCATCGGCGTGGCCGTGATCAAGGTGCGCCTGGACACCCTCGAAGAACGCTGGCAACGCGCCCGCCTGGAAGCCTTCGTCAGCGACGAGAACGGCATCATCATCCTCTCCAGCGACCCGGCCCGTCGGCTCAAGTCGGTGCGTCCGCTGACTCCGCAGATCAAGGAGCGCCTGGCGCGCAGCCTGCAGTACTACTGGTGGCCGCTGAACGAACTGCAACCGCTGGCCCGTGAAACCCTGTCCGATGGCGTGGAGAAGCTCACCTTCCCGGCCAACAGCGAAACCGGCCAGGGCAAAGTCCGCGAGATGGCCTACCTGGCCCAGACCCGCCGCCTGGCAGACACCCCCTGGCACTTCACCTTGCTCACCCCGCTGCAGGACCTGCACCGCGAATCCATGGTCCAGGGCATCCTGGTGGGCGTGGCCTTCGCCCTGCTGACCATCCTGGGCATCGCCTGGAACGAGCGCCGCAAGGTGATCGCCACCCGCCTGGCCGCCCGTGAGGCCCTGGAAGAAGCCAACAGCCAGCTGGAGCGGCGCATCACAGAGCGCACCGCCGACCTGCGCGCCAGCAACGAGCGTCTCAAGGGGCAGATCCGCGAGCGCCGGCATGCCGAGCAGACCTTGCGCCACGCCCAGGACGAACTGGTCCAGGCGGGCAAGCTGGCGGCCATCGGGCAGATGTCCACCAGCATCGCCCATGAGCTGAACCAGCCCCTGGCCGCGCTGCGCACACTGTCGGGCAATACCGTGCGTTTCCTTGAGCGCGGGGCACTGGAGACCGCCAGCACCAACCTGCGCACCATGAACGAGCTGATCGACCGCATGGGCCGCATCACCGCCAGCCTGCGCTCCTTCGCCCGGCGCGGCGACGACAGCGGGCAAGCCTCGCTGGACAAGGCGGTGGATGCTTCGTTGCAGGTACTGGGCAACCGCATCGCCGGCTGCGACCTGCAACTGCACAGCCAGTTCGACGACCAGCAACTGGCCATCGACCAGACCCGCCTGGAGCAGATCCTGGTCAATCTGGTCGGCAACGCCCTGGACGCCATGGCCAACCAGCCGAAGCCGCAGTTGTGGCTCGAAGGCGAGCTGCAGGGCGACAAATACCGCCTGCGGGTGCGCGACAATGGCCACGGCATCGACGCCGAGGCGCGCAAGCACCTGTTCGAGCCTTTCTTCACCACCAAACCGGGCGAGCATGGCCTGGGCCTGGGCCTGACCCTGTCGGCGAGCCTTGCCGCCGCCGCCAAGGGTTCCCTGGGCGTCGAACATCCCGCCAGCGGCGGAACCGCCTTCGTGCTCACCCTGCCCCTGGCCACACCCACCGGCAAATCGGCAGAACCTCTATGAACGCAGGGTCCCTATGAATCAAGCGCCCCTAACCGTCCTGATCGTCGAAGACGACCCTCATGTGCTGCTCGGCTGCCAGCAGGCCTTGGCCCTGGAAGATATCGCCTGCGAAGGCGTGGGCAGCGCCGAACAGGCCCTGGAACGCATCGGCGATGATTTCGCCGGCATCGTCGTCAGCGACATCCGCCTGCCGGGCATGGATGGCCTGGAGCTGCTCGGCCGCCTCAAGGCCCGCGACCGCAGCCTGCCGGTGGTGCTGATCACCGGCCACGGCGACATCGACATGGCGGTCGGCGCCATGCGCAACGGTGCCTACGACTTCATGGAGAAGCCCTTCTCCCCCGAACGCCTGGTGGATGTGGTCCGCCGTGCCCTGGAGCAACGGGGCCTGTCCCGCGAAGTCCATGCCCTGCGTCGCCAGTTGGCCGGCCACAGCACCCTGGAAGGCCGCATCATTGGCCGCTCGCCCGCAATGCAGAACCTGCGCGAGCTGATCGCCAACGTGGCCGACACCTCGGCCAACGTCCTGATCGAAGGCGAGACCGGCACCGGGAAGGAGCTGGTCGCCCGTTGCCTGCATGACTTCAGCCGCCGCCAGGGCCGACCGTTCGTGGCGCTCAATTGCGGCGGCCTGCCGGAGAACCTGTTCGAGAGCGAGATCTTCGGCCACGAGGCCAATGCCTTCACCGGCGCCGGCAAGCGGCGCATCGGCAAGATCGAGCATGCCAATGGCGGTACCTTGTTCCTCGATGAAGTCGAGAGCATGCCGATCAATTTGCAGATCAAGCTGCTGCGCGTGTTGCAGGAGCGCACGCTGGAGCGCCTGGGCTCGAACCAGAGCATCCCGGTGGACTGCCGGGTGATCGCCGCAACCAAGTCCGACCTCGACGCCATGGGCCAGAGCGGGCAGTTCCGCAGCGACCTGTACTACCGACTGAACGTGGTCACCCTGGAGCTGCCGCCCCTGCGTGAGCGCCGCGAGGACATCCTGCAGCTGTTCGAGCACTTCCTGGAGCAGTCGGCGCTGCGTTTCGACCGTGAGGTTCCGGAGCTGGACAGCCAGACCCTGTCGCGGTTGATGGCCCACGACTGGCCAGGCAACGTGCGCGAGCTGCGCAACGTCGCAGAGCGCTATGCCCTGGGCCTGCCGGCGTTCAAGAAGAACGCCAGCGGCGCCAGCCAGGGCCTGGGCTTTGCCGAGGCGGTGGAGGCCTTCGAGCGCAACCTGCTCAGCGATGCCCTGCAACGTACCGGCGGCAACCTCAGCCAGGCCAGCCAGGAGCTGGGCATGGCCAAGACCACGCTGTTCGACAAAGTGAAGAAGTACGGCCTCAGCTGAAGCGAAGGAAAGCCAACGTGGACCTGATACTCAAAGCCAGCCTGGGCGCCGCCGTCGTGGTGCTCCTGGCCATCCTCTCCAAGACCCGCAACTACTACATTGCCGGGCTGGTGCCGCTGTTTCCCACCTTTGCCCTGATCGCCCACTACATCGTCGGCAAGGGCCGGTCGCTGGCGGACCTGAAAACCACCATCCTGTTTGGCATGTGGTCGATCATCCCGTATTTCGTCTACCTGGCGACGCTGTACGTGCTGGTCGACCGGCTGCGCCTGGAGGTTTCGCTGGCCCTGGCCACGGTGGCCTGGCTGGTGGCGGCGACAGTGCTGGTCACCCTGTGGATGCGGTTTCACTAGGCGATCGCGCCGCCCTCTGTGCGGGTAAACCCGCTCCCAAGGTTCACCGCACGCCCTGTAGGAACGGGCTTGCCCGCGAAGGGAACACCCCGGGCTCAAAGCCCCGCCACATGCTTCAGGTCTTCCCGATGCGATTGCAAATACGGCAACACCGCCGCCAGCAACGGGGCCTTGAACGGCTCCTGGAAGCGGTGCGCCAACCCAGGGATCAGCCGCAGCTGGCTGCCCTGGATATGCGCGGCCAGGTGCACGCCATGCATCACCGGCAACAGCGGGTCGGCCGTGCCATGCACCACCAGGGTCGGCACACGTAGCTCATCGAGCAGCGCCACCCGGCTGGGCTCGGCGAGAATCGCCATGATCTGCCGCTTGACCCCCTCCGGATTGAACGCCCGGTCATAGGCCACAGTGGCCTGATGCAGCAAGGCCGAGCGATCGTCTGCAACGCTCGGGCTGCCCAGGGCCGCCAGCAGGTCCGCCTGGTGCTCGATGGCCACCTCGCGGTTCGGCGCGTCGCGCCGGGCCAGCAGTTGCACCAGCGCAGCGCTTGGCGCCGGCAAGCCTTCGGCACCCGAACTGGACATGACCAGCGTCAGGCTGCGCACACGGTCCGGCGCCATCGCCGCCAGGTGCTGGGCGATCATGCCGCCCATGCTCACCCCCAGCACATGGAACTGCTCGACCTTCAGCGCATCCATCAGGCGCAGGCCATCGTTGGCCATGTCGGTCAGGGAATAGGGCGCGGCGACCGGCAGCCCCAGCTTGTAGCGCAGCAGCTCGAGGGTGAGGTTGGCTGATGGCGGCAACTGGTTCCAGCGCGACAACCCGACATCGCGGTTGTCATAGCGGATCACCCGGAATCCTTGGTGGCACAGGGCCTCGACCACATCATCGGGCCAATGGATCAACTGCCCGCCCAGGCCCATCACCAAGAGCAACACAGGGTCCGACGGGGCTCCCACGCTCTGGTACACCAGGCTCAGCTCGCCCAGCTCGGCCCGTTGCACCGGCACCTGCACATCGCAGCGCGGGGCGGCAACCGTGACCGGCACACTGAACAGCAAAAAGAAAAAGACCCATAAAGCCCGCATGAAAGAAACACCAGAATGCAGATCCCCAGTAGAGCGCGAGTCTGATGAAATCTCTTCGAGGGCGCTGCCACGGATCCGTGACAGTTTGATGAAGCCTGCCGAGCGGTCACCGCACCGCCAGTCGACAGCCACCCTCAACATGAGGGAGACTCAACATCACGCATCCTCTATCCAGTTCTACCCCCGGAGCCGCCCGTGCTGGAAATCCGTCACCTGAAAACCCTTCATGCCCTGCGCGAGGCCGACAGCCTGGTGGAGGCCGCCGAACGCCTGCACCTGACCCAGTCGGCGCTGTCGCACCAATTCAAGGAGCTTGAAGAACGCCTGGGGATGGCACTGTTCGTGCGCAAGACCAAGCCGATCCGCTTCACCAGCGCAGGCCTGCGCCTGCTGCAACTGGCCGATGCCACCCTGCCCCTGCTGCGCGGCGCCGAACGTGACATCGCCCGCCTGGCCGGAGGCACTGCCGGCCGCCTGCACATGGCCATCGAATGCCACAGCTGCTTCCAATGGCTGATGCCGACCATCGACCAGTTCCGCGATGCCTGGCCGGAGGTGGAACTGGACCTGGCCTCGGGCTTTGCCTTCGCCCCGCTGCCGGCACTGGCCCGGGGCGACCTGGACCTGGTGGTGACGTCCGATCCGGTGGACTTGCCGGGCATCACCTATGTACCGCTGTTCACCTATGAGGCCATGCTCGCGGTCGCCAACCAGCACCCGTTGGCCAGCAAGCCCTACATCGTGCCCCGGGACCTGCTGGACCAGACCTTGATCACCTATCCGGTGGAGCGCGACCGCCTGGACATCTTCACCCGCTTCCTGGAGCCGGCCGACATCGAGCCGGCCACGGTTCGCACCTCGGAGCTGACGGTGATGATGATGCAACTGGTGGCCAGTGGCCGAGGCGTGTGCGGCATCCCACACTGGGCGCTGCATGAATACAGCTCACGCGGTTATGTGAAAGGCAAGCGCCTGGGTGAAAAGGGCCTGTTCGCCACGTTGCACGCGGCGGTGCGCACCGACATGCTCGATGCGCCCTACATGCGCGACTTCCTGCTGACGGCCAAGGACACCTCGTTCTCGACCCTCGACGGCGTCAGCGCGGTGCGCTGACCGCCCGACGGTAGAGCGGCAGGATCAGGTCACGGGTCAACGGCGCCAGCTCAAGGTCCGTGGCCTGGTCCGCGGCCAGCCACACCACCTCTTCGATTTCCGCCGCCGGGGCCACGGCCTCGGCGCAGTCGACACGAAACAGTTCGGCCTGGACCTCGAAACCGGGCTCGTTGGCGGCTGGTGCGCTGAACTGGCCCAGGTAGACCGCTTGCCGTGGGTCCAGCCGCAGCCCCAGCTCCTCGTGCAACTCACGCACCAACGCCGCCTGCGGCGACTCACCGGCATCGATCTTGCCGCCCGGCTGCATGAAGGCCTGGGTGCCGCGCTTGCGCACCAGCAGGGTGCGGCCCTGGGGGTCGATCAGCAGGGCGGCGGCGATGCGGATGGTCTGGGGCATGAGGGGCTCGCGGGCAGGTAAAAGGCCGGGAAGGATCACATGAGGCTTGTGGTACAGACAAGGATCGCGTTCCTCCTTTCGCGGGTAACCCCGCTCCCACAGCCCTGAAGTTCATGACGAACGGCCCCTTGCCAACCGCCGCCCCGCCCGCCATAAACAACACATGAACCTCCCCGCCCAGCACCATCCGGTGCTCGACCTGTTCCACCCCGCCGTCGGCAGCTGGTTCCGGCAACATTTCGCCACCGTGACCGACGCCCAGGCCCGGGCCTGGCCGCTGATCCACGGTGGCCAGTCGATGCTGCTCGCCGCCCCCACAGGCTCGGGCAAGACCCTGAGCGCGTTCCTTGCGGTGCTCGACGAGCTGGTCCGCCAGGGTCTGGCACAAGACGGCGAGTTGCCCGCGCGGACCCAAGTGGTGTATGTATCGCCGCTCAAGGCGTTGTCCAATGACATCCGCCTGAACCTCGAAATACCTTTGGCGGGCATCAGCCAGACGCTTCAGGCACAAGGGCTGAAGGCGCCGCGCATCACCACCCAGGTGCGCACCGGCGACACACCGCAAAAGGAGCGTGCGGCCATGCGCAAGCAGGCACCGCACATCCTGGTGACCACTCCCGAATCGCTCTACGTGCTGCTCGGCTCGGCCTCCGGCCGGGAGGGACTGGCCAGCGTGCACACAGTCATCGTCGACGAGATCCATGCCTTGGCGGGCAACAAGCGGGGCTGCCACCTGGCCCTGACCCTGGAGCGTCTTCAAGCGCTGTGCGCGCGCCCTTTGCGGCGTATCGGCCTGTCTGCCACGCAGCGGCCCGTGGAGCGTGTGGCGCAGTTCCTGGCCGGTCATCAACGCCCTTGCGCCATCGTCGATGTCGGCCATGCGCGCCGTCGCGACCTGGCCATCGAAGTCCCGCCGGTGCCGCTGGAAGCGGTGATGGCCACCGATGTCTGGAGCCTGGTCTACGACCGCATCGCCACCCTCGCCCGCGAACACCGCACCACCCTGGTCTTCGTCAATACTCGGCGCCTGGCCGAGCGCCTGACCCGGCACCTGGGCGAGCGCCTGGGCCAGGACGCGGTGGCGGCGCACCATGGCAGCATGGCCAAGGAGTATCGCCTGGCCGCCGAGCAGCGGCTCAAAGCCGGCGAGCTGCAGGTGCTGGTCGCCACCGCATCGCTGGAGCTGGGCATCGACATCGGCGAGGTGGAGCTGGTGTGCCAGATCGCCTCGCCCGGTTCTATCTCCGCCTTCCTGCAGCGGGTCGGGCGCTCCGGGCACCAGGTGGACGGCGTGCCCAAGGGCCGGTTGTTCCCCACGTCGCGGGACGATCTGATCGAATGCGTGGCCCTGCTCGACTGCATACACCACGGCGAGCTCGACGAACTGCACATCCCCACGGCGCCGCTGGATGTCCTGGCGCAGCAGATCGTCGCCGAAGTGGCCAACCAGCCCTGGCCAGAGCAGGCGCTGTACGACTGCCTGCGCCAGGCCACGCCCTACATCGGGCTGGACCAGGACCATTACCAGGCGTTGCTGCGCATGCTCGCCGAGGGCTACAACGGCCGTCAGGGCATACGCAGCGCCTACCTGCACCGCGATGCGGTCAGCGCCACCTTGCGAGGACGCCGGGGCAGCCAGCTGACTGCGCTGACCAGCGGTGGCACCATTCCGGATACCGCCGACTACGCGGTGTTGCTCGAACCCCAGTCGCTGAACATCGGCAGCGTCAATGAAGACTTCGCCGTGGAGAGCATCGCCGGCGATATCTTCCAGCTGGGCAATGCCTCGTATCGCATCTTGCGGGTCGAGCCCGGTCGGGTACGGGTGGAGGACGCCCACGGCCTGCCGCCAACCATTCCGTTCTGGCTCGGTGAGGCGCCTGGGCGCAGCGATGAGCTGTCCGCTGCCGTCGCCCGCCTGCAGGCACGCATCGATGAACGCTTGCAGGCCAGCGCAGGTGATTTCGCCCCGGTGCTGGCCTGGCTGCAGGCGGCCTTCGCGCTGGGCGAAGCCAGTGCCCAGCAACTGCTCGACTACCTGGGTCGCACCTGGCAGGTATTCGGCGCCCTGCCCTCCCAGCAAACCCTGGTGATGGAGCGCTTCTTCGACGAGTCCGGCGGCACCCAGCTGATCATCCACTCCCCTTACGGCAGCCGCATCAACCGGGCGTGGGGCCTGGCCCTGCGCAAGCGCTTCTGCCGCACGTTCAACTTCGAGTTGCAGGCCGCCGCCAGCGAGGACGCCATCGTGCTGTCGCTGTCGACCAGCCACAGTTTCGAGCTGGACGAGGTCTGGCGCTACCTGTCGAGCCGAAGCGCGGAGCCGATCCTGGTCCAGGCCTTGCTCGACGCCCCGCTGTTCGGCGTGCGCTGGCGCTGGAACGCGGGCGTCGCCCTGGCCCTGCCGCGCTATGTCGGCGGGCGCAAGGTGGCCCCGCAGATCCAGCGAATGAAAAGCGAAGACCTGATCGCTGCCGTCTTCCCCGACCAGATCGCCTGCCTCGAGAACATCGCCGGCGAACGGCAGATTCCCGACCATCCGCTGGTGGAGCAGACCCTCGACGACTGCCTGCACGAAGCCATGGACAGCGAGGGCTGGCTCGCCCTGCTGCGGCGCATGGAAAACGGCCAGGTACGCCTGCTCAGCCGTGACCTGCCCGCCCCCTCCCCGCTGGCCTCGGCCATCCTCAATGCCCGGCCCTATGCCTTTCTGGATGACGCGCCCCTGGAGGAGCGCCGCACCCAGGCGGTGCTCAACCGGCGCTGGAACGAAGTCCACAGCGGCGATGACCTGGGTGCACTGGATGTCGAGGCGATTGCCGCCGTGCAGACCGAAGCCTGGCCACAGCCTGGCAATGCCGACGAGATGCACGAAGCCTTGATGAGCCTGGGCGCCGTCAACCAGGCCGAGGTGCAGGCCAACGCCCCCTGGCCAGCCTTGCTTGAACAGCTGGCGAACGCCGGTCGTGCCGGCCTGCTGCACACGGGCGAGCAGGGGCTGTGGTTCGCCCGTGAACGCCTGAACCTGTTGCAGGCTTGCTATCCCCAGGCACACCTCGAACCTGCGCTCGACCTGTTGCCCGGATTCGACCAGCCCCTAGAGCGGGACACCGCGTTGACCGAGCTGCTGCGCAGCCGCCTCAGTGGTTTCGGCCCGTCGACCGTGGCGCAGATCGCCGCGCCCCTGGGCCTGCCAAGCAGTGACATCGAACAGGCCCTGGCTCGCCTGGAGGCCGAAGGCTACGTGCTGCGCGGTCATTTCAGCCCGGGCCAGCACAGTCGGCAGTGGTGCGAGCGCCACCTGCTGGCGCGTATCCATCGCTACACGGTCAAGCGCCTGCGTCGGGAGATCGAGCCGGTCAGCCTGCAGGATTTCATGCGTTTCCTGTTCGACTGGCAGCATCTGGCCAGCAGCGAGCGGGTCCAAGGACCGCAGGCCGTGGCGCGGGTGCTCGACCAGTTGCAAGGCTTCCCGAGTGCGGCCGGGGCCTGGGAGGCGGAGCTTCTGCCCGCACGCATCAAGGACTACAGCCCGCACTGGCTCGACGATGCCTGTCGCAGCGGCCAATGGGCCTGGAGCCGGCTGGCATCGACGGTCTCCGGCAGCACGCTGTCAAGCACGCCGCTGGTGCTGCTGCCCCGGGAGCACCTGGGGCTCTGGCGCAGCCTGGCCCCTGCCCCGACACCCGATGAACTGGCGCCCAGGGCACAACGCGTGTACGAGACACTGCAAGCCCAGGGTGCGTTGTTCTTCGATGAACTGAGCCAGGAGGCGCATCTGCTGCCCAGCGAGCTGGAGAGCGCCCTGCAGCAATTGGTAGGCGCGGGCCTGGTCGGCGCCGACAGCTTCACCGGCCTGCGCAGCCTGATCACGCCAGCCGCCAAACGCACCTCGCGCAACAGCCGCCGCGGCCATCCACCGATGTCCAGCAACATGGCCCATGCCGGGCGCTGGGCACTGCTGCGCCGAAGCAGCGGCGCGCCGGACCATGAGCAGCGGCTGGAACACATCGCACGTACCTTGCTGCGTCGATACGGGGTGATCTGCTGGCGCCTGCTGGAGCGCGAAAGCGACGCGTTGCCGCCCTGGCGTGATCTGCTGCGTTGCTACCACCGGCTCGAAGCCCGGGGCGAGATTCGAGGCGGGCGCTTCATCGCTGGGCTGGCCGGGGAACAGTTCGCCCTGCCCGAGGCAGTCGGCCTGCTGCGCCAGGTACGAAAGCGCACGCCCGAGGGCGGGCTGGTGACGGTCAGCGCGTGTGACCCGCTGAACCTGCTGGGCACCTTGCTGCCGGGGAACAAGGTGCCCGCGGTCAGTGGCAATCGGCTGTTGTATCGCGATGGTGTGCCAGTGGCCACACGGGTGGCGGGGCGCTATGAGCTCCTGCTGGAGGCACCAGCGGCCGAGCAGGAAACCTGGCGACAGCAGTTGTTGCGGGACAGGCCTTGAGCCCTAGTTTCTTATACCGCCTGGCCGAACCCTTTCGCGGGTAAACCCGCCCACAGGGCCTGAGTTGCCTTCAAAGACACCGAAGTGCCTGCGGGTTTACCCGCAAAGCCCAACGCTGTAACGGAGGGCTCAGCGGCCCTTGTCCATGATCAATCTTTCATGATTCCCGCCCTCCACTGGCTGGCCATCCATCATGCAATGGGGCTATGGTCGGGGTTTGACCCAGGCCCCTGAGCCTGACCGAGCCATTCGCAAGGACCCCGTATGAGCCTGTCACTTCTCAGTCGCTATGCCTTCTTCGCCGCCTGTGTACTGTTCACCCTGGCCAGCCTGCCGTTCCTGCACCATGAATGGCTGTGGCCATTCACCCTCGCCACCGCCGTGCTCAGCCTGATCGGTCTGTTCGACCTGCTCCAGCAGCGCCATGCGGTGCGGCGCAACTACCCGATCCTGGGCAACATCCGCTATCTGGTCGAGGCCATCCGCCCGGAGATCCGCCAGTACCTGCTCGAAGCCGACAGCGATGCCCTACCCTTCTCCCGCGCGCAACGTTCGCTGGTTTACGCCCGCGCCAAGAACGAAGCCTCCGACAAGCCCTTCGGCACGCTGATCGATGTCTACGAGTCGGGCTTCGAATTCATCGGCCACTCCATGCGCCCCGCACCGTTGGCGGACCCGTCAGGCTTTCGCGTGGTGGTCGGCGGGCCTCAATGCAGCCAGCCCTACTCGGCCTCGATCTTCAACATCTCGGCCATGAGCTTCGGCTCGCTCAGCGCCAACGCCATCCGCGCCCTCAACCAGGGCGCCAAGCTGGGCAACTTCGCCCACGACACCGGCGAAGGCAGCATCAGCCCCTACCACCGCGAAAACGGCGGTGACCTGGTCTGGGAGCTGGGCTCCGGCTACTTCGGCTGCCGCACCCCGGATGGGCGCTTCGACCCCGAGCGCTTCGCCGAGCAGGCACGCAACCCGCAGGTGCGCATGATCGAGATCAAGATGAGCCAGGGCGCCAAGCCCGGCCATGGCGGCATCCTACCCAAGCACAAGGTGACCGCGGAGATCGCCGCGACCCGTGGCGTGCTGATGGGCGAGGACTGTATCTCGCCGTCACGTCACAGCGCTTTCTCCACGCCCATCGAGATGATGCAGTTCATTGCCCGTCTGCGTGAGCTGTCCGGCGGCAAGCCGGTGGGCTTCAAGTTCTGCCTGGGCCATCCGTGGGAATTCATGGGCATCGCCAAGGCCATGCTGGAGACCGGCATCCTGCCGGACTTCATCGTCGTCGACGGCAAGGAAGGCGGCACCGGCGCGGCGCCGGTGGAGTTCACCGACCACATTGGCGTACCGCTGCGCGAAGGGCTGCTGTTCGTGCACAACACCCTGGTGGGGTTGAACCTGCGCGACAAGATCAAGCTGGGCGCCAGCGGCAAGATCGTCAGTGCCTTCGACATCGCCAGCGTGCTGGCCATCGGCGCCGACTGGGCCAACGCCGCGCGCGGCTTCATGTTCGCCATCGGCTGCATCCAGTCGCAGAGCTGCCACACCAACAAATGCCCGACCGGGGTCGCCACCCAGGATGCCCTGCGCCAGCGCGCCCTGGTGGTGCCGGACAAGGCCCAGCGGGTGCTCAACTTCCATCACAACACGTTGCGCGCTCTGGCCGAGATGCTGGCGGCCGCGGGGCTGGAGCATCCGGCGCAACTGGAGGCCAAGCATCTGGTGCGGCGCATCTCAGCCACCGAGATCAAGCTGTTCTCGCAGATGCACGTGTTCCTCAAGCCGGGTGAGTTGCTCACCGGCGAGGTCAACGGTCAGTTCTATTCGAGGATGTGGCAGATGGCCCGGGCCGACAGCTTCGAGCCGCACAGCGAGGTGGCAGCCTGATGGCTCTTTGGGGCTGCTGCGCAGCCCAATCGCGACACAAGGCCGCTCCTACAGATGATTGCGTAACCCTGTAGGAGCGGCCTTGTGTCGCGATTGGGCCGCAAAGCGGCCCCAACGGTTTCAGATCAGGAAGCGCTGTTGGTCGCGCCTTGCGCCTCTTTCGGCGACAGGCGGAACACGTAATACAGCACCGTCAGCAGCACCAGGAAGGCCGGGCCGATGTACAGGGCCACGCGAGTGTCCTCGAAGTACGCCATCAGGCCGACCACCAGCACCAGGAAGGCCAGCGCCAGGTAAGAGCTCAGCGGCCACAGCCACATGCGGTACTTCAGGCCCTGGCGCTCGGCAGTGGAAAGGCCGGCGCGGAACTTGAGCTGGGCCAGCAGGATCATCACCCAGGTCCAGATCGCACCGAAGGTGGCGATCGAAGTCACCCAGACGAACACCTTCTCAGGCACCAGGTAGTTGGCCAGCACGCCCAGCAGCAGCGCACCGATCGACAGCAGCAGCGCATTGCGCGGCACGCCGCTTCTGGAGGTGCGGGCGAAGGCTGCCGGGGCCTGGCCATTCTGCGCCAGGCTGTAGAGCATGCGGCCGGTGCTGAAGATGCCACCGTTGCAGGACGACAGCGCGGCGGTGATCACCACGAAGTTGATGATGCCGGCGGCGGTCTTGATGCCCAGGCGCTCGAAGGTCATCACGAACGGGCTGCCCTGGCTGCCGATTTCGTTCCAGGGGTAGATCGACAGGATCACGAACAGCGCGCCCACATAGAACAGCAGGATGCGCCAGAACACCGAGCCGATGGCCTGGGGGATGGTCTTCTGCGGGTTGCGTGCTTCACCGGCGGTCAGGCCGATCATCTCCACGCCCAGGTAGGCGAACATGACCATCTGCAGCGACATCAGCACGCCCGTCACGCCGTTGGGCATGAAGCCGCCGTTGCTCCACAGGTTGGAGATGCCCATCGCCACGCCGTCGTTACCGAAGCCAAAGGCGATGATGCCGATACCGCCCAGGACCATGGCGATGATGGTGACGATCTTGATCAGGGCGAACCAGAACTCGAACTCGCCGAACGCCTTGACCGCGATCAGGTTGATCGCCCCCATGCTGCCCAGGGCCGCCAGGGCCCAGATCCAGCGGGGTACGTCAGGGAACCAGATGCCCATGTAGATGGCCACGGCGGTGATTTCCGCGACACAGGTCACCAGCCACAGGAACCAGTAGTTCCAGCCGGTGAGGAAGCCCGCCAACGGGCCGAGGTAATCCTGGGCGTAGCGGCTGAAGGAGCCGGCGACCGGGTTGTGCACGGCCATTTCGCCGAGGGCGCGCATGATCACCAGGATGGCCAGGCCACCGATGATGTAGGAAAGCATGATCGCGGGACCGGCCATTTCGATGGCCTTGGCCGAACCGAGGAACAGGCCGACACCGATACAGGCGCCCAGCGCCATCAGACGGATGTGCCGTTCGCCCAGCTCGCGCTTGAGTGGGCCGCCCTGGGCGGTCTCACCATGGGCAGGGTGGTTGCCGACTGGCATAGCAATACAACCTCATTTTGTTATTGGATATGACCTTCGTGCAGAACCAGCCATGCCGATGGGCGTGGCGTCGTCTTGCCGGGCGAGCCTTGTGGGCCCGCCTGTCCGCCGAAAAACGGCAGGACGAAGGGGTCGAGCAGTATAGGAATCCACCTGTAGGGCTTTTCACTATATAAACAGGGAAATTTGGAGAGAATTCTCGGCCAAAAACCCTTTCACGGAGGGCAGAAAAACCCTTCGAGCCCCTCTCGACGAGAATGGGGCGGCTACCATAACAACATTGTCGAAGAATGGAAGCAGCACCAAAGGCGGATATTCCCACCTCAAACTGCGATCCCTCTTACAATTTTTTCACCAACCCCGCCTAACGTCTAAGCTTCAGACAAGCAAGACGAAAAGTACCCGGCCGGATTGAAGACTATGGGCGCACTGTGGCAATCGGAACCATCCAGAACGGAAGCACCTGAAACACCTCCGGCTGAAGCTCCATTGCCAAAGACTCCCCGCCAGCGTCGGCTATGGTGGCGGCTGATCGTGCTCATCGTGCTGCTGGCGATCATCGTCATCGGATTTGCCGCCTACGACGAAATACGTACCTCGAAACTGCAATCCAGGGAGTTCAGCCGCCTGGCGGGCACACTCACCTACGCGCTGGAACCGGGCCCGAGCGACGCGATCATCTACCCAGGCGACGGCCCGTTCGACAAGCGCCTGGGCTACAGCGCCCTTGGTGAGTTCCTGCCTCGGCTGCTCAAGCGCGACTACCTGGTCAGCCAGCAGGTGCGGTTCTCGCCGGCATTGATGAGCTACGCCGAGCACGGCCTGTTCGTACCTTATGTGGAGAAGATCCAGGCGGGCCTGTCGATCACCGACTGCCGCGGCGAGGACCTGTACCACTACAACTACCCGCAACACCTGTACCCGGATTTCGCCGCGATCCCGCCGATCATCGTCAACAGCCTGCTGTTCATCGAAAACCGCGACCTGCTCGACCCGCAGGATCCACGCAACAACCCGGCCGTGGACTGGCCGCGCTTCGCCAAGGCAGCCTACAGCCAGGTGGCCAAGTACCTCGCCCTGCCCGGCCAGTCGGCCGGTGGCAGTACCTTGGCGACGCAGCTTGAGAAGTACCGCCACTCACCTGACGGCTTGACCGTTTCCGGCGCCGAGAAGATTCGCCAGATGATTTCCGCCAGCGTGCGCGCCTACCAGGGCGGGCCGGACACCACGGTGGCACGCGAACGCATCGTGCGTGACTACCTCAACAGCGTGCCGCTGTCGGCGGTGCCGGGCCATGGCGAGGTTCATGGCATGGCCGAGGGCCTGCGGGTCTGGTACGGCGCCGACTTCGACCAGGTCAACCAGGCGCTGGCCGCCACCACCACCGACCCCGATGCCATGGCCGCCCGAGGCCTGGCCTTGCGCCAGGTGCTGTCGCTGATGATCGCCCAGCGTCGGCCATCCCATTACCTGTCCAAAGGCCGGGTGGAACTGGCCGAGCTCACCGATGCGCACATCCGCGTGCTCGCCGCCAACGGGGTGATCGACCAGCCCCTGGCCGACGCCGCCCTGGCCAGCAAGGCGGTATACCGCGACTGGGTGGCCCAGCCGACCATCGTGCCGATCATCACCAACAAGGGCATCAGCCTGGCCCGCAACCGCCTGGCAGCCATGCTCAACCGACCGCTGTACGACCTCGACCGTCTCGACGTCTCGGCCACCAGCACCTTGCAGGCCGACTTGCAGATGCAGGTCAGCCAGTACCTGAAGAACCTCTCCGACCCGGTATTCGCCGCCCAGATGGGCTTGATCGGCGAGCGACTGCTCACCACCAAGACCACCGACCAGGTGCGCTACAGCTTCACCCTGTTCGAGCGCACCGCCGACGGCTCGCGGGTCCGGGTGCAGACCGACAGCACCGACCAGCCCTTCGACATCAACGAAGGCAGCAAGCTGGAATTGGGCTCCACGGCCAAGCTGCGGGTGCTGACCACCTACCTGGAGATCATCGCCGAGCTGCACGACAAATACGCCGGCAAACCTGCGGCGGAACTGAAGAAGGTTCCGGTGGCCGAGCTCGATCGCATCACCCAGTGGTCGCTGGAATGGCTGATGCAGAACCCCAAGGACCAGAGCCTGGACGCCATGCTCGACGCCGCCTTGGAGCGCAAGTATTCGGCCAACACCGGCGAGGCGTTCTTCACCGGTGGCGGCATGCACGTGTTCAACAACTTCCGTAAGGAAGACAACAACCGTAATCCGACCCTCAAGGAGGCGCTGCGCGAGTCGATCAACCTGCCGTTCATCCGCCTGATGCGTGACCTGGTGCGCTATGTCACCTACCAACAGCCGTTCAACCGCGAGCCTCTGCTCAAGGACGACTCCGATCCTCGCCGCCAGGAATACCTGGCGCGCTTCGCCGACAAGGAAGGCACCAACTACCTGATGCGGTTCTGGAAGAAGTACCAGCGCAAGACCTCCCAGCAGCGCCTGGACACCTTCCTCGACAGCATGCGCGTCACGCCGCAGCGTCTGGCCGCGGTGCATCGCTACCTGTTCCCGGAAGCGGGCCAGGAAACCTTCAACGCCTTCGTCCGCGCCCACAGCGTCAAGGACAAGCAGGCCCTGGCCAAGCTCACCGACGGGCGCCTGTCGGAAATGTACGAAGCCTACGGCCCCGGCAAGTACGACCTGCCGGACCAGGGCTACATCGCCAAGGTCCACCCGCTGGACCTGTGGCTGCTGGGCTACCTGTTGAAGAACCCCGGTGCCTCGCTCACCGAAATGGTCAACGCCAGCCGCTTCGAACGCCAGGAGGTCTACAGCTGGCTGTTCAAGAGCCGCCACCAGGGCGCGCGCGACAGCCGCATCCGCACCATGGTCGAGATCGAGGCCTTCCTGGACATCCACCAGCGCTGGAAGCGCGTGGGCTACCCGTTCGATCACCTAGTGCCGTCGCTGGCGACCGCCATCGGCAGCTCCGGCGACCGTCCGGCGGCGCTCTCCGAGCTGGTCGGGATCATCCAGAACGACGGCGTGCGCCTGCCTACCCTGCGCATCGATACCCTGCACTTTGCCGCCAATACGCCCTACGAGACCAAGCTGATCAGCGACCCGGACCGTGGCCAGCGGATTCTCCCGGTGGAAGTGGCCAGGGCCCTGAAAGGTGCCATGTCGCAAGTGGTGGATGCCGGTACCGCGCGACGGATCGCCGGCAGCTTCAAACTGCATGACGGCACCTCGCTGGTGATGGGCGGCAAGACCGGTACCGGCGACAACCGCATTGAAAGCTTCGGCGCCGGCGGCCGCCTGATTGGCTCGCGCTCGCTCAACCGTACCGCCACCTTCGTGTTCTTCCTGGGCGAAAACCACTTCGGCACCCTCACCGCCTTCGTGCCGGGCCGGTCGGCCGAAGCGTTCACCTTTACCTCGGCGCTGCCGGTTCAGGTACTCAAGGGGATGGCGCCGATTCTCATGCCGTACCTGGAGCCAGGCAGCGCCACCGAATGCAAGCCACCGGAGCTGGCGATGCATACGCCGTGAGGCGTCGGTTGCAGGACCTGGAGCACCGGAAGAGCCCCACCATCAAGAATACAGATAAGAATCATCCGCATTTTAGCGTTTGTGTTCCGATATATCTTGAGTAATATCTTGCGATATATCGAAACATACGGAGCTGACTCTCCATGCGCGACCACGCCCCCCATGACCCCTTCGAACGCCGCCCCGCCCGAGGCGAACGCGGCCCGCGAGTATTCGCTCCCGGCGACCTGAAACTGCTGATGCTGTCGATGCTGGCCGAACAGCCCGGCCACGGCTATGACCTGATCCGCCAGATCGAAAGCCTCTTCGACGGCAGCTACACCCCAAGCCCAGGTGTCATCTATCCGACCCTGAACTTCCTGGAGGAAGCCGAGCTGATCACAGGACAGGTCCAGGGCAGCAAGCGTCTCTACGTCATCACCGACGCAGGCCGCCATGCGCTGGTCGAGCAAGCCGTGGCACTCGATGGCGTACGCATGCGCATCGAAGTCAGCAAACGCGCACTGCGCGGCCACGATCGCCCACCGGAAATCCACGAAGCGGTCGGCAACCTGCGCCATGCACTGCACATGCACAGCGGTCGCTGGACGCTCGATGAGATCGAGCGGGTACGCACCTTGCTCAATGACACCGCCAAGGCCATCGCCTCCGGCTCCGCCGAGGCTGTTACGGAGAACACCCCATGAGCGACACCATTCACCGCGTCAATCACGAAATCCGCCAACGTCGTCTGCAGGTGCTGCGAGTCATCGACCTGACCCCACGCATGCGCCGCGTCACCCTTGGCGGCCCGGAACTGCAAGGCTTTTCCAGCATGGGCAGCGACGACCACATCAAACTGCTGTTCGCCCAGACGGCCGAGGAGCGACAGGCCATCGACGCCCGCAACCTCGGCCGTGACGGCGGAGCCCGTCCGACCATGCGCGAGTACACGCCACGGCGCATCGATCTGACGGCCAACGAGCTGGATATCGATTTCGTCCTGCACGGCGACGGCCCCGCCTCCACCTGGGCAGCCCAGGCGGCACCGGGCCAGACCCTGGACATCGTTGGCCCGCGTGCGTCCATGGTGGTCCCGGACATCTTCGACAGCTACCTGCTGATCGGCGACGAGACTGCGATTCCGGCCATCGGTCGACGCCTTGAGGAGTTGCCTGCTGGCCGCCAGGTGCTGGCGTTGATCCAGGTCGAGGATGAACAGGAGCAACAACCATTGCCGAGCATGGCCCAGGTGGAGGTGATCTGGGTACATCGTCACCAGGACGACCTGCTGGCCATGATCGAACAACTGGCGCTGCCGCCAGGTGCGCTGTACGCCTGGATTGCCCTGGAAAAGACCCTGACCCGCCAGGCCAAGGCATTGCTGCTGGAGAAAGGCGTGAAGGACGATGCGCTGAAAGCTGCGGCCTACTGGCGCCAGGACGGCAGTGCCGATGACGAATGATGTTTTGCAGGAGCAACTGGCTTGCTCTGTAGCTCCTCTTCGCGGGTAAACCCGGTTCCGCAGGTTCTCCGGTGCTATCGAGAACACCGCTGTACCTGTGTGCGGGTTTACCCGCGAACGGGCCGACACGGCCTCAACAGGCCTGCGCCAAGCGACGCCCCCGCCAGCGATCCACCCCGATCAACACCAACCCGATCGCCCAGAATCCCACAAGCACGCCCAAGGCATTGAGCAGTACCTGCCCATAGCCCAGGCTCGCGACATCGATGAAAGGATAGGCATAAACGCCTATTTCCCGCCCCCGCCACAGCGCATAGGCAAAATACACCGCCGGGTACAGGCTCCAGGCCGCCAGGTGCCATAGCCGCAAGCGGCCCTTGGGTACCACGCGCCACCAGTACAGCACGCACAGCACGGGCATCACGTCATGCAGCAACTCATCGGCCAGCCATTGCCAGCCCTGGGGTTGCCACAGGTGGCGCAGCAGCACGCTGTAGGCCAGCGCCACCAACACGATGCTGGCGGTAATGCCAGAGCCCACCACGGGCGAGAGAAAGAATCGCCGCGCACCCGATGCCCTGCCAAACGCCGCGTAACTGAGCACCGTGGCAACCAGGGTATTGCTCAGGACAGTGAAGTAGCCAAACACATTCACCAGACCGCCGATCAGGCTGGCCTGCTCCTGCCAGCGCGCCAGCAATACCAGGTAAACCTGTATCGCCAGCCCGGCCCAGCCCAGCACCGCGGCGAAAGTCAGCCAGGGATGCCGGGGCATTCAGCCAGCCCGCTGCAACTTTACGTAGAGCTGCTCGACCTTCTCCCGCGCCCAGGGCGTCTTGCGCAGGAAGGTCAGGCTCGACTTGATGGTCGGATTGCTCTTGAAGCAACGAATGTCGATGCGCTCGGCCAGGCCCTGCCATTGGTAGTGAGCCACCAGCTCGGTGAGGATCTGCTCCAGGGTCTTGCCGTGCAGCGCATTGTGTTGGGCCGTGCTCATGCCAGTGCTCCCGCGAATAAAGATGCGCACCTTACACGAGTGTAGTGACCGGACGCTCTGATTCGACACGGCACGTTGCCATTTGCACAAAGCGCTGGCCAAAGCGCGAATCCTTGTGCTGCAATAGTGATGTTATATTGTAACGATTAAAATGTCTGCCAAGGAACGTCACAACCCCATGCTTCACATACCCCTACGCCTCTCCCCGCTTGCCGTCGCGCTTTACCTTGCATCCTCGCCCAGCCTCGCTGTGGAACTGGAGCCCCAGATCATCACTGCCAACCCCTTGGGCAATCGCCAACTCGCCGCCCCCAGCACGGTTCTGGAAGGCGACGCGCTTGTGCACCAGCAGCAAGGCAGCCTGGGCGAGACCCTCAACAAGCAGCCCGGCGTCGCTTCCACCTGGTTCGGCCCTGGCGCCAGCCGCCCGGTGATTCGCGGGTTGGACGGCGACCGCATCCGCATCCTGCGCAACGGTGTCGGCGCCCTGGACGCCTCGTCGTTGTCGTACGATCACGCCGTACCGCTGGACCCGGTCAACGTCGAGCGCATCGAGATCGTCCGCGGCCCGGCCGCTCTGCTGTATGGCGGCAGCGCCATCGGCGGCGTGGTCAACACCTTCGACAACCGCATCCCCGATTCGCCCATCGAAGGTATCCACGGCGCGGGCGAGCTGCGCTACGGCGGCGCCGACACCACCCGCAGCAGCGCTGGCAAGCTGGAGACGGGCAATGGCGCCTTCGCCTTGCATCTGGACGCCAACAGCCGCCAGTTCAACGACCTGCGCATCCCCGGCTACGCGCGCAGTTCCAAGGTGCGCGACGCCGACGAGCCCGGCAGCAAGCATCGCCTGGAAAACAGCGACGGGCGCCAGGATGGCGGCGCGATCGGCGGTGCCTACCACTGGGATCACGGCTACACCGGCCTCTCCTACAGCCGCTACGACAGCAACTACGGTTCGGTGGCCGAGCCTGGCGTACGCCTGGACATGCAGCAGGATCACTATGGCTTCGCCGGCGAGCTGCGTGATCTCGAAGGACCGTTCAGCTCGGTCAAGGTCGATGCCGGCTACACCGACTACCAGCACCGCGAGATCGAAAGCGGCGAAGTCCACACCACCTTCAAGAACAAAGGCTATGAAGCACGCATCGAAGCGCGCCATCAGCCGATCGGCCCTGTCGAAGGGGTGATCGGCGCCCAGATCAGCCGCAACGAATTCTCCGCTCTGGGCGAAGAAGCGTTCGTGCCACACACCGACACCGACAGCCTGGCGCTGTTCCTGCTCGAACAATGGCAGGCCAGCGAGCGCCTGGACCTGAGCCTCGGCGCGCGTCTGGAACACACCCGCATCGACCCCGACGCCAAGGGCAACGAGACCTTCGCCAACGCCGACACCACGAGTAGCTTCACTGCTGCCAGCCTGTCGTCGGGCGCGGTGTACCGGCTCGATCCGGTCTGGTCGCTGGCTGCCAACCTCGCCTACACCGAGCGTGCGCCGACCTTCTACGAGCTGTACGCCAACGGCGCGCATGTGGCCACCGGCGCCTTTGAAGTGGGCGACCCGAACCTGGACAAGGAAAAAGCCACGTCCGCCGACCTGGCCCTGCGCTTCGACAATGGCACTCACAAAGGCAGCGTGGGTGTGTTCTACAGCCACTTTCACAACTACATCGGCCTGATCGGCACCGGCAACCTGCGCGATGGCCATGATCATGATCACGATGATCACGACCACGACCACGACCACGGTGAACTGCCCGAATACCTGTACCAGGGCGTGCGCGCCAGGTTCTATGGCATCGAAGCCCTGGACCGCTGGCAGTTGGCCGAAAACCGGTATGGCAGCTTCGCCCTGGAGCTTTCCGGCGACTACACCCGCGCCAAGAACCTCGACAGCGGCGAGCCCCTGCCCCGCATCGCGCCCCTGCGCCTGAACAGCGGCCTGCTGTGGGAGCTGGACCGCTGGCAGGCGCGGGTCGATGTGCAACACGCCGCCTCGCAACACCGCAAACCGGCCAACGAAACCAGCACCGACAGCTACACCACCCTCGGCGCCAGCCTAGGCTACCGCTTCGACATCGGCCAGAGCCAGTGGCTGGCCTTCGTGCGCGGCGAAAACCTGACCGACCAGACCGTGCGCTATGCAAGCTCGATCCTGCGAGACGTGGCCCCAGCGCCCGGGCGCAGTGTCCAGGTGGGGTTGCGCACGACGTTCTGAAACCGATGGGGGCGCTTTGGCTTGCCTGCGCGGCCTGTTCGCGGGCAAGCCCGCGAACAGGCCGCGCAGACAACACAAGGCCATTGCGCCCACAGGCTGCCCCTGCCCGAATGCGACTATTGCCCCCGCAGCAACAATCCGCTGCGGCAATTTGTCTTTTTTTCTTACAACTTCCTCTATATCCTCCACACCGCATACTGAAACGATTCACTCAATTGACCTCGCAGCCATTTCCATTGAAGGGCCCGCCCTTCGATGCGCTTGCCGTTTTTTCAACAATCAAAAGATAGCGCTATCTCATGCTTCAACTGCCGCAAACCCGTATTTCCAGCCTCGCCCTCGCCACAGTCCTGGGCGGGCTGTCGTCCACCAGCGCAGCCCATGAAATGTTCGCTGGCGACTCGCCCTGGATGTTGGGTGACTGGGGCGGCACCCGCACCGAGTTGCTGGAAAAAGGCTACGACTTCACCCTCGGCTACACCGGCGAGATGGGCAGCAATCTGCACGGCGGCTACGACCATGACCGCACGGCCCGCTACAGCGACCAGTTCACCTTTGGCAGCCACCTGGACCTGGAAAAGATCCTCGGCTGGCACGACGCCGAGTTCAAGCTGGCGATCACTGAGCGCCACGGCCAGAACATCAGCAACGATCGGATCAACGATCCACGGGTCGGCGGTTTCACCTCGGCCCAGGAAGTCTGGGGCCGTGGCCAGACCTGGCGGCTGACCCAGCTGTGGATCAAGCAGAAGTACTTCGATGGCGCCCTGGACGTGAAAGTCGGCCGCTTCGGCGAGGGCGAGGACTTCAACAGCTTCCCCTGCGACTTCCAGAACCTGGCCTTCTGCGGCTCCCAGGTGGGCAACTGGGCCGGCGGCATCTGGTACAACTGGCCCGTCAGCCAGTGGGCGCTGCGCGTGCGCTACAACCTCGGCGACACGCTCTACGCCCAGGTCGGTGCCTTCGAACAGAACCCTTCGAACCTGGAAAGCGGCAACGGTTTCAAGCTCAGTGGCAGCGGCACCCAGGGTGCGGTCATGCCGATCGAACTGGTGTGGAGCCCTCGGGTCAATGCCATGGAAGGGGAATATCGCGCTGGCTACTACTACAGTAATGCCAAGGCACAGGATGTTCTGAAGGACAGCAACGGTCAGCCGGCAGCGCTGAGCGGCCAGGCCTATCGCAGCAGCTCGAGCAAGCACGGCTTCTGGCTCGGCGCCCAGCAGCAGGTGACCTCGCTGGCTTCGGACCACTCCCGTGGGTTGAGCCTCTTCGCCAATGCCACGATGCACGACAAGAAGACCAATGCCATCGACAACTATGTTCAGGCAGGTGTGGTGTACAAAGGGCCTTTCGACGCCCGCGTCAAGGACGACATCGGTTTCGCCCTCGCCCGTGTGCACGTCAACCCCGGCTACCGCAAGAACGCCCGCCTCATCAACCAGACCGCCGGCCTGGACGACTACGACAACCCAGGCTACCTGCCCGTCCAGGACACCGAGTACAGCGCCGAGCTCTACTACGGCATCCACCTGGCCGACTGGCTCACCGTACGCCCGAACCTGCAGTACATCCGTCACCCAGGCGGTGTGTCGCAGGTCGACGCCGCCCTGATTGGCGGCCTGAAGATCCAGAGCAGTTTCTAACCCACTCCCTTCGACCTACGGAGAACAGACGATGAGCACTGACGGTGCCAAGAATGGAACCCGCTGGCTACCGCGCCTTCTGGGCGTGCTGCTGTTGCTGATGGGCCTGGCCCTGCTGGCCGGCGGCATCAAGCTGAGCCAGTTGGGCGGATCCCTGTACTACCTGATTGCCGGCATTGGCTTCGCCCTCTCCGGCATCCTGCTGCTGGCCATGCGGCGCATCGCCCTGGGCCTGTATGGCCTGGTGCTGCTGGGCAGCACAATCTGGGCATTGTGGGAAGTCGGCCTGGACTGGTGGCAACTGGTGCCACGCCTGGCGATCTGGTTCGCCATCGGGTTCGTCCTGCTGCTGCCCTGGGCTCGTCGCCCACTGGTCGGCCCCTCCTCCAGGATCAACACCGCCCTGCTGAGCATCGCGGTGGTCGCCTCCGGTGCCAGCGCCCTGGGCAGCCAGTTCACCCACCCCGGCGAGACCTTCGGCACCCTGAACCGCGACAACAGCGAGATGGGCAGCGCAGCGCCCGACATGCCGGACGGCGAATGGCAGGCCTATGGCCGCACCGAGCACGGCGACCGCTACTCGCCGCTGCGCCAGATCACCCCGCAGAACGCCTACCGCCTGGAGGAAGCCTGGCGCATCCGCACCGGCGACTTGCCGACCGCCGACGACCCGGTGGAGCTGACCAACCAGAACACGCCGCTGAAGGTCAACGGCATGCTCTATGCCTGCACCGCCCACAGCAAGCTGCTGGCCCTGGACCCTGACACCGGTGCCGAGATCTGGCGCTTCGACCCGCAGATCAAGAGCCAGACCGGCTCGCTCAAGGGCTTTGCCCACATGACCTGCCGCGGCGTCTCCTACTACGACGAGAACCGTTACGTCAGCCGCGACGGCAAGCCGGCACCGAAGATCACCGACGCAGGCCAGGCCGTGGCCCAGGCCTGCCCGCGCCGTCTCTACCTGCCCACCGCCGACGCCCGCCTGATCGCCATCAACGCCGACAACGGCAAAATCTGCGAAGGCTTCGCCAACCAAGGCGTGATCGACCTGACCACCGGCCTCGGCCCCTTCACCGCCGGTGGCTACTACTCCACCTCGCCCGCGGCGGTCACCCGCGAGCTGGTGATCATCGGCGGCCACGTCACCGACAACGAGTCGACCAACGAGCCGTCCGGCGTGATCCGCGCCTACGACGTGCATGACGGCCACCTGGTGTGGAACTGGGACAGCAACAAGCCCGAGGACACCAAGCCACTGGCCGCTGGCCAGACCTACAGCCGCAACTCGGCCAACATGTGGTCGATCGCCAGCGTCGACGAAGACCTGGGAATGATCTACCTGCCGCTGGGCAACCAGACGCCCGACCAGTGGGGTGCCGACCGCACCCCTGGCGCCGAGAAATACAGCGCCGGCATCGTCGCCCTGGACCTGGCCACCGGCAAGGTGCGCTGGAACTACCAGTTCACCCACCATGACCTGTGGGACATGGACGTGGGCAGCCAGCCGACCCTGGTACACCTGAAGACCGACGACGGCATCAAGCCCGCCGTCATCGTGCCGACCAAGCAAGGCAGCCTCTACGTGCTCGATCGCCGGGACGGCACGCCGATCGTGCCGGTCCGCGAGATCCCGGTACCGCAAGGCGCCGTGAAGGGCGATCACACCGCACCGACCCAGGCGCGCTCCGACCTCAACCTGCTCGGCCCCGAGCTCACCGAGCGGGCCATGTGGGGCGCCACGCCGTTCGACCAGATGCTGTGCCGCATCCAGTTCCGCGAGCTGCGCTACGAAGGCCAGTACACCCCGCCGTCCGAACAGGGCTCGCTGGTCTACCCAGGCAACGTCGGCGTGTTCAACTGGGGCAGCGTGTCGGTCGACCCGGTTCGCCAGGTGCTGTTCACCTCGCCGAACTACATGGCTTTCGTCTCGAAGATGGTGCCACGCGAGCAAGTCGCCGCCGGCAGCAAGCGCGAGAGCGAGACCAGTGGCGTGCAGCCGAACACCGGCGCACCGTACGCGGTGATCATGCACCCGTTCATGTCGCCTTTGGGCGTACCGTGCCAGGCCCCGGCCTGGGGCTATGTCGCGGCGATCGACCTGTTCACCAACAAGGTGATCTGGAAGATCAAGAACGGCACCACCCGCGACAGCACCCCGGTTCCGCTCGGCCTGCCGGTCGGCGTGCCGAGCATGGGTGGCTCGATCGTCACCGCCGGTGGCGTGGGCTTCCTCAGCGGCACCCTGGACCAGTACCTGCGCGCCTATGACGTGCACAACGGCAAGGAGCTGTGGAAATCCCGCCTGCCAGCGGGCGGCCAGGCCACACCGATGACCTACACTGGCAAGGATGGCAAGCAGTACGTGCTGGTCACCGCCGGCGGCCACGGCTCACTGGGCACCAAGATGGGCGACTACATCATCGCCTACAAGCTGGCTGAGTAACCCTCAGACGCGGTGATGGCCTTACCACCGCATTCGCGGGCAAGCCCGCTCCCACAGGTGCAGCGCTGTCTTCGAGGGCTGCGCTGCTGCCGATGACCTACACCGGCAAGGACGGCAAGCAGATAGCCTTACCATCGCATTCGCGGGCAAAACCGCAGGCACCGCGCTGTCCTCGAGGGCAGCGCTGTGCCTGTGGGAGCGGGCTTGCCCGCGAATGGGCCGAAACAGGCTGAGCACCTCGGCCGTGGTCTACCATTGAAACCTGCCCCCAACCGCCCCATCTAAGCACCATAGTCATTTGCGCAGGTGCCCCCATGAGCGACCAGCAGGATCTACCGGACCATCCAGACGAACACGAAACAGTCGAACACCTCCACGCCAAGGCCACCCCAGGCCACCACCTCGCCCTGCCCGGCCAGCAACTACCGGACAAGGTCTATGTGATCCCGATCCACAATCGCCCGTTCTTCCCGGCCCAGGTCCTGCCGGTGATCGTCAATGAAGAGCCCTGGGCTGAAACCCTGGACCTGGTCGCCAAGACCCCGCACCACTCCCTGGCCCTGTTCTTCATGGACGAACCACCGGAGGACCACCGTCATTTCGACACCTCGTCCCTCCCGCAGTACGGCACCCTGGTCAAGGTTCATCACGCCAGCCGCGAGAACGGCAAACTGCAGTTCGTCGCCCAGGGCCTGACCCGCGTCCGTATCCGCACCTGGCTCAAGCACCATCGCCCGCCCTACCTGGTGGAGGTGGAGTACCCACGCCAACCCGCGGAGCCCACCGACGAGGTGAAGGCCTACGGCATGGCCCTGATCAATGCCATCAAGGAACTGCTGCCGCTCAATCCGCTGTACAGCGAAGAGCTGAAGAACTACCTCAACCGCTTCAGCCCCAACGATCCGTCGCCCTTGACCGACTTCGCCGCGGCGCTCACCTCGGCCACCGGCTCACAGTTGCAGGAAGTGCTCGACTGCGTGCCGATGCTAAAGCGCATGGAAAAAGTCCTGCCGATGCTGCGCAAGGAGGTCGAGGTCGCACGCCTGCAGAACGAAATCTCCGCCGAGGTGAACCGGCAGATCGGCGAGCACCAGCGCGAGTTCTTCCTCAAGGAGCAGCTCAAGGTCATCCAGCAGGAGCTGGGCCTGACCAAGGACGACCGCAGTGCCGACCTCGAGCAGTTCCAGCAGCGCCTGGAGGGCAAGACCCTGCCGGAGCAGGCCAAAAAACGCATCGACGAGGAAATGGGCAAGCTGGCTATCCTCGAGACCGGCTCGCCGGAGTACGCCGTCACCCGCAACTACCTGGAGTGGGCCACCGCCCTGCCCTGGGGTGTGTACGGTGAGGACAAGCTCGACCTCAAGCACGCCCGCAAGGTCCTCGACCATCACCATGCCGGGCTCGACGACATCAAGGACCGCATCCTGGAGTTTCTCGCCGTTGGCGCCTGGAAAGGCGAAATCAGCGGCTCCATCGTCCTTTTGGTGGGCCCGCCCGGGGTGGGCAAGACCAGTATCGGCAAGTCCATCGCCGAGAGCCTTGGCCGGCCGTTCTTCCGTTTCAGCGTCGGCGGCATGCGCGACGAAGCGGAGATCAAGGGCCATCGCCGCACCTACATCGGCGCCCAGCCGGGCAAGCTGGTGCAGGCGCTGAAGGACGTCGAGGTGATGAACCCGGTGATCATGCTCGACGAGATCGACAAGATGGGCCAGAGCTACCAGGGCGACCCGGCCTCGGCCCTGCTCGAAACCCTCGATCCCGAACAGAACGTGGATTTCCTCGACCACTACCTGGACCTGCGCCTGGACCTGTCCAAGGTGCTGTTCGTCTGCACCGCCAACACCCTGGACTCGATCCCCGGGCCGCTGCTCGACCGCATGGAGGTGATCCGCCTCTCGGGCTACATCACCGAAGAAAAACTGGCGATCGCCAAGCGCCACCTGTGGCCCAAGCAACTGGCCAAGGCCGGCGTCGCCAAGACCAGCCTGAGCATCAGCGACAGCGCGCTGCGCATGGTGATCGAGGGTTATGCACGCGAGGCCGGTGTGCGCCAGTTGGAAAAGCAACTGGGCAAACTGGTGCGCAAGGCAGTGGTCAAGCTGCTGGAAGCGCCGGACGCGAAGCTCAAGATCGGCACCAAGGACCTGGAAGCCGCGCTCGGCATGCCGGTGTTCCGCAGCGAGCAGGTGCTGGCCGGCAAAGGCGTGATCACAGGCCTTGCCTGGACAAGCATGGGCGGCGCCACCCTGCCGATCGAAGCCACGCGCATCCATACCCTGAACCGCGGCCTCAAGCTGACCGGTCAGTTGGGGGATGTAATGAAAGAGTCCGCAGAAATCGCCTACAGCTACGTCAGTTCGAACCTTAAGCAGTACGGCGGCGTGCCTGACTATTTCAATGAATCCTTCATCCACCTGCATGTGCCCGAAGGCGCCACACCCAAGGACGGCCCCAGCGCCGGCATCACCATGGCCAGCGCCCTGCTGTCGCTCGCCCGCGACCAGGCACCGAAGAAAGGCGTGGCCATGACCGGCGAACTGACCCTCACCGGCCAGGTGCTGCCGATCGGCGGAGTCCGCGAGAAGGTGATCGCCGCACGGCGGCAGAAGATCTTCGAGCTGATCCTGCCTGAGGCCAACCGCGGGGACTTCGAAGAGTTGCCGGACTACCTGCGCGAAGGGCTGACGGTGCATTTTGCCAAGCGCTTCTCCGACGTGGCCAAAGTGCTGTTCTGACCCGTGACGGGGCCGCGCTGCGGCCCGTTCGCGGGCAAGCCCGCGAACGGGTCGGCACCGGCAACACAAACTTCCGACCGCTTCGGGTATCCTCCAGGCATCTTCAGCCTTCGGAGCCACCATGACTGCCTCCCGTCTGCTCGCCCCCCTGGGCCTTGCCCTGCTCACCGCCTGCGCGAACACACCACAGCGCACCGTCGAACTCGATGGCGAAAGCGAATGCCCCACCCACCTGCAAGTGGGCCAGAACCTCACGCTGAGCCTGCCCAGCAATCCCAGCACGGGTTACCGCTGGCTGGTGCAGAACCCTGCGCCGGACGTCCTGCGCAGCCTGGGCAAAGAGCTCTACAACAGCCCCGAAGAGGCCGGTATCGTCGGCAGCGCAGGGGTTTCCAGCTGGCGCTTCCAGGCCAAGGCCAGCGGCGAAGGGCATTTGATCCTGGTCTATCAGCAGCCCTGGGCGCCGCAAGTACGCCCCGTGCAGACCTTCGACTGCGTCATCCGGGTCAAGTAGCCAGCCTGCGGCAGGCTCGAACCGCTGCCAATGATCGGCCAGGGCACCGCTGAGTGAACGGTCCATAGGCAGCGACGGCCGCCTTGGCTAGAATATTGCCCCCGTTTCAGCACACCCGAGCCCGCCGTGAGCCAATCCCCCGACCGCCTCTTCGCCCAGCCCCTGGAGCAGGTGCCCGACTTCGCCTTCAACGAAGACGTGGTGCGGGTGTTCCCGGACATGATCAAGCGTTCGGTACCCGGTTACCCGACCATCGTCGAGAACCTCGGCGTGCTCGCGGCACGCTTCGCCCGGCCGCACACGGCCCTGTACGACCTGGGTGCATCGCTGGGCGCGGTGACCCAGTCCCTGCGCCGCCACGTGCGCGCCGATGGCTGCCGGGTGATCGCGGTGGACAACTCCGCCGCCATGGTCGAGCGTTGCCGCCAGTACCTCACCGCCCAGGACTCCATGTTCCAGGAGCTGCTTCCGGTGCAGGTGCTGGAGGCCGATATCCTGGCCCTGCCCTTCGAGCCGGCCTCGGTGGTGGCGATGAACTTCACCTTGCAGTTCATCGCTCCGGATCAACGCCTGGAACTGCTCGGTCGCATCCGCCAGGCACTGCTGCCCGGCGGCGCGCTGATCCTCTCCGAGAAGCTGCGCTTCGAGGATGACCAGGAGCAGGACCTGCTCAACGAACTGCACCTGGACTTCAAGCGGGCCAACGGCTACAGCGAACTGGAAATCGCCCAGAAACGCAGCGCCATCGAGAACGTGATGAAACCCGACACCCTGCAGACCCACACGGACCGCCTGCGCGCTGCCGGCTTCTCCAAGGTCGTGCCCTGGTTCCAATGCCTCAATTTCGCCTCACTGATTGCCCTGCCATGATCGACTTGTCTCCCCTCGTCCGCCGTCTGGCGGATACCCCCCTGGCCACCTGGTCCCAGGGCCTGCAGGCACAACTGCACTCCAAGCTGGAAAAAGGCCACGGCGATCTCGATCGCTGGCGTGGCGCGCTGGATGCCTTGCCGGACCTCGCACCCAGCGAGATCGACCTGGTCGACGGCCTGCGCCTGGACATCGATTGCGACGACGCTACCCGCGCCCGCATGCACCAGGCGCTGATGGGGCTCTCGCCATGGCGCAAAGGGCCGTTCGACCTGTTTGGCGTCCATGTGGATACCGAGTGGCGCTCGGACTGGAAATGGTCGCGGGTCAGCCCGCACCTGGACCTCAAGGGCAAGCGGGTGCTCGACGTCGGCTGTGGCAATGGCTACTACCAGTGGCGCATGCTCGGCGCCGGCGCCGACATGGTCATCGGTGTGGACCCCAACTGGCTGTTCTTCTGCCAGTTTCAGGCCGTGCAGAAGTACCTACCCGAGCTTGCAGCCTGGCACTTGCCTTTCGCCCTGGAGGAGCTGCCGCCCAACCTCGAAGGCTTCGACACCGTGTTTTCCATGGGCGTGTTCTATCACCGCCGCTCACCCATCGAGCACCTGCTGGCGCTCAAGGACTGCCTCGTCAAGGGTGGGGAACTGGTGCTGGAGACCTTGGTCGTCGAAGGTGACGAACATCAGGTCCTGGTGCCCGAGGACCGCTACGCGCAGATGCGCAACGTCTGGTTCCTGCCGTCGGTGCCGGCCCTGGAGCGCTGGCTGCGCCGTGCAGGCTTCAGTGACGTGCGCTGTGTCGATGTCAGCGTCACCAGCGTGGACGAACAACGCAGCACCGACTGGATGCGCTACCAGTCGCTTGCCGACTTCCTCGACCCGAACGACCACAGCCGCACCGTCGAGGGCCTGCCGGCCCCGCGCCGCGCCACGTTGCTGGCACGCAAATAAAAAAAGCGCCCCAGCAGGGGCGCCAGACTCGCCTTCGTCAGAGGAGCGGCTGCGAAGGTGGCTGCACTTCAATCCTTGGCCAGCTCGCGGGCCTTCTCGTCCGCCTTGCGCTCACGCGCCACCACCGCTTGCTCCTTGTCCCCATGCAGACGCTGCTGGTCTTGCCGGAAGGCTTCCCAGAACTGCCGGGAGCGCTCGGCGCCGCCTTCGGCCAATGCCGCGGAACTGCCCAGGGCGAGCACGGCCAACAACAGGTATTGGGTCAGGTTCATCGTGTTTGCCTCGTGGTTATCAATCATTCGAGGCCATCGTAGCCAGGCGCAGCTAACGCCAAGGTGAGGCGGACATTACAGTGTTGCAAGGCTTGTGCAGCGCTCAAGCACGCCGCCTTTCAGCAACCTGTCCCGCCCATTACAAATCCGTTATTCAAGGCTTCCCTCCTGTTGCATACCGTAACATCCGCATCCTTGACCCTGATCCTGCTACAGCGTCGAGAATCGCCGCCTTTCCTGACACCGAGCTTTAGCCCATGCGTCTACTGATCATCGAAGACGAACTGCGTACCGCCGATTACCTGCAGCAAGGCCTGCGCGAGAACGGCTACGTGGTCGACTGCGCCCATACCGGCATCGATGGCCTTCACCTGGCCCGCCAGCAGCCCTATGACCTGGTGATCCTCGACGTCAATCTGCCCGAGCTGGACGGCTGGGGTGTGCTGCGACGCCTGCGCAGCGAATCGACCACGCGGATCATGATGCTCACCGCCCATGGCCGCCTGGACGACCGGGTCAAGGGCCTGGACCTGGGCGCCGACGACTACCTGCTCAAGCCCTTCGAGTTCCCTGAACTGCTGGCCCGCATCCGCAGCCTGCTACGGCGCAACGACCAGCATCTGCAACCGAGCACCCTGCGCGTCGCCGACCTGGAGCTGGACCCCGGCCGTCACCGCGCCTACCGCGCCGGTCGGCGCATCGACCTGACCGCCAAGGAGTTTGCCCTCCTGCACCTGCTGATGCGCCAGAGCGGCGAAGTGCTGTCGCGCACGCAGATCATCTCGCTGGTGTGGGACATGAACTTCGACTGCGACACCAACGTGGTGGAAGTCTCGATCCGTCGCCTGCGAGCCAAGATCGACGACCCTTTCGAAGACAAGCTGATCCACACCCTGCGCGGCGTCGGCTATGTGCTGGAGGCCAGGCTGTGAAACCCGCCAGCCTGTCCCTGCGCCTGGGGCTCTCCGTCACCCTGATGGGCGCCGCCCTGGTGCTGCTGCTGGCCTGCCTGGCGGTGTTCGCCCTGCAGCACGAACTCGACAGCAGGGCGCGCAAGGACCTGGACCGCAAGATGCTGCAGGTCGAGCACAACCTGCGCGTGGACCTGCGCAACGAGGACCTGGTCCGGCGCGCCCACCCCCTGCTGGACGTGATCATGGGGCATGACAACCTCAGCCTCAGCATCCTGGCCCTCAATGGCCGCCACCCATCGCTGCTGAGTCTGGGCCCGGCGCTGGAGGCGCAACTGAACGATCTGCCCATCGACGACCGGCTGGCCTTCCACGAGTGGCGCGACAGCAGCGACAACCAGATACTCACCGCCACCCGCCTGATGCGCCTGCGCGACGACACCACCGTTCGGGTGATGATGTCGCTCAACCGCGCCGACGATAACGCCCTGCTCCAGGCCTATCTGAATTCGACCCTGCTGGCCCTGCCCTTGTTGCTGCTGGTGATCGGCATCAGTGCCTGGAAGCTGGTACAGATGGGGTTGCGGCCCTTGCGTCACTTCCGTCGGATTGCCGGACGCGTCTCTGCCCAGGACCTGGAGCATCGCCTGCCCGACTCCGGCCTGCCCTTGGAGCTGAGCGAGCTGGCCACGGCCATCAATGTCATGCTCGATCGCCTGGACCACGGCGTGCGCCAGCTCTCGCAGTTCTCCGATGACCTGGCCCACGAACTGCGCACGCCCATCGGCAACCTGATGGGCAAGGCCCAGGTCACCCTGGCCCGCGAACGCGAAAGTGCCAACTACCGCGAGGCGCTGGAGGAGAGTGTCGAAGAGCTGACCCGGCTCAACCGCATCATCAACGACATGCTGTTTCTCGCCCAGGTCAGCCAACCCCAGGCGCAGGTGCTGCCAGGGCCGCTGGCGTTGGCCCAGGAGGCCGAGCGGGTCCGTGAATTGTTCGCCTACAGCGCCGAACTCAAGGGCATCGAGCTGCGCCTGCACGGCTGGGGAACAGGCATGGCGGACCGCCTGATGTTCCAGCGGGCGCTGTCCAACCTGCTGAGCAACGCCATCCGGCACAGCCCTGAAGACCAGGTGGTGACGGTGATGATCGAGCGTCAAGGCGACGAAATACATCTAGAGGTGGAGAACCAGGGGGCCGGCATTGCCCAGGCACACCTGCCGCACCTGTTCGAGCGGTTCTATCGCGCAGGCTGCGGGCGTTCACGGCTGGAGGGCGGGACGGGGCTGGGGTTGGCGATCGTGAAATCCATCATGCAGTGGCACGGCGGGCGGGTCGAAGTCTGCAGTACACTGGCGGGCCCTACCCGGTTCACCTTGGTATTCCGAGCGGAATAAGGGGTTGCCTGTAGTGGCCTCTTCGCGGGCAAGCCCGCTCCCACATGGTCACCACAGGTCCTAACGGGTGGGAGCGGGCTTGCCCGCGAAGAGGGCGGTACAGGCAGCCGAAGGGTCAGCGCGAAGCCGCCACGATCAGCGCCTTCATCTCCGCCACCGCAGCCTTGAAGCCGACGAACAACGCATGGGCCACCAGTGCATGACCGATGTTCAGCTCGTTGATGCCCTTGATCGCAGCGACCGCCTCGACGTTGTGGTAGTGCAGGCCATGGCCGGCATTGACGATCAGCCCCTGGCCGACACCTGCCGCCACACCATCGACGATGCGCTGGAGCTCTTCGGCCACCTCGGTTGGCGTCTCGGCATCGGCGTAGCGTCCGGTGTGCAGCTCGATGGCCGGCGCACCGACACGGCGCGAGGCTTCGATCTGACGCTCGTCCGGGTCGATGAACAGCGAGACTTCAGCCCCCGTGCGTGCCAGGCGCTCCACCGCCGCCTTGATCCGCGCCTCCTGGCCAGCCACGTCCAGGCCACCCTCGGTGGTCAGCTCCTGGCGGGTCTCCGGCACCAGGCAGATGTGCGCCGGACGGATCTTCTCGGCGAACGCCATCATTTCTTCGGTGATGCCCATTTCGAAGTTCATGCGGGTCTGCAGCACATCCTTGAGCAGCAGCACGTCGCGCTCCTGGATGTGACGGCGGTCTTCGCGCAGGTGTACGGTGATACCGTCGGCGCCCGCTTCCTCGGCATCCAGCGCGGCCTTGACCGGGTCTGGGTAGCGGGTGCCCCGGGCTTGGCGCAGGGTCGCCACGTGGTCGATGTTGACGCCAAGAAGCATGCGGTTGCTGTGAGTCACGAAAGGGCTCTCCTGAAAGTTGAGCCCCACAGCATACGATGTGCTCAGCGCTTGCGAAACAGTTCCCGACTCACCAAGGGCTTGGGCCCCAGGTGCACCGCCAGCGCCTGGCGCATCAGGCGCTTGGCGGCGAGCAAAGCGCCGGGGGCATTCCAGTCGGCCTCGGCCAGGGCCTGCAGCTCGCTGCCTTGGAACAGGCCCGGCTGCGCCAGGTACACCCGCTCCAACCCCGCATCCACCCGCAGGCGATAAAGGCCCTCGGCCTCGATAGGGTCGTCGTTGATGTCGTGGGCCAGGGCAAAGGCGTAGCCCAGCTCATCCAGCAGACGCCATTCGAACGCGCGCAACAATGGCTCCAGCGCACGCCCGGCGGCCAGGGCCTGGAGCGTCAGGGCATAGTGCTCGAACAGCGCCGGATGCGGCGCCTCGGCCGGCAGCAGGCGCATCAGCAGTTCATTGAGGTAGAGTCCGCTGAACAGGGCATCGCCATGCAGCCAGCCGCCGATGCCGACACTGTCCAGGCGACCGACGTTCTTCAGCTCGCCCCGTCCACGCAGTTCCACCTCCAGTTCCACGAACGGCCGCACCAGGCTGCCGCCCTTGCCTCGGGCGCGACGCAACACCGCACGCATGCGGCCCTGGGGTGTAAGGAAGTCCACCAGCGCGCTGGTTTCCTTGTAGGCGCGGCTGTGCAGCACATAGGCCTGTTGGGAAGTGGGTTGATCCATGCGCTATCTCTGAGGACCAAATGTCACTGTGGGAGCGGGCTTGCCCGCGAAAGCGGCGGTGTATTCACCACCGCGTTCGCGGGCAAGCCCGCTCCCACAGAGTAAGCCGATTGCTCGGGACTTGTTACAGGTCGCCGTAGCCCAGCGAACGCAGGGCGCGCTCGTCGTCGGACCAGCCGCCCTTGACCTTGACCCAAAGGTTGAGCATGACCTTGGCGTCGAACAGCACTTCCATGTCCTTGCGCGCGTCGGAGCCGATACGCTTGATGCGCTCGCCCTTGTCGCCAATGATGATCTTCTTCTGACCGTCACGCTCGACCAGGATCAGCGCATGGATATGCAGCACGTGCCCCTGCTGCTTGAACTCCTCGATCTCCACGGTGATCTGGTACGGAAGCTCCGCACCGAGCTGGCGCATGATCTTCTCGCGCACCAGTTCGGCGGCCAGGAAGCGGCTGCTGCGGTCGGTGATCTGGTCTTCCGGGAAGAAGTGCTCGTTCTCCGGCAGGTGCTTGGCGATCAGCGCCTCGAGGGCTTCGAGGTTATGCCCCTGCTGGGCGGAGATCGGTACGATCTCGGCATTGGGCAACTGCTGCTGCAACCACTGAAGATGCGGGATCAGCTCGGCTTTTTCATCCAGGCGGTCGGTCTTGTTGACTGCCAGGATCACCGGGCCGCTCACATATTGCACGCGCTCGAGCACCAGCTGGTCCTCTTCGGTCCAGCGGGTACGGTCGACCACGAAGATGACGACGTCGACGTCCTTCAGCGCCGCCGACGCGTTACGGTTCATGTAGCGGTTCAAGGCCTTGTCGTTGGCCTTGTGCATGCCCGGGGTGTCGACGTAGATCGCCTGCACGTCGCCTTCGGTCTTGATACCGAGCATGTTGTGCCGGGTGGTCTGGGGCTTGCGCGAGGTGATCGCCAGCTTCTGGCCGAGGATGTGGTTGAGCAGCGTGGACTTGCCCACGTTGGGGCGACCGACGATCGCGACATAGCCGCAACGGGTCGAAGTGTTCTCAGTCATTGCCATTCTCCACGCCAAGGGCGATCAATGCGGCAGCGGCGGCGACCTGCTCGGCGATACGCCGACTCACGCCCTGGCCACGGCTCTTGTTGTTCAGCAGCACCACTTCGCATTCGACGAAGAAGGTGCGGCAATGCGGTTCGCCCTGGATATCCACCACTTCGTAACGCGGCAGTTCGCAGGCACGCGACTGCAGGAACTCCTGCAGACGGGTCTTGGGATCCTTGTTGGTGTCGACCAGGGTCAGGCCGTCGAACTCACCCGCCAGCCAGGCCAGGATGCGCTCACGGGCGGTCTCCATGTCGGCGTCCAGGTAGATCGCGCCGATCAGCGCCTCGAGGGCATCGGCCAGGATCGATTCGCGCCGGAAGCCGCCGCTCTTGAGTTCACCCGACCCCAGGCGCAGGTATTCGCCCAGATCGAAGCCACGGGCCAGGCGGGCCAGGGTCTCCCCCTTGACCAGACGGGCGCGCAAACGCGAGAGCTGGCCTTCGCGGGCCTGCGGGAAACGCTCGAACAGCGCTTCGCCGGCCACGAAATTGAGGATGGCATCGCCCAGGAACTCCAGGCGCTCGTTATTGCGCCCGGCATAGCTGCGATGGGTCAGGGCCAGGAGCATCTGGTCCTGATTCTTGAAGGTATAGCCGAGCTTGCGCTCCAGGCGGGCGAGGGAAGCACTCATGGGGCCACCCGTGGGTTGTTCAACGCGTTGTTCAAATCAACATCCTGAAAGACTGTTTGGCTGTGGCCCACCACCTTGTGGGCGGCAGAATCTCTCGATCCCTGAGAACACAGCCTATGTCAGAAATGCATTCGGCGCTGTCTGCCAGACAGCGCCGTTGGGTATCAATGGATCAAGCCAACCCGCGACAGGTTGGGAAAGTGGCTGAGCTTGGGCTCCGGCCAGCTCATCCACACCGCGAAGGCCTTGCCGACGATGTTCCGGTCCGGAACCATGCCGTGCAGCTCCTTCGGAATGTTCGGATCGTCCCAGTAGCGGCTGTCGTTGGAGTTGTCGCGGTTGTCACCCATCATGAAGTAATGGCCGGCCGGCACGGTCCATTGCTGGTCCGGCGGCATGCGGTAGCGGCTCATTTCCTTGCGGATCAGGTGCTCGGCCTCGCCGAGCTTCTCCTTGTACAGCTGGGCACTGCCCAGGGTACCAGGCTCGGTGCCGACCAGTTGCTCGGCGATCGGCTGGCCATTGACGTACAGGCGCTTGTCACTGGTGTAGCGAACCTGATCGCCCGGCAGGCCAACCACACGCTTGATGTAGTTGACATTCGGGTCGCTCGGGTAGCGGAACACCATCACGTCACCGCGCTGCGGGTCACCCACCTCGATGACCTTCTTGTCGATCACCGGCAGGCGAATGCCATAGGAGAACTTGTTCACCAGGATGAAATCGCCCACCTCCAGGGTCGGCTTCATCGACCCCGACGGGATCTGGAACGGCTCGACCAGGAACGACCTCAGCACCAGCACGATGAACAGCACCGGGAAGAACGACTTGCCGTACTCGACCAGCAACGGCTCTTTGTTCAGGCGCTCGAGCACAGCCATCTCGGGCTGGCTGACGCTGCCCTGGTAGTTGGCGATCGCTGCTCGCCGGCGCGGAGCCAGGAACAGCAGGTCGATCAAGCCCAGCAGGCCACAGACGGCAACGGCGATGACTAGCAACAGCGGGAAATTTAGCGACATAGGACCTAGCTATCCAACCTGAGCACGGCAAGGAAGGCTTCCTGTGGGATCTCCACGTTGCCGACCTGCTTCATGCGTTTCTTACCGGCCTTCTGCTTCTCCAGCAGCTTCTTCTTACGGCTGACGTCACCGCCGTAGCACTTGGCCAGTACGTTCTTTCTGAGCGCCTTGACGGTCGTACGGGCGACGATCTGGCCGCCGATGGCTGCCTGGATCGCCACATCGAACATCTGCCGAGGGATCAGTTCCTTCATCTTCTCAGTCAGCGCACGGCCCTTGTAGTGGGCGTTGTCGCGGTGAACGATCAACGCCAGGGCGTCAACCTTGTCGCCGTTGATCAGTACATCCAGCTTGACCAGGTTGGCCGACTGATAGCGATCGAAATGATAGTCCAGCGAAGCGTAGCCGCGGCTGGTCGACTTCAGCTTGTCGAAGAAGTCCAGCACCACTTCGTTCATCGGCAGGTCGTAACGCACCTGCACCTGGCTGCCGAGGAACTGCATGTCGCGCTGAACGCCACGCTTCTCGATGCACAGGGTGATGACGTTGCCCAGGTGCTCCTGGGGCACGAGGATGCTCGCGGTGACGATCGGTTCGCGGAAGTCCTGGACCGCCGAGACGTCCGGCAGTTTCGACGGGTTGTCGACATAGATGGTCTCGCCGGTCTTGAGCACCATCTCGTAGATCACGCTCGGCGCGGTGGTGATCAGGTCCAGGTCGTACTCGCGCTCCAGGCGCTCCTGGATGATCTCCATGTGCAGCATGCCGAGGAAGCCGCAACGGAAGCCGAAGCCCAGCGCGTCGGAGCTTTCCGGCAGGTATTGCAGCGAGGAGTCGTTCAGGGTCAGCTTCGACAACGCGTCGCGGAAGTCCTCGAAATCGTCCGAACTGACAGGGAACAGGCCGGCATAAACCTGCGGCTGGATCTTCTTGAAGCCTGGCAGCACCTCGACCTCCGGGGTCGAGGACAGGGTCAGGGTGTCACCGACCGGCGCACCGTGGATGTCCTTGATGCTGGCGATGATGAAGCCCACTTCGCCCGCCTTGAGGTCGGCGGTCTGGGTGTGTTTCGGGGTGAAGACACCGACGCTGTCGACCAGGTGCACCTTGCCGGTGGACTTGACCAGGATCTTGTCGCCCTTCTTGACCCGTCCGTGACGCACGCGGACCAGGGAGACGACGCCCAGGTAGTTGTCGAACCAGGAGTCGATGATCAGCGCCTGCAGAGGGGCATCGAGCTCGCCTTCAGGCGCGGGAATGGTCTGGACCAGGCGCTCGAGCACGTCGTCGACGCCCATGCCGCTCTTGGCGCTGCACGCGACGGCGTCGGTGGCGTCGATACCGATGATCTTCTCGATCTCGTCCTTGACGCGGTCCGGGTCAGCCTGGGGCAGGTCCATCTTGTTCAGTACCGGCATGACCTCCAGGCCCTGCTCGATGGCGGTGTAGCAGTTGGCCACGGACTGGGCCTCGACACCCTGACCGGCGTCCACGACCAGCAGCGCGCCTTCGCACGCAGCCAGGGAACGGCTGACCTCATAGGTGAAGTCGACGTGGCCGGGGGTATCGATGAAGTTCAGCTGGTAGACCTTGCCGTCCTGGGCCTTGTAGTTCAGCGTGACGCTGTGGGCCTTGATGGTGATCCCGCGCTCACGCTCCAGATCCATGGAGTCGAGGACCTGGGCCTCCATTTCGCGAGCCGACAGGCCACCGCACATCTGGATGAAACGGTCGGCCAGCGTCGACTTGCCATGGTCGATGTGGGCGATGATGGAGAAATTGCGGATATGACTCAAATCACTCACGGGTCAACACTCGAAAAGGCTGCGAGCCGGACGCCCGCCGAAAAATAGCCGGGAATTGTACCTTAAGCCGCGCTCATATGGGAGATTCCTGATCGGCTGCCATCGCTGGCAGAAAACACCCGGGCACTGCCGCCTGGGAAGGCAGGCGTTCTTGCAAAGCAGCGGATGTTTTAGAAAAAAGGGCAGCCGAAGCTGCCCTGTTCCTACATCTCGTCCAGATTATTCCGCCAGCTTGAAGGTAATGAAGCTGGCACGCCCCTGGCGCAACACGCGCATGGACACCGAACGGTTCTTCGGCAGGTCCTTGGCGATTTCGGTGAACTGCTTGGCCGAAGCGATCGCCTGGTTGTTCAGGTGACTGATGACATCGCCCGGACGCAGGCCGATCAGCGCCGCCGGACCATCCTGGACCTCCTTGATGACCACACCGCCCTTGAGCTCCAGGGATTTCTTCTGCTCGGCGGTCAGGTCGGCCACGGAAACACCCAGGCGGTTGCTGCTGCGCTCGGCGCCAGACTCACCACCGGTACCGATGTCGGCATCTTCCTCCGGCAGCGCACCAATGGTGATGTCCAGGTTCTGGCGCTTGCCGTTGCGGATGATTTCCAGGCGGGCCTTGTCGCCATCCTTGAGGCTACCCACCAGATGCGGCAGGTCGGCCGACATGACGATAGGCTGACCGTTCATGCTCAGGATCACGTCCCCCACCTGCAGGCCGCCCTTGGCTGCCGGGCCGTCTTCGAGCACCTGGGCCACCAGGGCACCTGCCGGTTTGTCCAGGCCGAAGGATTCTGCCAGGTCCTTGTTGACCTCCTGGATGACCACGCCAAGCCAGCCACGGCTGACCTTGCCGTCTTTCTTCAACTGGTTGGACACATCCAGCGCCACATCGATCGGGATGGCGAAGGACAGGCCCATGAAGCCGCCGGAACGGGTGAAGATCTGCGAGTTGATGCCCACCACCTCGCCTTTCATGTTGAACAGCGGACCACCGGAGTTGCCCGGGTTGATTGCCACGTCGGTCTGGATGAACGGCACATAGGTGTCGTTAGGCAGGGTACGGCCCTTGGCACTGACGATGCCCTTGGTCACCGAATGGTCGAAGCCGAACGGCGACCCGATGGCCAGCACCCACTCACCCACTTTGAGCTTCTCGGAATCACCCAGCTTGACGGTCGGCAGGTTCTTGCCATCGACCTTGAGCAGGGCCACGTCGGTACGCGGATCGGTGCCTACCAGCTTGGCCTGCAGTTCGCTGCGGTCGGACAAGCGCACGATGATCTCGTCGGCATCGGCCACCACATGGTTGTTGGTCAGCACATAGCCATCACTGGAGATGATAAAGCCCGAACCCAGCGACTGGGCTTCACGCTGACGGTCGCCATGGGGCGAACGAGGGACCTGCGGCATGTTGCGCTCGAAAAACTCGCGGAACATCGGCGGCAGGCCTTCAAGGTCCGGCATCTGCCCCGCAGCGACACGGCGGTCCGGCAGTTTCTGCTTGGTGCTGATATTCACCACGGCAGGCGAGGCTTGCTCGACCAGGGTGGTGAAGTCCGGCAGGGCTTCCTCGGCTTGGGCGGTAAGCACCTGGCCAAGCATCAGTACGGCGGCGAATATCGATAGATAGGATTTCAAGCGTGGTATTGACATACGGCTCCCGTCACAACGAGCGTAGTTAACAAAGTGAGACCTTTGCACAAGCAAGAAAGGCCAGACCCCGAGAGCCTGACCTATAGAAAATTTACGAAAGGATTGCAAATGACAATGCTTTAATTTCATGTCAGCTGCATGACCCGCGAGTTGTAGGAAAGCGCACAACTACTGGCGCGCCTGGGCATCCTGGGCCCGCATGGAAAGGGCGACACGCTCGGCGGTACCCAAGGGGATCTCACCGACCACGGTGACCATGACCTTGCCCTTGGGTGTATTGAGGCGGCGTGAAACGGCCACGGTCGGCCCCAGCTGCGCGCGGGTATCGGGACCGGCATCATCGGTGATCGGCTCCAGGAACACCGAGAAGCGCGCCAGGCCATCGTCATACATGAGGCTGCTGACCATGCTGTTGCGCGCCTGGTCGCGGCGGACCGTGCTGTTGATCAACTCGAAACCTGGCGGCAGCCAGTCCGAACGCCAGCCGGATGCCGCTTCGGTGCTCGCGGTAGCCACTCGCTCGACTGGCTTGCACGAAGCACTGGCATGCAGGTCATCGTCGCTGGGCGCCTCGTCGGTATCGAGCCGGGTCATCTGGAAACGCTCGAGCAACTGGCCCTTGTCGTTGAGCATCAACGAACGCAGGGGCAGGCCAGTGCGGCGGTCCAGGTGCAACTCGAAGGCATAGCGGTGCTGGTCCCGGGGGGTGAGCGTCACGATCACGGCATCGCGCCCGGCAACCCGGGACCTGCCAGCCACGCTCAAGTCGTACCAACTCATCAATTTGAGGGGATCGAGCACACGCGGTGCGGAGTCGGGCGGCGAACCCACGCCGCTGACCAGAGACCCGCTGACGCACTGGACCTTGCCATCGACGCGCACGATTTCCTGGGCCGCGCCATCGAGCTGCAACAGCCGCTCGCTGACCTTGCCGTCCTGGACGCGATGCCAGATATCGTGTGAGGAGAAGCTGCCATTACGCTCGTAGACGAAGGAGCCCTGGTAACTCTGCTCTTGCTCGGCCCGTGCCAGCTTGTTCAGCCACTCGCTCGCCTCGGGCGAGGAGTTGGCCGCCAACGCCGGCACCATCGTGCAGCTGCCGAGCAGCAGCGTCAGGAGAGGTAGCGCGCGCATGATCCTCCTTACTTAACGGTTTTCCAGGCTCGCGGCGCGTGCGTAGGGCAGAGCGGTCTCGGTACCCTTGAGCGCAGATTCCTGGGCGTGCTGGCGCAGATAGCCTGGCAGGCGCTGATCCCAGCCGGCCTGGTTCTGCAACACGCCGTTGGCCATCGGCCCGGTCGGTTGCTCACTGCTCTCACTATAGCCTGCCAAAACGGCTGGACCTTGTGCTTGTGGCACGCTCAGGCCTTGCTGGGCCGGCTGCTGGGCTGCAAGTTCGGCACCAGTGATCTCGTCCTGGTTGTACAGGCGCACACCCGCCAGCACGGCGAGGGTCACCGAGGCGGCAACGGCCAGACGGCCAACGTTGCGCCATGGGCCCTGCTTGACCTTGGCAGGCACGGCTTCGTCGGCCAGCGCCGCAGACACCGCCGAGGCGATATCCAGCTTCGGCAACACCAGTTCGTTGTGCATCGCTGCACGCGCAACCTGATAGCGGGACCAGGTGGCACGGGTTTCAGGATCGTCGACGGCGTTCAACACGCGACGCAGTTCAAGTTCGTCCGCTTCGTTATCCATCACCGCGGACAGCGATTCCTGCAAAGCTTCACGACTCATGGCGGTTCCTCTCTTGGCTGTCGCCGCTGTCTCAGGTTTCCTGCAACAGAGGCTGCAGGGCTTTATCTATGGCCTCCCGAGCGCGGAAGATTCGAGAGCGCACGGTACCCACCGGACATTGCATGACACTGGCAATGTCTTCGTAACTCAGTCCGTCGAACTCACGTAGGGTCAGTGCCGTGCGCAGGTCCTCGGGCAGTTGCTGGATGGTGCGATGGACAGTGCCTTCGATTTCATCCCGCAACAACGCGCGCTCTGGAGACTCGAGATCCTTGAGGCCATGATCGCCGTCGTAAAACTCCGCATCCTCGGAGCTCACATCACTGTCTGGCGGCCGTCTTCCACGGGACACCAGGTAGTTCTTCGCCGTGTTGATGGCGATGCGGTACAGCCAGGTATAGAAAGCACTGTCACCGCGAAAATTTCCCAGCGCACGGTAGGCCTTGATGAAAGCCTCCTGCGCCACATCCTGGGCCTCGTGGGTGTCGTGTACGAACCGCACGATCAACCCGAGAATCTTGTGCTGATACTTCAGCACCAACAGATCGAACGCTCGCCTGTCACCGCGCTGCACGCGCTCGACAAGCTGCTGATCCTCTTCCTGGGTTAGCATGAACACTCCTCAGTGGTCTCGAAGGAGCGTTGCAACAGCCATCGTTCAGGCTTGCAACCATAGACTCGGCCTTTGCGCAAAAGTTCTCCCCTCCAAGCAAGTTTCCTGCGGCCCTTGGTCGGCTCGCACGAAAGACGCAGCGCGGTCACGGCCGGCTGCGTCGATAATCTGATCTCGAATACGCAGGCGTCAGCCCGGATAGAGCTACCGCCATGCGTCGCCGCGGCATTTGGTGGCGTGCGGGCAGCCTTCTTAGGATTTCCACCTGTATCGGAAAGTTCCCATAAAGATCATCGCAACGGTGCAGATGCCATTGGAAATCAGACACCTGTGGCTGCTATAAAGGCAGCCGGACAGCTTTAACGATAGTTTCACAATGCCATCTGCGCATGACTATTGTGCCGCTCACCTTCCCAAGATTACTAGTGTCAAGACATGAGCCAACAATTCCAACACGATGTCCTGGTGATCGGCAGCGGTGCCGCGGGCCTGAGCCTGGCACTGAACCTCCCCAGCCACCTGCGCATCGCCGTACTGAGCAAGGGCGACCTCTCCAACGGTTCGACCTTCTGGGCCCAGGGCGGCGTCGCCGCGGTACTGGACAACACCGATACCGTGCAGTCCCATGTCGAGGACACGCTCAATGCCGGCGGCGGCCTGTGTCATGAAGACGCCGTGCGCTTCACCGTCGAGCACAGCCGCGAGGCCATCGAGTGGCTGATCGAGCAGGGAGTTCCCTTCACCCGTGACGAACATCACAGCGTCGATGACGGCGGTTTCGAGTTCCACCTGACCCGGGAAGGTGGTCACAGCCATCGGCGCATCATCCATGCCGCCGACGCTACGGGCGCAGCGATCTTCACCGCCCTGCTGGCGCAGGCGCGGCAGCGGCCGAACATCGAGCTGCTGGAGCAGCGCGTGGCGGTCGACCTGATCACCGAGCGTCGCCTGGGCCAGCCCGGCGAGCGTTGCCTGGGCGCCTATGTGCTGGACCGCAACACCGGCGAGGTCGATACCTTCGGTGCACGCTTCACGGTGCTGGCCACCGGCGGCGCGGCCAAGGTCTACCTCTATACCAGCAACCCCGACGGCGCCTGCGGCGATGGCATCGCGATGGCCTGGCGCGCTGGCTGTCGGGTGGCCAATCTGGAGTTCAACCAGTTCCACCCCACTTGCCTGTACCACCCCCAGGCCAAGAGCTTCCTGATCACCGAGGCCCTGCGCGGCGAAGGAGCCCTGTTGCGCCTGCCCAACGGCGAACGCTTCATGCCGCGCTTCGACCCCCGCGAGGAGCTGGCCCCCCGCGACATCGTCGCCCGGGCCATCGACCACGAGATGAAGCGCCTGGGCGTGGACTGCGTATACCTGGACATCAGCCACAAGCCGGCCGATTTCATCAAGAGCCACTTCCCCACCGTCTACGAGCGCTGCCTGGCATTCGGCATCGACATCACGCGCCAGGCGATCCCGGTGGTGCCTGCGGCCCACTACACCTGCGGCGGCGTGATGGTCGATGACCGCGGCCATACCGATGTGCCAGGCCTCTATGCCATTGGCGAGACCAGCTTCACGGGCCTTCACGGTGCCAACCGGATGGCCAGCAACTCGCTGCTGGAGTGTTTCGTCTACGGCCGCGCCGCAGCCGCCGACATCGAGGCGCACCTGGACGAGGTGCGGGCCCCCACCGCCCTGCCCTGCTGGGATGCAAGCCAGGTCACCGACTCGGACGAGGATGTGATCATCGCGCACAACTGGGACGAGTTGCGCCGCTTCATGTGGGACTACGTGGGTATCGTGCGCACCAGCAAGCGCCTGCAGCGCGCCGAGCACCGGGTGCGTCTGCTGCTGGACGAGATTGACGAGTTCTACAGCAACTACAAGGTCAGCCGCGACCTGATCGAGCTGCGCAACCTCGCCCAGGTCGCCGAACTGATGATCCGCTCGGCCATGCAGCGCAAGGAAAGCCGTGGGCTGCATTACACGCTGGATTATCCGGGCATGCTGCCCGAGGCCAAGGACACCATCCTCAGCCCGTCCTGACATCAGCGCAACACGCTTCGCGGGCAAGCCCGCTCCCACAGGGATCACCGCCAAACCTTGTGGAAGCGGGCTTGCCCGCGAAAGGCATGACACGGTGTCCGATTATTGCGCCGAAACCTCGGCCCACCGCCGCCGGCTGAACTTCAACCTCACCCGCAGCCGTCGATGCTGATCCGCATCCAGTGCATCCCTCGGTACGCACTGGCTCTCGCCAAAGCAGCGTCCCGGCCTTGCGAAACGCAGCACCACCAGCCCCGGCAGCGCCACTGTATCCCGACACAACCGCACCCGCTGCCAGCCCTGGGCACGGCTGAACAGATGCCAACCGGCTGGATCACGGCGCAGCCCGGTAATGGCCAGGGGATGGGTGAGCAGGATACGGCGGGGAATGGCCCAGCAGGCATGGGCCAGACCGACAACAGCGAGGGGAAAGCCCACCCGCCAGGGTTGCGCGCTCAGGATAAGGGCCGAGAACGCGAGTACCTGGCAGGCCAGATAGACCGCCAGCAGCAGGCGCGAGCCTTGCCAGCGACACTCGAAATGCTCACTTGGGCTGGACACGGTCCAGGATGATGCGAACCATGCGTTGCAGCTCAGGGTCGTCGGACTCGGTACGCTCCATGAACCAGCCGAACATGTCCTGGTCTTCGCAGGTCAGCAGGCGACGGTACAGCTCGCGGTCCGCTTCGCTCAGGGTGGGATAGACCTCCTGGGTGAATGGCACCAGCAGCACGTCCAGTTCCAGCATGCCGCGACGGCTGTGCCAGAAAAGCCGGTTGAGTTCAGTTTGTTCGACCATGGGGCCCTCCTCGAATGGGTCGCCAGTATACAGCGGGGCGCTCGCGGCGGCACAAGGCGTTGGTCTAGTCACCTACCTATTTTGTTACCGGCGTTCTATGATGGCCGCCAGTCTCAAGCAACCGCGATGACCCATGGCCGATTCCGCTTTCTTCTGTCCCCTGTCCCACGAGGGCATCCTCGCCGTCCGCGGCTCCGATGCCGGCAAGTTCCTGCAAGGCCAGCTGACCTGCAACATCAACTACCTCAGCCTGGAGCACTCGAGCCTCGGCGCCCGTTGCATGGTCAAGGGCCGCATGCAGTCGAGCTTCCGCATTCTTGCGCAAGGCAACGGCTACCTGCTGGCCATGGCCAGCGAACTGCTCGATGCCCAACTGGCCGACCTCAAGAAGTATGCCGTGTTCTCCAAGGCCACCCTGACCGACGAAAGCGCTGCCTGGGCCCGTTTCGGCCTGATGCACGGCGATGCCGCGCTACAGGCGCTGGGCCTGGCCATACCGACCGAGGCCGGGGCGACAGTGCGCCATGACGAGTTGATCGCCATTGGTGTCAGCAGCGGTCGTGTGGAGCTCTGGGTACCCGCCGCGCAGGCCGACGCCGTGCGCCAGAGCCTCACCGCCCATCTGGCCCAAGGCAGCCTCAACGACTGGCTGCTGGGCCAGGTCCGCGCCGGCATCGGCCAGGTCATGGGGCCTACCCGCGAGCTGTTCATCCCCCAGATGATCAACTTGCAGGCCGTCGACGGCGTGAGCTTCAAGAAAGGCTGCTATACCGGCCAGGAGATCGTCGCGCGCATGCAGTACCTGGGCAAGCTCAAGCGCCGGCAGTACCGCGTGGCCCTGGCCCAGCACGACCTGCCCGCCCCTGGCACCGAGATCTTCTCGCCCACCCATGGCTCGTCGGTGGGTGAAGTGGTCATCGGTGCCAATGCCGGTGAGGGCTGCGAACTGCTCGCAGTGCTCAGCGCCGAAGCCGTGGCAGACGACAACCTGCACCTGGGCAGCCCCGAAGGCCCGCGCCTGGCGCTGCTGAGCCTGCCCTACGAACTGGACCGCGACCGGGAAATCCTGCGCTGACCAGCCTGCCCCGCCCACCGGCGGGGCCGCACCACCACTGCGGTAGAGAAGCTACATGAACAAGCTGGCCGATACGGTTCAAGCACAATTGCTCGCAGCCATCGACAAGGATGACCTGGTCCTGCCGACCCTCCCGGAGGTTGCCTTGAGCATCCGCGAGGCCGCCGAGGACAGCGAAATCAGCGTCTCCGCCCTGAGCAAAGTGATCGGCCGCGATGCCGCACTCTCGGCACGCCTGATCAAGGTGGTCAACAGCCCGCTGCTGCGCGCCGCAGTGGAGGTCACCGACCTGCATACCGCCATTACCCGCCTGGGCATCAACTACAGCTGCAACCTGGCGATCGGCCTGGTGATCGAGCAGATCTTCCACGCCCGGTCATCGGCGGTTGAACAAAAACTGCGGGATATCTGGGCGAATAGCCTTGAAGTCGCTGGCATCAGCTATGAACTGTGCCGACGCTATACGCAACTCAAGCCCGACCAGGCCACCTTGGGCGGGCTGGTCCACCAGATCGGCGCGTTGCCGGTGCTGATCTATGCCGAGGAACACAACGAACTGCTCTCGGACCCGGTATGCCTGCATTACGTGATCGAGCAGATCCAGCCGGTGCTGGGTGACAAGATCCTCAAAGCCTGGGAGTTCCCCGAACAACTGGTCAATCTGCCGAGCCAGATGCAGGACCTGGACCGACGTACCGACAAGATCGACTACATCGACATCGTGCAGATCGCCCGCCACCTCAGCCACCGGACCCGCAGCCGCCCCCTGGCCGCCCTGCCCGCCTACCAGCATCTCGGGCTGCCCTACGGCACCGAACTGGATGTCGCCGACCTGCTCGACGCCCGGAGCATGTTGCGCTAGACGTCGTCTGGTTTTGGGGCTGCTGCGCAGCCCATCGCGGCGCAAGGCCGCAGGGAGCTGGGCTGCTGTAGGAGCGGCCTTGCGTCGCGAAAAAGGCGCAAAGCGCCCTCAAGATCCTCAATCGGCGATAAAACTCACCCGTACGCGCAACCCGCCCTTCGCGCCATCGTGCAGGCTGATCTGCGCCAGGTGCGCCCGGCAGATCTCGCCGACGATCGCCAGGCCCAGGCCAGTGCCCTGGGCACTGCGCCGATAGAAACGCTCGAATACCCGCTCACGTTCTTGCTCCGGAATGCCCGGCCCGTCGTCCTCCACTTCCAGGATCGCCGGCGCCAGCACACGCAGGATCACATTGCCTCCTTTCGGCGTGTGGGCCAACGCGTTGTCCACCAGGTTGCTGAGCAGCTCGTTGAGCAGCGTCGGCTCGCCCTTGAGCCACACCGGCGCCTCGGCCTCCAATGCCAGGGCCACGCCCCGGGCGTGGGCCAAGGGTGCCATGGCCATGCCCAGTTCACGCGCCAGCAGGCAGAGGTCCAGGCGCTGGGCTCCGCCTTCGGCAATCGCCCTGGCACCATTCTCCACCCGCGCCAGGGACAGCAACTGGTTGGCCAGGTGGGTCAGGCGATCGGTGCCCTGCGTGGCGGCTTCCAGGGTCTGTCGCCACCGCTCCGGCTCCTGGGAGCGCAACCCCAATTCGACCCGCGCCTTGAGCGCGGCCAGGGGCGTGCGCAGTTCATGGGCAGCATCGGCGATGAACTGGGCCTGACGCTCGAACTGACCGCGCAGCCGCTCGGTGAAGTGGTTCAAGGCCCTCACCAACGGCCCAAGCTCTCGCTGCACCTGGACCACCGGCAAGGCGCGCAGGTCGTCGGGCTGACGCTCCTCCACCGCCGTGCGCAGCCGCTCCAGCGGACGCAACGCGGCGCTGACCGCGAACCAGACCACCACCAGCGCCGCCAGCGCCAGCATGCCCAGGCGCAGCAAGGTATCGGCCATCAGGCCTCGGGCCATGCGCACCCGCGCTTCCTCGGTCTCGGCCACGCGGATCTCGGCCATGCCGTTCATGTTCGGCTCGCTGACCGGTTTGAGCAGGCTGACCACACGCACGTCCTGGCCTTGGTACGTGGCATTGTAGAAACGCGCAAGGGCCGGATAGTCATCGGTGCGCGGAGTGCCGGAGGGCGGGGGCGGCAGGTTCTCGTAGCCGGAGATCAGCCGCTGATGGATATCCAGCACCTGGTAGTAGATGCGCCCGGCGCTGTCGTAGGCAAAAGTATCCAAGGCCACGTAGGGCACATCGGCGCTCAGGGTCCCGTCGCGCTGCGACAGGCCGGCGGCGATGGTGCGCGCCGAAGCCAGCAGGGTGCGGTCGTAGGCGGTGTCGGCGGCCTCGCGGCCGTTCCAGTAGGCACTCAGGCCACTGGCGAGCATCAGCACCACCAGCAGCAACGCCAGGTTACCCAGCAAGCGCCCGCGCAGGCTGCCGTTGTCACGCATCGCGGTGCTCGAGCAGGTAACCGAGCCCGCGGAAGGTGACGATGGCCACCGGATGGCCATCGAGCTTCTTGCGCAGACGGTGAACATAGATCTCGATGGCGTCGGGGCTCGCCTCTTCGTCCAGGCCGAACACCTGGGCGGCCAGTTGCTCCTTGCTCATCACCCGTCCCGGGCGGGCGATCAGGGCCTCGAGCACGCTCTGCTCGCGCTGGGTCAGCGTCAGGGCCTCGCCATCCAGGGCGAAGCGACGGGTGTCCAGATCATAGACCAGCGGCCCACAGCGCTGCTGGCGTTCACCGCCAAGCACGCTACGGCGCAGCAATGCCTTGACCCGCGCCTCGAGTTCGGTCAGCTCGAACGGCTTGGCCAGGTAGTCATCGGCCCCCAGGTTCAGGCCATGGACCCGATCCTTGACGTCACTGCGCGCGGTGAGCATCAGCACCGGCAGCGTCTTGCCCCTGCCACGCAGGCGCGCCAGCACTTCGAAACCGTCCATGCGCGGCAGGCCGACATCGAGCACGGCCACGGCATAGTCCTCGCTGGCAAGCGCCAGGTCGGCGGCCACGCCATCGTGCAGCACGTCCACGGTCAGGCCGTGACTCTTGAGGGCCAGGGCCACGCTTTCGGCCAGTTGCAGGTGGTCTTCGACCAGCAACACACGCATCGGATTCTCCCTGCTCGGGTGGGGCTTTGGCGCGGAGTGTAACGCCGCCAAAGGGCCTGTGAAGCCCTCGCGACAAACCTTTCGCACTGAAAGGTTAGCGAAAGGTTCATTACCTAGCATCGCAGCACGGTCGCCCCGCGCGCCGAAAAAAGCACCAGCAAGGTGCACCGATAAGAACAATAAACGGAGTCTCCCGACGATGCTGTCCATGCAGCCGAAGGCGTTCGCGCCTACCCGTTCCCTGTCCGCACGCCCGTCCGCCATCGCCAGTGCCCTTGCGCTTGCCGGCGTCGCCCCGATGAGCCAGGCCGCCTTCTTCGAAGACAGCTCGGCCACGTTCGAAACCCGCAACATGTACTTCAACCGCGACTTTCGCGATGGCACCAGCAGCCAGCAGTCCAAGCGCGACGAGTGGGCCCAGGGCTTCATGCTCAACTTCGAGTCCGGCTACACCGATGGCACCGTGGGGTTCGGCCTGGATGCGTTGGGCATGCTCGGCATCAAGCTCGACTCCAGCCCCGACCGCACCGACACCGGCCTGCTACCGACCCATGACGACGGCAAGGCCGCCGACGAGTACTCCAAGCTCGGCCTGACCGGCAAGGTCAAGGTCTCCAAGACCGAGCTCAAGGTCGGCACCCTGATCCCGGAACTGCCGACCCTGCAGCCCAACGACGGGCGCATCCTGCCACAGACCTTCGAGGGCGGCCTGCTCACCTCCAAGGAAATCAAGGGCCTGACCCTCACCGGCGGCCGCCTGGAAAAGGCCAAGGACCGCAACGACACCAACTGGGAAGACCTGGCCCTCAACAACAAGAACGGCCGTTTCGGCGGCAGCTTCAGCGCCGACAATTTCGACCTGGCCGGGCTGGACTACGCGTTCACCGACCGCATCACCGGCAGCTACCACATCGCCGAACTCGACGACATCTACCGCCAGCACTTCATCGGCATGGTCGCCACCCAGCCTTGGGGCCCGGGTACCTTCGGCGCCGACCTGCGCCTGGCACTGAGCGACGATGCCGGCCAGGCCAAGGCCGGCAAGATCGACAACACCACCGTCAATGGCATGCTCAGCTATGCCCTGGGCGGTCACAAACTCAGCGCCGCCTACCAGCACCTGTCCGGCGACAGCGCCTTCCCCTACGTCGATGGCGCCGACCCGTACCTGGTCAACTTCGTCCAGATCAACGACTTCGCCGGTGCCGACGAGCACTCCTGGCAAGCACGCTACGACTACAACTTCGCCGCCCTCGGCATCCCCGGCCTGACCTTCATGACCCGCTACATCAGCGGCGACAACGTCAGCCGCGCCGACGGTGGCGAGGGCAAGGAGTGGGAACGCAACACCGAGTTCAAGTACGTGGTACAAAGCGGCCCGTTGAAGGACGTCGCCGTACGCCTGCGCAACGCCACCTTCCGCTCCAACTTCGCCCGCGACGCCGACGAAGTGCGGCTGCTGGTGAGCTACAGCGTGGCTCTGTGGTAACCCAATAACAACAACGCTCACGGAGATAGACGATGACCTTTTCACTGCGCCGCCTCGTCCTGGCCACCGGCTGCCTGCTGCTGGCCGGCAACGCCCTGGCCGCTGAACCCAAACGTCCCGAATGCATCGCCCCCGCCTCGCCCGGCGGCGGCTTCGACCTGACCTGCAAGCTGGTGCAAAGCGCCCTGGTCAACGAGAAGATCCTTTCCAAGCCCATGCGCGTGACCTACATGCCCGGCGGCGTCGGCGCGGTGGCCTACAACGCCGTGGTCGCCCAGCGCCCGGCCGATGCCGGCACCCTGGTGGCCTGGTCCAGCGGATCCCTGCTCAACCTGGCCCAGGGCAAGTTCGGGCGTTTCGACGAGAACGCCGTGAAATGGCTGGCGGCGGTCGGCACCAGCTATGGCGCCATCGCCGTGAAGAGCGATTCGCCCTACAAGACCCTCGATGACCTGGTCGCAGCCCTGAAGAAGGACCCGAGCAAGGTGGTGATCGGCTCCGGCGGCACCGTCGGCAGCCAGGACTGGATGCAGACCGCCCTCATCGCCAAGGCCGCCGGCATCAACCCGCGCGACCTGCGCTACGTGGCCCTGGAGGGCGGCGGCGAGATCGCCACGGCGCTGCTCGGCGGGCATATCCAGGTCGGCTCCACCGACATCTCCGACTCCATGCCGCACATCCAGAGCGGCGACATGCGCATCCTCGCGGTGTTCTCCGAAAACCGCCTGGACGAGACTGAAATGAAAGACATCCCCACCGCCAAGGAACAAGGTTACGACATCGTCTGGCCAGTAGTACGCGGTTTCTACCTGGGGCCAAAGGTCAGCGACGAGGATTACGCCTGGTGGAAAGCCTCGTTCGACAAGCTGCTGGCCTCCGAGGATTTCGCCAAGCTGCGTGACCAGCGCGAACTGTTCCCGTTCGCCATGACCGGACAGGAGCTGGACACCTACGTGAAGAAGCAGGTCGCCGACTACAAGACCCTGGCCCGGGAGTTCGGCCTGATCCAGTAGATCGAGCCCCACTCGGCCCTGTGGGAGCGGGCGTGCCCGCGAATGCGATAGACCAGACAACAAAGCTGTGGCGACTGGCGCATTCGCGGGCAAGCCCGCTCCCACAGGACAGCATGAAAGCCGCTTCTTTCGAGGATTCCTTCATGATCCTGCAACGCATTTTCGCCCTGGCACTGCTGGCGGTGTGCGCGGCCCTGGCCGTGATGGCCTGGCCGTACCAGGCCGCGTTTTCCTACGAACCTGTAGGCCCACGTGCCTACCCCTTGCTGATGCTCGGCCTGATGGGCCTGGCCCTGCTCTACCTGGCCTTTCGCCCCACCCCCATCGTGCGCAAGGACGACGAACCGCCGCTGGACCGCGAAACCCTGGTCAAGATCGGCGCCTGCATCGGCTTGCTGATTGTCTTCGCCAGCACCTTCGAGTCCTTGGGCTTCATCCTCAGCGCAGTGCTCGTCGGCGTGCCCATGGCGCGCCTGTATGGCGGGCGCTGGCTGCACAGCGTGATCGTGGTCGGCGCCATGAGCCTGTTGCTCTACTGGCTGTTCGACCGCGTGATGGATGTGCCCCTGCCCCTCGGCCTGCTGGACGTACTGGAGAACTGACACATGGATACCTTGAGCTACCTGGGCCAGGGCTTCGGCGTCGCCCTGAGCCCGTACAACCTGGTCACCGCCCTGACCGGCACCCTGATCGGCACTGTGGTCGGCCTGCTGCCGGGCCTCGGGCCGATCAACGGCGTGGCACTGCTGATCCCCATTGCCTTCGCCCTGGGCCTGCCGCCTGAGTCGGCGCTGATCCTGCTGGCCGCGGTCTACCTGGGCTGCGAATACGGCGGGCGGATCAGCTCGATCCTGCTGAACATCCCCGGCGAAGCCTCCACCGTGATGACCACCCTCGACGGCTACCCCATGGCCCGCCAGGGCTTGGCTGGCGTTGCCCTGTCGCTGTCGGCATGGAGTTCGTTCATCGGTGCCTTCATCGCCACCTGCGGCATGGTGCTGTTCGCGCCGTTGCTCGCAAAATGGGCGATTGCCTTCGGGCCGGCGGAATACTTCGTACTGATGGTGTTCGCCATCGTCGCCCTCGGTGGCATGGCCGGCGACAAGCCGCTGAAGACCTTCATCGCCGCGCTGATCGGCCTGTTCCTGTCCAGCGTCGGTATCGACGCCAACAGCGGCGTGTACCGCTTCACCGGCGACAGCGTGCACCTGGCCGACGGCATCCAGTTCGTCGTGCTGGTGCTGGGCCTGTTCTCCATCAGCGAGATCCTCCTGCTGCTGGAAAAGACCCACCATGGCCACGAAGCGGTCAAGGCCACCGGGCGCATGCTGTTCAACCTCAAGGAGGCCGCCTCGGTGTTCGTCGTGAACCTGCGCTGCGGCTTGCTCGGCTTCGTCATGGGCGTGCTGCCCGGTGCTGGCGCGACCCTGGCCAGTGCCGTGGCCTACATGACCGAGAAACGCATCGCTGGCGACAAGGGCAAGTTCGGCAAGGGCGACGCCCGCGGCCTGGCCGCCCCGGAAACCGCCATCGGTGCCTCCTGCTGTGGCGCCCTGGTGCCGATGCTGACCCTGGGCGTACCGGGCTCGGGCACCACCGCCGTGATGATCGGCGCGCTGACCCTGTACAACATCACCCCGGGCCCGCTGCTGTTCGAACAGCAACCGGACATCGTCTGGGGCCTGATCGCCTCGCTGTTCATCGCCAACATCATGCTGGTGATCCTGAACATCCCGATGATCCGCATCTTCACCCGCATCCTCGCAGTGCCGAACTGGGCCCTGGTACCGGTGATCGCCATCATCACCGGGATCGGCGTGTATGCGGTGCATGCCACCACCTTCGACCTGTTCCTGATGGTCGGCATCGGCATCATGGGCTACATCCTGCGCAAGCTGGATTTCCCGCTGTCGCCGATCCTGCTCGGTTTCATCCTGGGCGGGCTGATGGAGCAGAACCTGCGCCGTGCCCTGTCGATCTCCAACGGCGAACTGGGCATCCTCTGGTCGAGCCCGATCAGCATGGCGGTGTGGGTGCTGACCATCTGCATGCTGACCCTGCCGCTGCTGCGCATCTGGCGTAAACGCAGCCTGCAGCGCCGGACGATGGCCGATGCCTGATCGGTCGTTGCCGCTGTTCTGGGCCACCGGGCTGGTCGGTCTTGCCGGCGGGTTTCTCGCAAGCAAGGTCGGCTGGCCTTTGCCATGGATGGTCGGCTCGTTGCTGGCGATCATCCTGGTGCGCTGCCTGACGCCCTGGCAGCTTTCGGAAATGCCCAATGGTCGCAAATGCGGCCAATGGATCATCGGCATCGGCATCGGCCTGCATTTCACCCCCGAGGTGATCGAGCAGGTTTCCAGCCACTTCGCGCTGATCATGTTCGGTGCCCTGTTCACCACCTTTTCCAGCGTCATCAGCGTGTGGCTGCTGCGGCTCACCGGTGAGGACCGGGCCACGGCGTTCTTCGCCAGCATGCCGGGCGGTGCCGGGGAAATGGTCAACCTGGGCGCACGCAATGGCGCGGTGATCAGCCAGGTCGCCGCGGCCCAGAGCCTTCGGGTGCTGGCAGTGGTGCTGTGCGTGCCGGCATTGTTCAAGTTCCTGCTCGGCGACGGCATGCCATTGGCCCATTCGGGCAACGTCAGCTGGGGCTGGCTGGCGTTGATCGCACCGCTCGCCGTGCTGGTCGCCCTGGCTTGGCAGCGCCTGCGCCAACCCAACCCCTGGTTGCTCGGGCCGCTGCTGGTGGCAGCCAGCGTGAGCCTGGCCGGCGACCTGCAGATCGCCTTGCCGCCGGGCGCCAGCCAGATCGGCCAATGGCTGATCGGCAGCGGCCTGGCCTGTCATTTCAATCGGGCATTCTTTCGTCGGGCGCCGTCCTTTCTCGGGCGGACCTTGCTGGCGACCTTCCTATGCATGTTGATCGCCGCCAGTGCCGCCTGGGTGTTGAGTGTGACGACCCGGCTGGACCTGCGCTCACTGACCCTGGGGATGATGCCGGGCGGGATTGCCGAGATGAGCCTGACGGCCGAGACCTTGCAACTGTCGGTGCCGTTGGTGACCGCGCTGCAGGTGATGCGGTTGTTGTTCGTGCTGTTTCTGGCCGAGCCGTTGTTCCGGCGTTGGAACGCGAACCGAGCGTGACGGCGTGCAAACGTCTTCGCGGGTAAACCCGCGCCCAAAAGGCTTATCGCCAACCCTGTGGGAGCGGGTTTACCCGCGAAGAAGACAACGCGCTTTTCAGAGCGGCGGCAAAGCCCAATTGATCGGCGCCAGCCCACGTTGCTCGAGGAAGCTGTTGGTCCGGCTGAAATGCCCGCAACCGAAGAAGCCCCGATACGCCGACAACGGCGATGGATGCACCGACTTGAGCACCAGGTGCTTGGTGCCGTCGATCAGCTTCTGCTTGCTCTGGGCATGGGAGCCCCACAGCAGGAACACCACGTTCTCGCACTGCTCGCTGACCACCTGGATGATCCGGTCGGTGAACGGCTGCCAGCCTGCATTGGCGTGGGATGCGGCATTGCCGCGCTGCACGGTCATGGTGGTGTTGAGCAGCAGCACGCCCTGTTGCGCCCAGCTTTGCAGGTAGCCGTGGTTGGGGATGGGCAGGTTGAGGTCGCGGTTGAGTTCCTTGTAGATGTTCACCAGCGACGGCGGCGTCGGCACGCCTGGCTGCACCGAGAAGCACAGGCCATGGGCCTGGCCCGGCCCGTGGTAAGGGTCCTGGCCGAGGATCACCACCTTCACCTTGTCCAGCGGCGTGGAGTTCAGGGCATTGAAGATCAGCGGCCCCGGCGGGTAGATCTCCTTGCCGGCCGCGTACTCCTCGCGCAGGAACTCACGCAGCCTGTGCATGTAGGGTTGGTCGAACTCGGCGCGCAACGCCGCCTTCCAGCCGGGTTCGAGTTTGATGCGATCGTCGTCAGTCATGAGGTCATCCGTAAACAATGGCGCGACACTAGGTAAGCCGCCCGGCCTTGTCAATCGATCCGACCGACGACCGCCGTGATCGCCCGTGGGGTCCATACTTGTGCGATGACGTACACGAGGTCGCCCATGTCCATTCAATGCGAGGTACTCACCGGAGCCGATGGCGCCCGCATCGGCATCGCCACCCTGGACGCGCCCAAGGCGCTCAATGCCCTCAACCTGCCGATGATCGAGGTGCTCGACGAGCGCCTGCGAGCCTGGGCCAGCGACCCGGACATCGTCTGCGTGCTGTTGCGCGGCACCGGGCCCAAGGCCTTCTGCGCCGGTGGCGACGTACGCGCACTGGTCCAGGCCTGCCGGGATCACCCCGGTAGCGTGCCGCCCTTGGCCGCCACCTTCTTCGCCGCCGAATACCGGCTCGACTATCGCCTGCACACCTATCCCAAGCCGCTGCTGTGCTGGGGGCATGGTCATGTACTGGGTGGCGGCATGGGCCTGCTGCAAGGCGCCGGGGTCCGCATCGTCACCCCCAGCAGCCGGCTGGCCATGCCGGAGATCGGCATCGGGCTGTATCCGGATGTCGGCGCCAGCTGGTTCCTCGCCCGCCTGCCCGGCAAGCTCGGCCTGTTCCTGGGCCTGACCGGCGCACCGATCAATGCCCGCGATGCCCTGGACCTGGGCCTGGCCGATCGCCTGCTCGGCGAGCATCAGCAAGAGGCATTGATCGAGGAGTTGCTGCAACTGAACTGGCAGGAGCAGACTGCCCTGCAACTGAACAGCCTGCTCAAGGCCGAACAGCACCGGGCCTGCGCCGACCTGCCCGAGGCCCAATGGCTGCCGCGCCGGGCGTTGATCGATGAGTTGCTCGACGTGGCCGACCCGGCCGCCGCCTGGCGTGCGCTGTCCGACTTGAGCCGACACGCCGACCCGCTGCTGGCCGAGGCCGGACGACGCCTGCACGAGGGCTGCCCGCTGACCGCGCACCTGGTGTGGGAGCAGATCCGTCGGGCCAGACACCTGTCACTGGCCCAGGTCTTCCAGATGGAATACACCATGAGCCTGAACTGCTGCCGTCATCCGGAGTTCAGCGAAGGCGTGCGCGCCCGCCTGCTGGACAAGGACAACCAGCCGCACTGGCACTGGCCGGATGTCACCCAGGTGCCGGCCGCGGTGGTCGAGGCGCATTTCGCCAAGGTGTGGGAAGGGCGTCACCCCCTGGCTGATCTGGGGTAAGGCCCGCGCCCGCAGGCAGTGCAAGAGCCTGCTGCGCGCGGGCTTGGTCATGCGATCGGGGGCGGGATCAATGATCACCGCCGCCAGTTACGACCGTTGTCCCCATGTCCGTTATCGGGTCGCCGGTTGTTGTCCCCACGGCCATTGGAGTGCCAACGGTCATTCTGAGGGCGGCGATTGTCGTTGCGGTAGTCGTGACGGTCCCGATCGCGCCCATAGTCATAGCGCTGGCGATTGCCATAGTCGTTGCGCGGATTGCCATGCCATTGGTTCACCTGATGCCCCGGATAAGGTCGGTAGTGGGGCGTGGGCGCCGGGCGGTAGTAACGAGGTGCGGGTTGATAGTAGCGAGGCGCGCTCTGGTAGTAGCGCGGCTGGGTGATGTAGTAACGATCCTGACGGTAATAGCCCGGATAGTAGTCGCGGTCGCTCGAGTAATAGTCCGAGCGGTAGTAACCGCCGTCCTCGTAGTAGGGGACACAGGCACTGGTGAGCAAGGCCAACAAGGCGATCAGCAGAATTCGTGGGTACATGGCGGCCTCCTGGACCGCGGGAGTGCCCGACACAGCGGCGCTGGCGAGCGTCGATGAACAAATGCATCCATCGACACCCAATAAGACCGTTGCACCGGAGGCCAGTGCCATTTTCGCAATAAATAGAAACAGGTTGCCGACCACCGGAAACACCCTGTAGCCATTACCGGTAGAATGCCGTCACATACACGCCGGAATCGAACCATGAACGATAAACAGCGCTGCCCCGCCTGTGGCGCCCTCAACCAGTGCAGCCTGGCTGATCCACGCACCGCCACGCAGCCCTGTTGGTGCTTCGCGGTGGCCATCGACCCCGCCGTGCTGCAGGCGCTGCCCGACGAACTGCGCGACCAGTCCTGCCTGTGCCCACGCTGCGCACAGGTCGATGATCAGCTCAAGGCAGCGCGACCCACGCCAAGCCGCTAGACTGCGCCTCTTTTTCGAACAGCCCACCGCCATGCGCCTTGATCGCTTTCTCGCCAACCTGCCCTGCTACAACCGCCAGCAGGTCCGCCTGCTGCTGGTGCAACGGCGCGTGCGCGTGGATGGCCTGGCGGCCACCGACCCTCGCCAGGAGGTGCGCGAATTCAGCCGGGTGGAAGTGGACGAGCAGGTGCTCCAGGCCGGTCGCCCGGCGCGCTACTTGATGCTGCACAAGCCCAGCGGCTGCGTCAGCGCGACCCACGATCCGCAACACCCCACCGTGCTCGACCTGCTGCCGGCCGAACTGCGCGAGGACCTGCACATCGCCGGCCGCCTGGACTACAACACCACCGGGCTGATGATCCTCACCAACGACGGCCAGTGGTCGCGTCGCCTGACCCAGCCCAAGACAAAGCTGCCGAAGATCTACCACGTCCAGACCGAAGACGAGATCGGCGAACACTACGTGACCAAGTTTCGCGAAGGCTTTTACTTCGCCTTCGAAGACCTCACCACCCTGCCCGCCCAGCTGGACATCCTCGGCCCACGCCAGGCGCGACTGGCGATCGTCGAAGGCCGCTACCACCAGGTCAAACGCATGTTCGGGCACTTCGACAACAAGGTGGTGGGGCTGCACCGGGAGCGAATGGGCAGTATCGGCCTGGATCCTGCATTGGCACCTGGTGAGTTTCGTGAGCTGACGCCGGAAGAAGTCGCTTCGGTCTGAAATCTGCGGCCCTGCATAGAGCAGTATAGACAGGTTCACCGCATCGATTTTCTCATGACATCCCCCAAACGGCACTTGCGAGATCGCTACCCTGCTGCTTGAATCAAACCCGTCGGTCCGCATGTGACCAGCCAGTCACACGCGCAGTCCAAGACGCCTTTTGCCGGTCACCCGGGGTCTCGATGCCTTGGGGCACGGCAAACCGCCCACCTAGAACAAATACCGTCGACGACCCTGCCAAGGATCGACCAAAAGGGCTCCCGGCTTCTCTTCCAGGCGAATGCCTACCTGTCATAAACAACGTGCACCCTAGGTCACGCGAATACCCTTTTTGCGCCAGGAGTCGATGACATGAGGCCAGAAATCGCTGTGCTTGATATCCAAGGTCAGTATCGGGTTTACACGGAGTTCCATCGCGCGGAAGCAGCCGAGAAGACGATCATCCTGATCAACGGATCGCTGGCCACCACGGCCTCTTTCGCCCAGACGGTGCGCAACCTGCACCCGCAATTCAACGTCGTGCTGTATGACCAGCCCTATGCGGGCAAGTCCAAGCCGCACAATCACCAGGAACGCCTGATCACCAAGGAGAACGAGGCGCACATCCTCCTCGAGCTGATCGAGCACTTCCGGGCCGACCACGTGATGTCGTTCTCGTGGGGCGGTGCCTGCACCCTGCTGGCGCTGGCGCACCAGCCGCGTCTGGTGAAGAAGGCCGTGGTCAGTTCGTTCTCGCCGATCATCAACGAACCGATGCGCGACTACCTGGAGCGCGGTTGCCAGTACCTGGCCGCCTGCGACCGCTACCAGGTGGGCAATCTGGTCAACGACACCATCGGCAAGCACCTGCCGTCGCTGTTCAAGCGCTTCAACTACCGGCACGTGAGCAGCCTGGACAGCCACGAGTACGCGCAGATGCACTTCCACATCAACCAGGTGCTGGATCACGATCTGGACCGGGCCCTGAAAGCGGCGCGCAACATCGACATCCCGGTGCTGTTCATCAACGGCGACCGTGACGAGTACACCACGGTCGAAGATGCGCGGCACTTCAGCCGGCACGTGGGCCAGAGCCATTTCAGCGTGATCCGCAATGCCGGTCACTTCCTGGACATGGAGCACAAGACCGCGTGCGAGGACACCCGCGCCGCGATGCTTGGCTTCCTCAAGCCGACCCTGCGCCAACCCCGTCAACGCAGTCACTACGTACAGGGGCAGCATGCACTGGCTATCTGAGTGGTTCGGCGGCGTCTAGCCCTTGTAGTCGTCGGGGTTACACGTCGCCGACAGGCCTTTTTGCACGCTCGGGCTTCTCATGAGTGGCGCGTTCTGGTAAAAATGTCGGCCTTCGAAGCGGGTATAGTTTATTGGTAAAACTATAGCTTCCCAAGCTATTGAGGAGGGTTCGATTCCCTCTACCCGCTCCACATTCCCTCAAGGCGCAGCCCGCGCCGCCCAAGGTCTAAACCAAACACCCCACACCGTCGCCGATCGCGATTCGGGCAATCCTGCGTGCCTGCCGCACAGCCCGACGACTCATCCGAACGCCCATAAAAAAAGGCATGCCGGTGAAGGCATGCCCAAAAAACGGTGCCAGGATTACGCTGTGGGGCCAAGGCACCGCTGACTCAAGGAAGGTACGCCGCGCCCTCAGGCGTCTTGGGTTTCCTGCCAGGCTTGATAAAGGTCCTTGCCGCTGTCACGCGCCGGCAGGTAGACGAGCTTCATCTCACGCTCCTCCAGCGGACGGGCGATTTCCACATAGCCACGCTCGGCGGACAGGTCGTAGGGTTCGCCATCCTCGTTGGAATAGGCGTAATAGACCTTGCTGACACCGGCCAGGTACATGGCGGTCAGGCACATCGAGCAGGGGTAGCCGCTGGCATAGACCACCGAACCGCTCAGGTCGGTGCTGCCCAGGGCCTTGGCCGCAGCGCGCACTGCCTGCATTTCGGCATGGGCGCTTGGGTCGCAGGTGGTGTCCACCTCATTGACCGAACGGGCCAGCACCTGGCCGTCCTTGACCAGCACGGCACCGAAGGGCCAGTTCTTGCCCTGGCGCACGTTTTCCATGGCCAGGCGGATCGAGTCGATCAGGTAAGTTTCGGTGTTGGACATCTGTACGTCTCCTTTCGTGAGGTTGGGTTAACTGCCGCGGTAGGTCGAGAAACTCCACGGCGAGCAGATCAGTGGCACGTGGTAATGCTGGACGGGGTCGAACACCGTGAACCGCACCGGTACCACGTCGGTCAGGGCGACCTGCTCCTTGAAGTGCGTGCCGATGGCGAAACGCAGTTCGAAGTCCCCTGCCCTGGCGGCCTCGGCAGCCAGCATGGGGGCGTCCGTGCGACCGTCCGCGTTGCTCACGGTGCGGTTGAGCAGCTTCGGCGGATTGCTGCCCAGGTCGTAGAGTTCGATCGGCACGCCCGCGATGGGTTTTCCGGTGGTGAGGTCGAGTACATGGGTGCTGATGCCTGCCATACGCATTCTCCAGATCAAGGTGGTAGAGGCTGGTACAACGGTTTGCCTAGCTGCCGCGGTAGTAGCCGTAGTTCCAGGGGCCGAACTGCACCGGCAGGTGCAGGCGCTCGGTCGTGCTGTTGATCCGGAAGCGCACCGGTACCTTGGAGAGGAACGAAGGCGACGGCAGCCGTGCCCCTTTCATGCGGTAGTAGTCGTCGATGTGCAGCAACAGCTGGTAGTCGCCTGCCTGGTAGCTGTCATCGATCAGCAGCGGTGCTTCGGTGCGGCCGTTCTGGTTGATCACCAGCTTCTGCAGCAGCACCGCGCGGTCCTTGTCCATCCGCGAAAACTCCACCTGCAGGCCGGTGGCGGCCGAGCCATGGTAGGTATCGAGGATGTGGATGGTCAGCCGCGGGCTGACCCCGTGCAGCGAAATCGGCCCGGCAGCCTGCGCGGGCTGCACGCCTGCGCTGGCGGTGGCGAGCGCCTGACGGGCCACCAGCAGGCCACCGGCCATGGCCAGGGTGCCCATGACGAACTGTCGACGGTTTGGATTCATCTTGTCACTCATGGATCAAGCCTCCTTGCGACGCGCTTGAGCGATGCCGATGATCACCAGCACCGCAGCCAACAGCTCGATGGCCGCCACCAGGTACAGGCCTGGTGCCAGGCTGCCCGTGGCGTTCTTGATCAGCCCCAACACGTAGGGCGCACCGAAGCCGGCCAGGTTCGAGACCGAGTTGATCAGCGCCACGCCAATGGCTGCGGCGCTGCCGGCCAGGTAGAGGTTGGGCAACTGCCAGAACACCGGGATCGCGCTCATGGTGCCTGCCAGTGCCAGGATCATGGCGACCACGACCAGGGCCGGCATCACGCTGGTGAAGCCCATCAGCACCGCCATCACGGCCATCGCCACGGCCCCGACGGCTGCCGGAATCGCGAAGTGCCAGCGCACCTCCTTGTTGCGGTCCGAGCGTGCGCCGTTGAGGATCATCCCGGCGGCGCCGAAGACGTAGGCGAACGCGGCGATCCAGCCAATCACCATGGTCGAGCCGAAACCTGCGTCACGGATGATGGTGGGGATCCAGAAGGTCAGCGCCGAGTTCGCGCACAGCAGGCAGAAGAAGATCCCGATCAGCAGCCAGACCTTCGGATTGCGGAACAGGTCACGCCAGTCGTGCCCACGCTCGCCCAGCTCACGGCGGTCTTTTTCCAGCACATTGCTCAGCACCTGCTTTTCAGCGGTGGTGAGCCACTTGGCCTGCTCGGGCCGGTCGGTCATGTAGAAGAACGCCACGATACCGGCCAGCACCGACGGGATGCCTTCGATCACGAACAGCCACTGCCAGCCATAGTGCCCGGCCATGCCGTCCATCGAGGTCATGATGCTGCCCGCTAGCGGCCCGCCGAGCACGCCGGCGATGGCCGACGCCGACATGAAGGTGCCGAACGCCTTGGCGCGACGGGAGCTTGGGTACCAATAGGTGAGGTAGAGGATGATGCCGGGATAGAAACCGGCCTCGAAGGCGCCCAGCAGGAAGCGCAGGACGTAGAACTCGGTGGGGGTGGTGACGAACGATTGAAGGATGCAGATGATCCCCCAGCCGATGGTGATGCGCATGATGGTCTTCTTCGCGCCGATCTTCTGCAGCAATGCATTGGACGGCACTTCGAAGAAGAAATAGCCCAGGAAGAAGATGCCGGCACCCAGGCCGTACACCGCTTCGCTGAACTTGAGCGAGTCGAGCATCTGCAACTTGGCGAAACCGATGTTCACCCGATCCAGCCAGGCCAACACCCACAGGATGCACAGGAAAGGAAGCAGCCTCCATGAGACCTTGCGATACACGGTGTCTTCGGCACAAGACTCCATGGGGGTATGGATTGACGCGTGCTGTTCGGTGACAGACATGGGTGACTCCTGCAAGGAATCGACCTGCCAAAACCGCGGATGCAACGTCTGGTGGCGTCTGCATCATCGGCTTTGAGGGCCGTATTTTTGTTGTGGACCCCCACCATAGGCCAGCATCAGGCCCACCAACATCGCTGTAGCGTTATAGACCCCATAGCAAACACTTGGTGTTTCAGGTTTGAAGCCGTCTGCAGGGCGTAGCCGCTGTATCACGGCCTCTTGCTCACGTGCTTGGCATTGCCGCTGGCGCGGCGCTGCCAGTAAAGTGAATTCGATAACAAGCACATTCCCCGATTGCAGGAGCGCCATGCGTAGCGATGAACCTCTGGACACCTACCTGCTGCGTGTCCTGTGTACCTTGGTCGAGGAGCGAAGCGTTTCGCGTACCGCCATCCGCATGAACCAGTCGCAACCGGCGCTGAGCACGGCGCTCAAACGGCTGAGAAAGCTGTTCGGCGATCCTCTGCTGATCCGCGAAAAGAACGAGATGGTGCCGACCGAGCGTGCGCTGCAACTGGTGCAGGACGCCCAGATCGCACTCCATGCACTGGAGAAGATGCTCACCGCCGACGAGGCCTTCGAGCCGCTGCGCTCGGAACGCACCTTCACCATCGCCATGCCCGACTACCTGGCGCCGCCCTTCCTGGCGGACATGGTCCGGCGTTTTCGTCAGGCCGCGCCCAGGTCCAGGCTGGTGACCCTGCCGCTGGGCAGCGAGTACGACTACGAGAAAGCCCTGTCCGAGGGCCAGGTGGACCTGGTGATAGGCAACTGGCCGACACCCCCTGAGCACCTGCACATGGCGGTGTTGCTCGAAGACGAAGTGATCTGCCTGATGGCCCGGGACAATCCGCTGGCAAAGGCCGGCAAGCTCACGCCCGAGAGCTACATCAACGCCTCGCACCTGGTGCCCCTGCCCTACTCCAGCTCCCAACGCGGCGTGGTGGAAAGCACCCTGGCCACCCTGCGCCTGAGCCGGGGCAAGCAGGTGTCCTGCCCCTACTTCAGCCTGGCACCGTACCTGGTGGGCGAATCGGACCTGATCCTGACCACCGCCCGGCATTTCGCCGCCTACTATGCCCGACGCCTGCCGCTGGTCATCAAGCCTGCGCCGTTCGACTTCCCGCTGATGCGCTTCTATGCCCTCTGGCACCCCAACAAGCATCGCTCCAACGCCCACGTCTGGCTACGCGGGCTGCTCAACGAAAGTGCCGGCGTACTCAAGGCGATCGGGACCGGTACCTAGGCTGCAAGCCAAGGCACGCGGGGAAAATGCGCCGATTGTTATACGGCCAATAGAGCCAGCCCCCTGTCGGGAGTGAAAACGGGGTTCCTATACTCAGGCCTCGTTATCGGCTTTCTCAGGATCACTTCGACCATGTCCCAGACCAACCCGCAAGCCATCAACCTCGCCGCGATCAATGCAATGGGCAAGGATCAGTTCATCCAGGCGCTCGGCGATATCTTCGAGCACTCGCCCGATGTGGCCGAAGAGGCCTGGGAAGCCCGGCCTTTCACCTGCGTCGAAGCCCTGCACGAAGCCATGATGGCGAGCATCCGCGCACGTGACGTCGAGGCGCGCAAAGCGTTCTTCGACCGCCACCCGGAACTGTCCGCCGAAGCGGTACGTGGCGGCGGGTTGACCAGCGCCTCGGTCAACGAACAGACCAGCGCCGGCCTGGACGCGTTGTCCCATGAGGAAGAACACCACCTGCAGCGGATGAATCGCCAGTACCGCGAGCGCCACGGCTTCCCGTTCATCATCTGCGTGCGCCACTACACCAAGGCCGGCATCTTCTTCGAACTGGAGAACCGTGTCGCACGCGAGACGCCGTTCGAGCTCGACTACGCGCTGAACCAGATCAAGGCCATCACCCGCGGTCGCCTGAACCAGCGCGTGGCTTGATCGCCATCGCCTGGGGGCTGCTGCGCAGCCCAATCGCGGGACAAGTCGGAGCGCCGAACCGCCGCCCACAGGATCCGCGCCAACCAAGGCCAGCGCGGGTCCTGTAGGAGCGGCCTTGTGTCGCGAAAGGGGCGCAAAGCGCCCCCAAAGTCCTCGATCCGATCGACAACCTCCTGCATCCCCCGCAACCACCCTCCTTCTCGATCCCTTACGCTTTCCTTGATCTGGCCCATAACCCTCCCCCGACCGATCGACTTGAATATCGTCTCCCACGCCGCTCGCAAGCGAAGCGGCCGCAAGGCACATATGCTGATCAGCACCCCGAAGCATTTCCAAGGACGCGTACATGTTTCTCTCCCGCTGGCTACCGGGCCTGGCCAACCTTCTGCACTACCGCCGCGAGTGGTTCCACGCTGATCTGCAGGCCGGCCTGAGCGTGGCCGCGATCCAGATCCCCATCGCCATCGCTTATGCCCAGATCGTCGGCCTGCCTCCCCAGTACGGGCTGTACGCCTGCGTGCTGCCGATGATCGTCTACGCCCTGATCGGCAGCTCCCGCCAGCTCATGGTCGGCCCGGACTCCGCCACCTGCGCCATGATCGCCGGGGCCGTCGCCCCGCTGGCCATGGGCGATCCGCACCGCATCGCCGAACTTTCGGTGATCGTCACAGTACTGGTGGGCGTGATGCTGATCGCCGCCGGGGTAGCGCGGGCAGGCTTCATCGCCAGCTTCTTCTCGCGGCCCATCCTGATCGGCTACCTCAACGGCATCGGCCTGAGCCTGATCGCCGGGCAGATGAGCAAGGTGGTGGGTTTCAAGATCGAAGGCGACGGTTTCATCCTCAGCCTGGTCAACTTCGTCCAGCGCCTGGGCGAGATCCACTGGCTGACCCTGGCCATCGGCCTGACCGGCCTGGGCCTGCTGATCTGGTTGCCGCAGCGTTATCCACGCCTGCCGGCGACCCTGGTGACGGTCGCGGTGTTCACCCTGCTGGTCGGGCTGCTCGGCCTGGACCGTTTCGGCGTCGCCATTCTCGGCCCGGTGCCGGCGGGCATCCCGGAGCTGGCCTGGCCGCAGAGCAACCTGGCGGAAACCAAGAGCCTGTTGCGCGATGCCCTGGGTATCGCCACCGTGAGCTTCTGCAGCGCCATGCTCACCGCCCGCAGCTTCGCCGCCCGCCACGGCTACGCGATCAACGCCAACCATGAGTTCGTCGCCCTCGGCGTGAGCAACCTGGCGGCGGGGGTTTCCCAGGGGTTCGCCATCAGCGGCGCCGACTCGCGCACCGCGGTCAACGACATGGTCGGCGGCAAGAGCCAACTGGTGGGCATCATCGCAGCCCTGGTGATCGCCTTGATCCTGCTGTTCTTCACCGCCCCCATGGCGTGGATCCCCCAGGCCGCCCTGGGGGCCGTGCTGTTGATGGCCGGCTGGGGGCTGATCGATGTAAAATCCCTGGGCAAGATCCACAAGCTCAGCCGCTTCGAGTTCTGGCTGTGCCTGCTGACCACCGTCGGTGTGCTCGGCCTGGGCGTGCTGCCCGGGATCATCTTCGCCGTGACCCTGGCCATCCTGCGCCTGCTGTACACCATCTACCAGCCCACCGACGCCGTGCTCGGCTGGCTACCGGGCGTCGAAGGCCAGGTCGATGTGCGCCAGCACCCCGAAGCCCGCACGGTACCGGGCCTGGTGGTGTACCGTTTCGACGACGCGATCCTGTTCTTCAACGCCGACTACTTCAAGATGCGCCTGCTCGACGCCGTCCAGGGCGAAAGCAAGCCCCGGGCCGTGCTGTTCGACGCCGAAGCGGTGACCAGCATCGACGTCAGCGGCCTCGCCGCCCTGCGCGAAGTACGCGACACCCTTGCCGCCCAGGGCATCTACTTCGCCATCGCCCGCGCCCGCGGCAACTTCCTGCGCATGCTGGTGCGCTCGGGCATGGCGCGGGAAATGGAGGAGAAGCTGCTGTTTGGCTCGGTGCGCGCGGGGATACGGGCATATCGGGTATGGCGCAATCGTAACCGCGCAGCGTCAAAAGCTCGGTAGAGCAATGGCCTACGTCGTTACAGCAGAGGTGCCAGGGCATTCGACCGGTCCAAGGGCGCCCCCGCACCGGCCTGCGGCCATGCTAAAGTCCCCGCGTTCCTCGCCTTGCCCAACGGACGTGCCATGCCCTCTCTCGACGCCCACCTGCCCTCCTGGCAGACGCTCAACGATCGCCACCCTTGCTCCGCCCTGCTGCTGGGCAACGGCGCCAGCCGTGCAGTATGGAAACCGTTCGGGTATTTCTCGCTGTTCGAGGAGGCCCAGCGGGTCCGTCATAAAGCCTTGGGCGTAAGTGACCAGGCGCTGTTCAAGGCCCTGGGCACCGAGTTGTTCGAACCGGTGCTCAGCACCCTGAACACCACCGTGCGCGCCAACGCCGCACTGGCCATCAATTCCACCGCACCGCTGAACCGCTACTACTCGATCAAGGAAGCGCTGATCCACGCCACCCGCGCCGTGCATGTCCCCTGGACGCAGGTATCGAGCGCTATCCTGGCGTCGATCAACCAGGCCCTGCGCAGCTACCGCAATGTCTATACCAGCAACTATGACCTGCTCCTGCCCTGGGCCATGAAGCAGGCCGGCGACGGTTTTGCCACGCTGTTCGACGAGCAGGGCTTCTTCGATGTGCGCCGCACCTCGACCGAAGGCACCCGCGTCGTTCACCTGCACGGCGGCCTGCACCTGCTCAAGCTACCCGATGGCACCACCCGCCAGCGCAGCGCCGACTGCGCCGAGCTGCTCGACGGTTTTGCCGTGAACATCCCCGGCGAAGTGCCGCTGTTCGTCAACGAAAGCCGCAGCGAGGAAAAACTGCGCGCCATTCGCGCATCGGACTACCTGTCGTGGGGGCTGGGTCAACTGGCCGGGGAGCACGAAGGGCTATGCCTGTTCGGCCAGCACCTGGACGCCAGCGACCAGCACCTGCTCGACGCCATCCGCCAGGCCCGGCCCAAGCACCTTTCGATTGCCATCCGGCCCTTGAGCGAGGCATCGATCCTCAACCAGAAACAGCACTTCGCACAGCGGTTCGCTGACATGCCGGAAACGACGGTGCACTTCTTCGATGCCAGCACTCATCCCCTGGGGAGTTCGGAGCTGGCGATTGCGGTGCCGGCGGAGCGTGCCCGGCGGCGGTGACTGCGCAGCCCAATCGCGACGCAAGACCGCTCCCCAAAGGATCGCCGCCACCCCTGTGGATTTACCCGCGAACAGGCCTGTGCAGGCAATACAAGACGGGGCTCGCACATGAATCGCCCCCTCCGATGCCGGTTACGCGGCGATCAACCCATCCTGGCGCAACAGCGTCTCCAGACAATGCTCCTTGACCCCATAGAACGTCTTGAGCTGCTCGATCTTCTCCAGCAGCGCGGTGTTGTCCACGGCCTGCCGGCGCTTGACCGCCAGGATCATCTTGTTCTTGTTGGTGTGCTCCAGCGAAATGAACTCGAACACCTTGGTCTCGTAGCCACAGGCTTCCAGGTACAGGGCGCGCAGGCTGTCGGTGAGCATCTCGGCCTGCTGGCCGAGGTGCAGGCCATATTGCAGCATCGGCTGGAGCAGGCCCGGGCTGTGCAGTTGCGGACGGATCTGCTTGTGGCAGCACGGCGAGCACATGATGATCGCGGCGTTGCAGCGAATGCCGGTGTGGATGGCGTAGTCGGTGGCGATATCGCAGGCGTGCAGGGCAATCATGACCTCGATGGCCTCGGGCACCACACTGCGCACATCGCCACACTGGAACTCGAGGCCAGGGTGCTCCAGCCGCGCGGCAGCGGCGTTGCACAGCTCGACCATGTCCTGGCGCAACTCGACGCCCGTCACCTGGGCTTCACGGGCCAGGCTGTTGCGCAGGTAGTCGTGCATGGCGAAGGTCAGGTAACCCTTGCCCGAGCCGAAGTCGGCTACCCGTAGTGGCTGCTCCGCCGCCAGCGGCGCGCTGGCCAGGGCGTGGTCGAAGACTTCGATGAACTTGTTGATCTGCTTCCACTTGCGCGACATGGACGGAATCAGCGCACCCTGTGCGTCGGTCACGCCCAGATCGCGCAGGAAAGGCCGCGACAGCTCCAGGTAGCGTTTCTTCTCCCGGTCATGGGCAGCCGCTGCCTGTTCACGGGCAGGCTGGGCGACGTGATGCTGGAGCATCGGCTTGCCCTTCTTGCTGAAACCCAGCTGCACCTCGCTCTCGGCGGTGAACAGGTGGGCATTGCGAAAACTCTCGGGCAGCAGCTCGGCCACCAACGACTGGGCCTGCTCCAGCGGCAGGTTGCGGGTGATGTCGCGGGTCTGGTGACGATAGACCAGCGACAGGCAGGGCTGGCCCTTGACCACCAGGGGTTTGGCGATGATCCGCTGCAGGGTCTGGTCGGCGCCGACGTGGCGCGCCAGCACCAGCTTGGCCAGGGTACCGGCCTGCAAGGCATCGGCCAGCAGGGCCAGGAACTGGGCACGCGCATCCGGCGCGGTGGTAGCGGAGGGGTTGGCGGACATGGGGAGTGGGTGCCTCGAATCGCGGGGGAGCGCTGCGCGCAATGGCGGGCATTTTACGTCGATGCCCGGCCAGCGCGAAGCATTTATCGATGGACGCGGTTCAGTCCAGGATCACCAGGCGGTTGGGCAGTTCGTTACGCGCGAAGGTCGCAGGCACGTGTTCGCTGAGCAGCTCGCCACACGCTTCGATGCAATCGACGAACCCCTGGAGGGTCTGGCCTTGGCGCACCTGCTCGGTGAAGCGCGCGATGATGGCCTCCCACGGCTGCTCCGGCAGGTGCCGGGCGATGCCGTCATCCACGAGGATCTCCACGTGACGCTCTGCCTCGCTGACGAAGATCAGCACCCCGGTGGCACCGGCGGTGTGCTGCAGGTTCAGTTCGAGAAACTGTTGCCGCGCCAGGCCCGAAGCGCGGCGCTGGCGAAGCAGCCGGGGCACCAGGCGGCTGGCCAGGCGCTGATTGCGCAGCAACAGGCAGAGGCCGACGAAAATGATCACCTGGATCACCAGCAGGATGCGGATATCCGGCCAGCCCAGGATCACATGCGCCACCCCCGGTATCGCCAGGGCCAGCAATGCGGCCCACAGCAGGGGCAGGTAGGCGTAATCGTCAGCGCGCCGCGCCAGCACGGTCACCAGTTCCGCGTCGGTGCGTTGCTCGGCCCGGGCGATGGCCTCGGCAATCTGACGCTGCTCGTATTCGTTGAAGGCAGTCATGCCGTCTCCCGATCGTTCTTATTGTTGTCGTACCGGCAGCCGGTCGGCGGGAAGTGTATCTCATGATGCCTGCCAGATAAGGCATAATCCGCCGCTGCGCTGGACCAGGCTGGGCCGATCGGCCAAGAGAAGCCCGGCGAACTGTACAACAATTGCCGCCAAGAAAACTCCGGCCGCGCGCGTATCGCACTTCTGGATACGGCACAGGCCACGACAACGGAACCCATGATGAAACTGTCTTTGCTGGGCCTGGCCATGGGCCTTGCCAGTCAGGCGGCACTGGCCGCCACCTCCGCACCGCCCCTGCAGGACAAGCAGGCATTCATCGAGCACCTGATCGGCCAGATGACCGAGGCCGAGAAGATCGGCCAGTTGCGCCTGATCAGCATCGGCCCGGAGATGCCCCGCGAGAAGATCCGCGAAGAAATCGCCGCCGGCCGCATCGGCGGCACCTTCAACTCGCGCACCGCCCCCGAGAACCGGCCGATGCAGGACGCCGCCATGCGCAGCCGCCTGAAGATCCCGATGTTCTTCGCCTACGACACCATCCATGGCGAGCGCACCATCTTCCCGATCGGCCTGGGCCTGGCCGCGACCTGGGACATGGACGCC